>Ga0302326_10008649_pt1 | contig 22412 bp, 16 predicted proteins | sample Palsa_T0_3_FD_202264 | JGI IMG/M metagenome (GOLD analysis project Ga0302326, IMG submission 202264) | Peat permafrost microbial communities from Stordalen Mire near Abisko, Sweden - Palsa_T0_3 | ecosystem: Environmental > Terrestrial > Soil > Palsa > Peat permafrost | place: Sweden: Abisko... | reverse complement strand
GAACGCCATGATGTACATCCGCGGTGCTGCTGCCGACTTCGACGGATGGGAGCGTCACTTCGGGGCCGCCGGGTGGGGATACCGCGACGTGTTGCCCTACTTCATCCGCGCGGAGGCCAACAGCGGACTGGGTGGCCCGCTGCACGGGACGGCGGGTCCGCTGCACGTCGAAGATCGCCGATACACCCACCGGCTGAGCACGGCCTGGATCGACGCTGCGCAACAGTCTGGACTGACGCCCAACCCGGACTTCAATGGGGTCACTCAGTCGGGTGTCGGGCCTTATCAGGTCACGTGTCGCCGCGGGCGCCGGTGGTCCACCGCCGAGGCATACCTGGGGGCCGAGGTCCTGGCCCGACCGAACCTGACGGTTCACACCGCCGCCCACGCCTGCAGAATCGTCGTCGAGAACGGTCGAGCGACCGGAGTGTGGTACCTGCGCGATGGTCACTTGCAGCTGGCGACGGCAACCAGCGAGATCGTGCTGTCCGGCGGCGCCATCAATTCGCCTCAGCTGTTGATGCTTTCGGGTATTGGCCCTGCCGAGCACCTTCGGGACGTCGGTATCGACGTTGTCGTTGACCTACCGGGGGTTGGTGCCAACCTGCACGACCATCCCGTGACGCCGTTGTTGTGGCGGACACGGGGCACCACCGACATCGCCGTCGACCACGTCAGACCACCGAACCTGCTGCGCTGGCAGTTCCTTGGCCGCGGACCGCTGGTCAGCAACATCGGCGAAGCGGGTGGCTTCGTCACCACCCGGTCCGGGCTGCAAGGACCCGACATTCAATTCATCGTCGCGCCGACGGGGCTCTACGACAACGGGCTTCAAGAGCCAGCCGGCCGAATGTTCACCACCGGAGTCACCCTCGTCGACGTGGCGAGCCGGGGCACCCTCCGGCTGGCCGGAGCCGACCCACGCTGGCGTCCTCGTCTAGATCCTGCCTACTTCGCCGAACACATCGACGTGCAGACCATGCTGGCCGGTTGCCGACAGGCCATCGACATCGTGCGCACGGGTCCGCTTGCGCGGCTGATCGACCGGCCGTTCCTGCACGGATCAGACGACCTCGACACCGCGGCACTGACCCGGGTCCTGCGGCGCTGGACGCAGACGCTCTACCACCCAGTGGGAACCTGCGCCATGGGCAGCGGCGATAAGGCGGTCGTCGACGCCGACTTGCGAGTGCGCGGAGTCGACGGGCTCCGAGTCGCCGACGCATCGGTCATGCCGCGGGTGACCCGGGGAAATACCAATGCACCGACGGTGATGATCGGCGAGAAGGCAGCAGATCTGCTGCGCGGCACCCACCCGCCGGTGGATTCGCGCGCCGCGACGGCAAAGAAGGCCGCGACGACGATGCAGGCTGTCCTGTGACAACGACAACGGACCCGACGAGCCGGCCCGCCCCGGTCTTTGACGTTCGCTGCCCCGCGACGAACGAGATCGTTGGCAGCTATCCCCTGCACGGCGCCGATCACGTCGCCACGGTCGTGCACGCCGGCCGCTTGGCCGCGAAGTGGTGGAAGGAACTCGGTTATGACGGCCGCCGGCAGCGGCTCGACGCGTTTCGGGGGCTCATCGCCCGGCGCGCCGCTCAGCTCGCCCATGTCGTTCATCAGGAGATGGGCAAACCCTATTCCGATGCCCACCTCGAGATCGCGCTCACGCTCGGCCACATAGCGTGGGCCGGGCGCAACGCTCGGCGAGTGCTGGCAACCCAGCGGGCGAAGTCCCATCCGCTGGGCGCGAACCTAGCGGGGCAGACCAGTTACGAGCCGTTGGGTGTAATCGGGGTGATCGGCCCGTGGAACTATCCGGTGTTCACCCCGATGGGCTCCATCGTGTACGCGTTGGCGGCGGGCAACGCGGTCGTGTTCAAACCGAGTGAATTCACCCCGGGTGTCGGCGATTGGCTGGTCGAAGCGTTCGCGCAGGTGGTTCCCGAATATCCTGTGCTGCAATTGATCACCGGATCGGGCAGCACCGGCGCCGCGTTGTGCCGCAGCGGCGTCGACAAGATCGCCTTCACGGGCTCCACGGCGACCGCCAAAAAGGTGATGGCGGTCTGCGCCGAGACGCTGACCCCGCTGGTGGCCGAATGTGGCGGCAAGGACGCGCTGCTCGTCGACGCCGATGCCGACATCGAAGCCGCTGCGCAGGCCGCGGTGTGGGGCGCGATGTCCAACGCCGGCCAGACGTGTATCGGGGTGGAGCGGGTCTACGTGCACGACCACGTGTTCGAGGCATTCGCACAGCGCGTCAGCGCCATCGTTGGGTGCATACGGGCCGGCACCGATCCGGCAGCCAAGATCGGCCCCATCACCATGCTCGCGCAACAACAGGTGATCGAAGCCCATCTCGAGGCTGCGCTCGACGACGGCGGAAAGATCCGGGTCAGCGGAGCGGGTGAGTCCAACGGCCGAGTCGTACAACCCGTCGTGCTCGTCGGGGTTCCAGAGAATTCCCGCGCGGTGACGGAGGAGACCTTCGGCCCGGTGTTCACGATGCGTCGGGTCGCGGACATGGATGAGGCGGTGGCGCTGACCAACGCGTCGCGCTACGGGTTGGGGGCCACGGTGTTCAGCCGGGTCGCCGGCCGTCGCATCGCCGCCCGGCTGCGTTGCGGAATGGTGTCGGTGAATACTGTGTTCGGTTTTGCCGCGCTGCCCTCGGTACCGTTCGGCGGGGTCGGCGATTCCGGGTTCGGTCGCATCCACGGGCCAGACGGCCTCCGAGAGTTCTGCTATGCGCATTCCGTTGTGCGGCAACGGTTCCGGTCGCCATTGGCGCTACTGACCTTCGATCGCAGCGCCCGGGCCGATGCACTGTTGGCCAAGATCGTCACCCTCGTCCACGGTCGGCGATCGTCGATGCTAGCGGTGCAGCGATCCAGAGAATCCAAGCGATCCAACGGATAAGGAATCCACATGGCTTCTGCGACAGAACAACTGAATGGACTCGCTGCGGCCACTCCCGTGATCATCGGTGCCGGCCAGGTTTCCGAGCGGTGCGACGCGCGCGGCTACCGCGCACTGTCGGCCGTCGGCCTGGCCAGTGCGGCAGCATCGGTGGCGCTGTCCGACGCGGGTCTCACCGATGTCGCTGACAGCGTCGACACCGTAGCCGCGGTGCGTCAGTTCGAGGTCTCCACGCCGTTCGCAGTGGCGCCCCTTGGGTGCTCGGACAACTTCCCGCGGTCGGTGTCTGACCGTTCGGGCCTGCAGCCACAACGAGCGGTGCTCGACGTTTCCGGTGGCCAATCCCCCCAAAAATTAGTCAATGAGTTCGCCGCCGAGATCGCTTCGGGGCGTAGCCGGACGGTGCTGATCGTCGGAGCTGAAGCGATTTCCACCGTGCGCCAGCTGGCGGACCACCCAGATGCGGCAGACTTCACCGAGCACCGCGGCGGCCAGCTTGAAGACCGCGGTTACGGTCTGGAGGGGGTGGTTTCATCCGACGCGCTCCGACACGGATTGACCGAGATCGCCGGGCACTACGCGCTTTTCGAGCATGCTCGCCGGGCTTCGCTGGGCCTGTCCCGCCATGCTTATGCATGCGAAATGGGTCGGCTGTTCGCGCCCTTCACCGCGGTCGCAGCCGGCAATCCGCACGCCGCGGCACCCGTTGTGCGTACCGCCGAGGAGCTGACGACGGTATCGCCGCGTAACCGTGTCATCGCCGACCCGTACCCGAGGTATGTCGTGGCGCGTGATCAGGTCAACCAAGCCGCGGCCGTACTGTTGACATCGGTGGGGCACGCCAGAACTCTTGGGGTTGATCCTCGGCGGCTAGTTTTTCTGCACGGTCACTGTGATGCGGTCGACAAGCCGGCGTTGCTCCGCCCTGATCTGGGTCGTAGCGAAGCGGCCGTCGAGGCGGTCCGCGGCGGGCTCGACCTGGCGGGCCTGACCCTCGACGAGATTACCCTGTTCGATTTCTACAGTTGTTTTCCCATTGCGCTTTTCAACGTGTGCGACGGGCTGGGGCTCGATCCGCTGGATCCGCGCGGCCTGACCGTCACTGGCGGCCTGCCGTTCTTCGGCGGGCCGGGTAATAACTATTCACTGCACGCGATCGTCGAGATGGTCGGCCTGCTCCGAGAGAGAGGCATGGACGCCCACGGTCTCGTCGGCGCCAACGGAGGTGTCATGAGCAAGTACTCCGTGGGCGTCTACGGCACCTTCCCACGCCCGTGGCAGGCACCGCGCAGCGCCCCAGTCCAGGCAAGGCTGGACGAGCGGCCGTCCGTGGACACCGTCGCCGGGGCGCACGGCCCCGCGACGATCGAGACATTCACCATTATCGACCCCACACGTCGCCCGCGGGCCGCCGTCGTCGCCCGCAGCGCGTCCGGTGCGCGGTTCTATGCTCGGGTTGACCCCGAAGACAGCGACACGATGGCCCTGCTGTGCGACGGCGAACCCATCGGCCAATCCGTAAGGGTGACCTCGACCGACGGGCTAAATACCGTGCGCATCAACGGCGACCGCCCGCCGGCACCGTGAAATACGACCGAAACCAATACATTTGGCGTATCCGCGCCGAGTCGACCGAGGACAGGAGAAACCGTGAAGTCTGCGATCTGCGAGATGCTCGACATCGAGCTGCCCTTGTTGGCTTTCAGCCACTGCCGCGACGTGGTGGCGGCAGTTACCAATGCTGGAGGCTTCGGGGTCCTCGGATTGGCGGCCGGCGATCCCGATCAGCTGGAGCAGGATCTGTCATGGATCGATGAGCAGGTACGCGGGAAGCCCTATGGTGCCGACATCTTGGTCCCAAACCGATACGAAGGTAAGGGACAGCACTTGTCTCGCGACCAACTCGCGGCACGCGTCCCCCAGGAACATCGCGATTATGTCGCAAAGATCCTGCGCGATCACGATATCGACGACACCGGGACGTTCAAACTAGGCCCCCCGTTGATCCGCGAGGAGGTCGGTCTACAGCAGATCGAGGTGGCGTTGAGTCATCCCATCCGCCTGCTCGCCAATGGGCTTGGAGTGCCGCCGACCGAGATGCTCGACGCCGCCCATGCCAAAGGTGTTCTCGTCGCCGCGCTGGTCGGAACCGCCGAGCACGCCGTGCACCAAGTCGAGGCCGGAGTCGACGTGATCGTGGCGCAGGGCACCGAGGCTGGCGGGCACACCGGGCAGATCGGCACCATGGTGCTGGTGCCCGAGGTCGTGGCCGCCGTGCAGTCCCACAGACGGGTTCCGGTGCTGGCAGCGGGCGGAATCGTCACGGGCCGGCAGATGGCCGCCGCGGTGACGCTCGGTGCAGCCGGAGCCTGGACAGGCTCGGTGTGGCTGACGACCGACGAGGCTGAGACCGCGCCCGCCTCGGTGGCCAAGATGCTGACGGCCAGTAGCCGCGACACCACCCGGTCGACCGGTCGCACGGGCAAACCCGCCCGGCAGCTGACGTCGAGCTGGACCCAGGCATGGGAACCTGGCGTAGGACCCGGATCGCTGCCGATGCCGCTGCAGTCAATGCTGGTCGAAGGGCCGTTGCGGCGTGTCGACGCCCTCGCTGAGCAGAATCACCGCGGTGCCCAAGAATTGGCCACGTACTTCGTCGGCCAAGGGGTCGGATTGATGACGAAGGTCAAGTCCGCCCGCGACGTCGTCTACGAGTTCGCCCTTGACTACATCGACGCCACACAGCGGGTCGCCGCCACACTGGACTAAGTGGTCCGCCCGTATCCAGTGACTCTTCTCCGGCACCAAAGGAGCGACATCGACAACGAAAGCCGCGGAATGAGGCGGCCGTCGCCGGACAGGACACGACCACGTTGGAGAGGATCCGGAACCACGAGCGGGCGTGCACTTTCGGCATGCCCCATTTCCCCGGACTGTCGGAAACCGCCGACGCCGTTCACCATCGACGGTTACGACCGCTTGCGTGAACCGGCCGCGCAGCTCATCCGCGGGTTGATCGATCGGTATGGCGGGGATCGTCGACCCTCATGAGCGCCGGGACACGGCAGTCGGTGCATCTCCGACGCGGGGACATGCGCCGCCGAGCGTTACTCGAGGCAACGCGAGGTTTGTTGACCCGCGTTTCCTTCGATGAACTGAGCGTCTCCGACATAAGCAGGAACGCCGGCGTCACCCGGACCGGCTTCTACTTTTACTTCGAGACGAAGTATTCCGTGCTGGCGGCCATGTTCGAGAACGTCTGTCGCGACATAGTGTCTAGCCCCAGAGGCTTCGACTTCGCACGCGATGGCGCCGAGACTGCAGAAGCTTGCGTCGAGCGCGCACTCACCTCGGCCACCAGCGCCTTCGAGCGCCATCGCGACGTCCTCACCGCATGTCTTGCTGCCCGCAACTCGAGCGACGAGATCGAAGCCGTGCTGGACCGCGAACTGCACCGACTGGTCGAACTGATCACGGCCAAGTTCGCCGGCGGCGATTTGCGCGGTGATGCGACGGCGTCGACTGCCCCAATCGTTCGCGTCCTCATAGGTACAACCATGCTTACCCTTGCCGGTGACAGTGCCTTCGTCGGTTCCGCATGCGCGGTCCCCGATGGCCTGCTGGCGCTGAAGTCGCTGTGGCTTGAGGCATTGGCGAAACACTCAATCCGTACATGACGGCGCACTCGAGCGATAGGTATCGCGCTCTCGCTGCTCCACGCAGTAGGCGTCACGGTGACGAAACGCGCTCGGAGCGCTGGGCGCACCGCGTGTGGCTGCCAGGGCTAAATCTCGGCGGTACGCGGCTCTGAAAAGTGGCCAGGTAAGTGAGACGAATCGGTGTGGACAAGATGTGAGATAAATTGCATCGGCGCAGCTCAGGGCGGCGCGATTGGCCATGAGATTTGAGAACCTGAACTAGGGATGAAGGTAGCAGCGTAGTTTCTCAAAACCTCTGTCCTAGTGCCACTTTCGTGTCCATTAGACGTGCCACCTCAGCAGGGAAGCTTTCCGCTGGTGGCGGTGCGCATGAAGTCGTTGGGGCGGTGAAGGAAGCTGGATAGCGTCATCATCGCTCATCAACGTGCGATGCATGGAACTTGCTGTGGGCGTTGGACTTTAGGCTCTGAATCTTTAGGGGCCACCAGAACCAGCGGCCGAGCAGTCGCGCGAGGGGCAGCACCATGAACATGCGCACAATCAACATGTCCAGTATCAGGCCGATGCAGATTGTGGAGCCAGCTTGGCCGATGTTTTTAACGTCACTGGACACGAGCGCCAGCATGGTAAATGCGAACACGAAACTGGCAGTGATTACCACGCTTCCGGAGCTTCCCATGGTGCGGATTAGTCCTGTTTTTATTCCTGCACCGAGTTCTTCTTTGTACGTGGAAAGCAGAAGCAAGTTGTAGTCACATCCTACTGCGACGAGGACGATAAAGGCGATGGGCAGTGTCAACCAATGTAATTGTAAGCCGATGAGGTTCTGCCAGATAAATACGGACAGCCCGAATGCTGCTGCGAAGGACAGCATTACCGTGACGAGGACTACGCAGGCGGCTGCCAGTGCTCGTGTCATGAATAGGATAATTAGGAATACCAGCGTGAATGTTGCCAGCATCATGATCATGACGTCATTGCGTGCGAAGTCGCGAACATCTCGGTAGCTCGCGGAGGTGCCGGCCACGTAGAGCTTCGAGCTGGACAGCGAGGTTCCCTTCAGTGACTCCTCGGCGGCGGCAGACGCGTCCTCTATCTGTTTGATGCCGGTAGCACTCATGGCCTCGCCTTTGTGGAAGATATTGATGCGGGTTGCCTTGCCGTCTGGGGTCATAAAGAAATTCAAGCCAACCTTGAAGTCGGGTGTGTTGAACGCGGCCGGCGGCAGGAAAAAGAAGTCGTCGTTTTTCGCGTTATCAAACGCTTGAGCCATCGAGATCAACGGTTGGATCATCGAATCCAGTTGCGGGACTGTGGTTTGCAGGAAGCTTTGGAAGGTAAGGATCAGCTTCTGCATGGTCACCATATCGCCGGTCATGGTGTGCATCTGGTTGACCAGTTGCGGGGTGACCTGGTCGATGACGGCGATGCCTTTCGACGTGTTGCCGAGTTCTTCGGCAATCTTGTCGACGGTGTCGATGGCATCGTAGAGGGAGCGGATACCGGAACATATCGGGATGTTGTAGCAGTGTCGTTCCCAGTAGAAATAGCTTCGTATCGGGCGGAATAGATCATCGAAATCAGCGAGGTCGTCGCGGGACTCGTCGGTGATTGCTTTGAGTCGATCAGAGGATTCTCGTGTGATGTGAGAGCCGGCGCCGATCTGGCTGGTCAACGCCGCCATGCGCTTGGTGGATTCGGTGAGGCGTGCCGTGCTGGCGGCCATCTTGTCGATGTCGGCGATCCGGTCGCGCAAGAAGCCAATATTTTCGCCGATCATGGTTCCGGCGCTACCCATGGCAAACGGTAGCGACGCGTGCTCCATGGGCCTTCCGTTGGGCCGCGTCACGCTTTGGACCAGAGCAATGCCAGGAACGCGGAAGATGTTTTTGGCGAGCCGATCGAGAGAGATCATGTCGGTGGTGTTGCGCATGTCGTGGTCGGACTGCAGGTAGATCGTGTCGGTCGACAGCCAACTGGTCGGGAAGTGCTTGTCGGCGACGGCGTAACCGATGCTGGATTCGGTGCTGGCGGGTTGGAAGTCCCGGTCGTTGTAGCTGACCCTATAGTTTGCTAGGCCCAGAATGCACAGGGGAACCACGACCAGGCTTACGGCGAGCATGGGTGCGGGCCATCGGGCGATAATGGTGCCGAGCTGGCGCCATCTGGCGCTGCCGGCATTGTGTGGCTCGGGCAGGTTGAGTCTGCTGCCCACGGTGAGCAGAGCGGGGCCCAGGGTGAGCCCACCGATGACGGCGATCACCATCGACACGGAGCACGGCGGCCCTAGCGTGCGAAAGTAGTCCAGATGCGTGAGGCTCAGGCACAGCGTCGCTCCCGAGATCGCAAGGCCTGAACCGATGATGACGTGCGATACGTTTCGAACGGCGGTGTAGTAGGCGGTTTCTTTATCTTGTCCAGCCCGACGTGCTTCTTGGAATTTGCCCTGCAGAAAGATGGCGTAATCCGTGGTGGCCCCAAGGACCAGGGATACCAGCATATTGCTGGCGAACGACGAGATTCCAATGACATGATTGTCGACCAAGAACGAAATAATCCCGCGTGCGGCAGCCAGCACGATAAGCACCCCCACCAGCGGGATAACCGCTTTCGCGATAGAGCGGTAGACGAAGAGCAGCAACGCGATAATCAAAACGACCGTGACGATCGTGAGCTTGCCCATGCTCTTGTCGGCAGCATGCAAGGTGTCGGCGGCCAGTGGCGATGGCCCGGTGACGTACGCAGTGAGCCCAGCGGGTGTGGGAACGTGTTCGACGGTGCCGCGGATGGCTTCGACCGCCTGGTTGGCGATCGCGTCGCCTTGATCACCGGTGGGGCGCACCGTCAGAGTGACGGCTTCTGCGTCCGCGCTTTGTTGCCCCGACATCGTCACCGGGTCGGCCCATAGGTCCATGACCGACTGGACATGTTTGGTGTCTTGGCGCAACCTGCGTACGAGCTCGGTGTAGTACTGATGATCCTGCTCGCCGAGCTTGCGCTGGTGGGTTTCCAACATGATGACGGCCACGCTGGAGGAATTGGATTCGCGAAAAGCCTTGCCTATCAAGAGCGCTGCTTGTGACGATGGTGCATCGCGGGGGACCATGGCTCCCGCGTTAGCTTGTGTGGTCTCTTCGAGGGAGGGCACAAAGAGATTGGCGAGCGCGGCGACCAGTACCCAGAACAGGATGATCGGGATCGCCAGCACGCGAAGCGCTTTGGCGACCCGGGATCGTTTGACCGATTCGGGAGCGTCCACCGGCGGGTAGGATGTCTGATGGCTCACGCGGCACTCACCAGGCATGTAATGGCGGCGCTTTCGTGGGAAACGTAGTGTTCATCGCGAACGTGGCTACCGACGAGAATCCGGCATCCCAGCGCTCCGCCGTCGATCTGCGCGACAAGACTTAAGGTGGCTGCGGAGGCCATCGTCGTTTCTGAGTGAGACCAGGGTAGTGATGTCAGCGCCACTTCGATGGGTTGGCTATTGAGGTTCGCGTACACCACTTTCCCGCCATTTCCCAGGGAGCCGAAGAGCTCGTAGGTAATATTTTTGGGATTGATTTGCACAACAGTGGGTGCGATTGTGGTGGTAGTCGGTGGGTAACTTATCGACTGCGACGAACTGCGGACCGTCTGGATTGCGACCGCGATGATGACGACGGTACAAATCGCTACGATGGGCAGCCACCGCCTACTCAGCGCTCGCCCGGCACTGCCCTTCTTGAGTCTTAGCTTCACTTCAACCACCCTCCGACGGTGATACGGGCGACGTTTCGAGTGCGGGGCACCAAACGGACGTTTGGTGGGTGGCTTCGTCATGCCAGCTTGAGCGTTGGCAGCTCGGACTGGGCGATCTCGGCCGCCTCCTGGGCGCCAACACCGAGCGCCCGCAGCACCAGTTCTGCGGTGCTCGACCCGGCATCGCGCCATCCGAGGTGGCCTTCGATGGTCATCCTCATTGCGCTGACGGTTGCCCCGCTGATCAGGGATGCGGCAGCTAGTTTGCTGCTGGCCGTGAGCTGGTAGCGCCCTGAAGCGATGCCTGCTTCTATGTCGCGCATCGGGGGCCCGGTGAGTAGGGCATTTAATGATTCGTCGGAAAGTCCGAACCGGACAAGGAATTTGCCTGTCACGGGGTCGTCGCTGGCGAGTCGCACGAGGAGGCGTAGACCGCTTGCCAGCCGCACGGCGGGATCTGTTGCGCCGATCTGATCTAGGCCGCCGGCGATTTGACTGTGGAGTCGGGGTGCCATGTTCTCGATGAGACGCGTGTAGAGGCGCTCGGTCGATCCGATGGTGCGGTAAAGCGTCCCGCGTGCGACTCGGGCTTCAACCGCGAGTTCGCTCATGCTGACCTCGTTCGCGCCGCGTTGGGCGAACAAACGCATGGCCGCGGCGCTCACTCGTTCGTCGATGGCGTTCACTGACCTCCTTCAATCCGGCGGCTATTGCAGGTGCCGCGGCGCCTCTTGCAACAGATAATACATTGTTGACTTAAATAGAACAACAGTGTTCAATACAGAACACAGACGTTCGTTAGTGTGAAGGGAGCTGCACCGGTATGACCCCGAACACTGTTGCGGCGAATGTCCCCCGGCTTGACCTCGACCTTTACGGCCGCTCGGCGTTGCTGAACCCGATCGGGACCTACCAGCGCATCCGGGACGCGGGTGCGGTGGTGTGGTTACCGAGGCACCGTCTGTGGGTCATGGGTCGCTACCGCAATGTTCGGGAAGCGCTACGTGACGACGCTACTTACCTGAGCGGCGCTGGCGTGGCAGCCAATCCGCTGACCAATGCGCTGTCGGCTGGGACCACGCTGGCCAGCGACGCCGAGGCGCACAGGCAGCGGCGCCGGGTGTTGTTGCATTCCCTGTCGGCCAAAGCGCTGGCGTCAGCGGTGCCAGTACTGCAAGAGGAAGCATCGGCACTGATCACCAGGCTGGCTGACCGGGGACAGTTCGAGGGCGTGTCGCAGTTCGCCGCACACCTTCCTGTGCGCGTAGTTGCCGATCTCGTCGGCGTCAATATCAGCCCTACCCGCATGTTGGCCTACGGCCGGGCGGGATTTGACGGGATGGGGCCGTTCAACCCACGCATGCTCAAAGCGTTACCGACCGGGGTGAGATTTTGGAGCTACTCGCGCTCGGTCAAGACCAAGAATCTCAAGCCCGGCGGGTGGGCCGCCGCGATCCTTGCCGCCCAGCGCGAGGGCAACCTGACTTCGGCTGAGGCACAAGCGATGGTGATCGACTTCATCGGACCAAGCCTCGACACCACCATTTTGGCATCCGCCCAGCTGCTGTGGAGTCTGGGAACCAATCCCGCAGTGTGGAATGAACTACGCGATGACCGTACACAAATCCCGGCAGCGGTTTCCGAAGCGGTTCGATTGGCATCACCGGTCAGGGGATTCACCCGAATTGTTGGCCGCGACACCGAGGTTGACGGAGTCGCGCTGAGGCGCGGGCAGCGGCTCGCGCTGCTATTCGCTTCGGCCAACATGGATGAGACGCAGTTTGCGCAGCCGCGGGTTTTTTCGTTGCAGCGCAAGGGATCAAACCTGGGATGGGGATTCGGCGCACACGCCTGCGTGGGAATGCATCTGTCCAGGCTGGAGATGCAGGCACTGCTGGAGGCGCTGGTAGCGCAGGTCGCACGCATCGACGTGGAGAAACCGAAGCGTCTACTCAACAACACATTGCAGGGTTTCCGATCCATGCGGGCCACATTCTGTGGCGAAGACTCGCCAGAAGCCTCGATGTACCGGTGATTTACGGAGACAGTCTGATGACTACTACTAACCAAGCCCAGGCGTCTATTGACCGCGACGAGGACACCGAGCGTGTATCTGTGCTCATCGCTGGCGCGGGGCCAGTGGGTCTGACGTTGGCGTTGGAACTTGAACGGCACGGCATTGATGCGCTGTTGGTCGAGTGCAACGCGACCACTACCCGGCATCCGAAGATGGATATCACCAACGGCCGCAGCATGGAGTTGTTCAGGCGCCTGGGTGTCGCCGAGCAGTTGCGTGAGCTCGCCGTGCCCGCCGATCACGAAATGTCGGTGACGTGGGTGACCAAGCTCAATGGGTGGGAGCTAGCTCGGTTTCGCTATCCCAGCGTCAATCAGCAACGCGCGCAGACGCGTTTGCGCAATGACGGCCGTGACGCTTTGGAGCCGAATATGCGCGTCTCACAAGCTCTTCTGGAACCGGCACTACGGGAATGGCACGAGAACCGAAGTCGCCACATTCGAGTCCGATACGGCTGGCAGGTCGAGTCGTTCACTCAGGACAGCGCCGGCGTGGATGTCGTGTTGTACTCCCGGCAACAGCGCCGACGCCTGACCGTGCGCGCGGACTTTCTGGCGGGCTGCGATGGTGCAGGCAGCCAGGTACGCCAGGGCTTGGGTATCGAGTTGGACACTGTCGATCTGGCTGGACTGGCTGCACGCCGCCTCGGCCTGCGCCGAACAATCGGCATGCTCACGCGGGCATGGCTTGCAGACCGTGAACGTCCCACCGACGGCCGGTTCTACATGGTCCATTTCATGTCGCGCGATCCTGACTTGTCGCAGCGCTTTGGGACCGCGTGGCATCTGCAGTCGCCGCAAGGCTGGACACTGATTTCGCAAAACGACGACGATGTATGGACATTTCACTGCCCGCTGGGTATTGGGGTAAATCCTGACGAGATTGATCCAAGCGCGCTGTTGTTCGCCCACCTCGGCAAACGCATTGATTGCGAGATTCTGATTGCGAACGTGTGGACACCGCGACTGAGTGTGGCAGCACGGTTCGGGTGCGGGCGGGTGTGGCTGGCTGGTGACGCAGTGCACCAAGTGCCACCCACAGGCGGTTATGGCATGAACACCGGTGTCGGTGATGCTGTCGGGCTGGGTTGGGCGCTGGCCGCCAATATCCAGGGTTGGGGAACACCAAGGCTTTTGGGCGCCTACGGAAAGGAGCGCCGCTCGGTGGCACTACGTAACCGCACCGCCGCCGGGCGTCACGCCGTCGTGCGCGCAGCGATCAAGGCAGCGTTTCGCCGTAGCATTCACAGCGAGGGCTGGAACGGCGAATATGCACGTCGCCGGCTCGGCCGGGAAATTACCGATCTGGGTAACCTCGAGAACGAGGCTTTCGGGATCGAGTGGGGTTATCGCTACGACGAGTCGCCGGTAATTGCCAAAGAACTCGAGCTAGCGCCGATCCAGACGATGGACGCCTACCTTCCGACAACCCGGCCCGGGGCGCGCCCGCCCAGCATCTACCTCGCGGACGGCCGTGCCCTATTTGATCTATTCGGCACCGGGTTCACCCTGCTGCGATTCGCCGACACCGACAGCGAGGCGCTCGTGGAGGCAGCAGCCGCGCGTGGAGTGCCGTTAGATGTTGTCGATATCCGCGACGAGCACGCTCGGTGTCTGTACGAGCGCGATCTGGTCCTCATCCGACCCGACCAGCACGTCGCGTGGCGGGGGGATGTCGTCCCGGACAACCCGTTTCATGTCATCGATGTCGTCCGCGGCGCCGCACCGGCATCCACACATTTAGTCAGCCAATTACGAGCCCTACCGGAGCCGAAATCATGACCCTCGTCCAACCACACGGACATCTACACAGCGATCGCGGCGCGATCCGCGGCGAGCATCCCGGCCGATCCCGCAACCCGGTCATCAAAGTTCACGATCTGGCGTGGCTGGAATTCGAGAAGCCCGACTTGAAGGGTTGCGAATGTTTCGCTCGCGCATTTGGTTTCGCCGTCGCTTGGCGCAGCGATAATGAAATACATTTGCGCGGAACCGCTCCTGGGACACCATGCGCGATCATCCGTCGTGGACCCTTGTCGCGGTTCATCGGGATGTCATTCCTGGCGGAGAACGACGACGATGTGAGGCGACTGGCGACCGCGACGAACCGGGAAGTTCGCCGCCTACCCGACCAGGTCGGTGGGCTGGCCGTTGACCTGACCGATCCAGTCGGCGTTTCGGTTCGGGTGGTTTCTGGCGCACATGCGCTGGCGCCGCTGCCAAGCCAAGTCCCGTTGGCGTTCAACGTCGACCGTGCGCAGCCCCGAATCAACGCCACCCAGCGGCCGCCGCGTGAACCGGCCCGGGTGCAGCGGCTCGGGCACCTCGTTTTACAAACGACGCATTACCACGCCGCGCTGAATTGGTACCTAGAACATTTGGGGTTGATCGTCAGTGACTTTCAGTACTATCCCGGACAACGTGAACGCGGCCCGGTTATGAGCTTTATCCGTTGCGACCGTGGCCGGGTAGCGGCTGATCACCATACGTTGGCTCTGGCGCTGGGACCGGCGAACCGCTATCTCCATTCGGCCTACCAGGTCTGTGATCTCGACGCATTGGCCGCCGGCGGGGAATACCTCGCCGAGCAAGGATACCGACGCTCCTGGGGGATCGGCCGACATACCCAGGGCAGCCAGATCTTCGACTACTGGCGTGATCCCGACGGTTTGATGGTCGAGCACTTCACCGACGGAGACTTGTTCGACGCGACCGTCGAACCCGGCTGGGCGCCATTGAGCGCTTCCGGGCTGGCACAGTGGGGACCACCGGCAACGCGAGATTTCCTGGGCGTAACCCCACGTTCGTTAGCCCACGACATCACTGGAGCCCTCATCGCGCTGCGTAGCGACAACGACTGGCATCTACGCAGCGTGGTCGGAATGATGAAAGCGGGCCGCTTGTGAGCACCGCGATCCTACGAACCACACACGGGTGGTACGTCCAAACCGGCAGCGGTGCAGCGCAGATCGCCACCTCTGCTGTCAGCACTGCAGAACTGTTGGCCGACCGAGAGGCGATCGCAACCGCCGCAGCCGACGCCCAGACTAAGCCGGTCGAAAGCCTCGAGGTCCTCTCGCCGGTAACAACGCCGTGCCGCGTAGTGGCTCAGATGACCAATTACGCCTCGCATGCACGCGATGCCGGGTTTAACCCAGCTGCAGTGCCGTTGACATTTTTCCGGAAGGCCTCCGGCTCGATCAACGGGCCCTACAACGACATCGTCAAACCCGCCCATGTCCGGCTGCTCGATTACGAGGTCGAGATCGGTTTGGTCATCGGGCGCACGATGCCGGTGGGTACCGACCTCGACGAAACCAATATGGCCGACTACATCGCAGGTTTGGTGGTGACCAACGACGTGTCTGCTCGAGACGTACAGCTGCCCAAAACTCAGTTCTATGAATCAAAGTCCTACCCGACGTTCACACCGGTGGGCCCAATCCTGGTACTGCTCGACGCCGACGAACTTAAGCGTTTCAGCGACCTGCGGCTGCGGTTGACCGTTAATGGTGACGTCCGCCAAGACTCCATCGCAGGCGAAGACATCATCTACCCGCCACTGCGGGCCTTGCAGACGTTGACGGCTTTTCAACACCTCGATGCCGGCGACTTGGTTTTGACCGGAACACCGGTGGGCACCGCGCTCAGCGCTCCACCAAAGCCGATTCAACTGCTGGCTTCACTGCTTCCGACCGACTTGCGGTGGAACTTGTTTTTCAGCAGCCAATCGCGCAATCGCAACTACCTGCGCGACGGCGACTTTGTGGAGTCCACGGTCGCAACCGACGACGGCGCAATCGATCTCGGCGCACAGCGTGCGCGGGTGAGATATCAACCATGAGCCAACAGTTGTTGTGGCCGCGATTCGCCAGCCCCCAGGACGTGGCGGCGATCGAGTTAGTTCCGCTCTCGCGGCGCGGACTGCCCAATTCGACCTTTAGCATCGTGGAGCGCGCCGCGAAGTTATGGCCTGACCGCACGGCCGTGAGTGTGCTGCCCAGCGCGGCGAGCTGGATGGAGCCCGGTCGCCGTACTTTCGCTCAACTGCGTTCGGATGTGATCAAAGCCGCCAACGTGCTTTACAGCGTAGGTGTGCGCCGGGACACTGCCGTCGCGCTGATGAGTCCGAACTGCGACGAACTCATCACGGCCACACTGGCCGCCCAGCTCGCCGGCATCGCCGCCCCGATCAACGGTGATCTGTCGACCCAGCACATCGCGCACCTGCTACAACGCAGCGGCGCGCGCGTCATGATCGCCGCCGGACCAGACCTTGACCCGCGCATCTGGACGCGGGCTCAACACCTCATCGACGACGGTCTGATCGACACGGTCCTGCTCCTGCGTGCCACCGGCGAGACCAGCAACACGCCTGCGCCGGGCAACGCTATGCGGTATCTGCACGAGGCAGCCGCCGACGAAGATGGCACGAATTTTGCTGGCACGCCACCGGATTCGGACGATCTGGCAGCGCTCTTCCACACCGGTGGCACCACCGGGTTACCGAAACTGGCAGCTCACACCCACGCCAACGAGGTTGCCAATGCGTGGATGATCGCCGCGGTCACGCTCCTCGACCACGACTCAGTGATCTTCGCCGCGCTGCCGATGTTTCACGTTAACGCCGTGATCGTTACGGTCCTGGCGCCCTTGCTGCGCGGCCAACAGACGATGTGGGCAGGCCCACTGGGTTACCGCGAACCTGCCCTCCACGGCAACTTCTGGAAGATCGTCCAGGAATACCGCATCAGTGCAATGAGCGCCGTGCCGACGGTGTACGCCAGGTTGTCGCAGCGTGCGGTCGACGCTGACATCAGCACGCTGCGCTGCGCCATGGTGGGTGCCTCGGCGCTGCCGCCCAGCGTTCGCAGGGACTTTGAGCAACACACGGGTGTGCCGCTGGTTGAGGGCTACGGGTTGACCGAAGCTACCTGCGCTAGCGCCCGCAGTTTCCCCGACCACCCCCGGCCCGGCTCGGTCGGCCAGCGACTGCCGTATCAGCGCATCAAAGCGGTGCGCATCGACACAAACGGTTTCTGGCGCGATTGCCAGGCTGGGGAACTGGGACATCTGGCGATCACCGGACCCACCGTATTCCCCGGGTATGTGGTCGACCGCGGCGAAGACGTGTTCCGCCTCGATGGGTTAGGCCACCTTATTGACGGATGGCTCGACACCGGCGATTTGGGTCGGGTGGACGACGACGGATTTGTGCATCTAGGCGGACGGGCCAAGGACTCGATCATTCGCGGTGGACACAACATCGACCCCGCAGTCATCGAGGAGGCTCTACTCGAGCACCCCGACGTCACAGCGGCTGCAGCAGTCGGCCGACCCGACCCGTACTCCGGCGAAGTGCCGGTCGCTTTCGTCACGGTGCGCATGGGTGCGACAGCCGATGCAGAGCAGTTGCGCTGCTGGGCTGCCGATAGGGTTGCCGAGCGGGCGGCCGTCCCACGATCGGTCACCATCGTTGATGTCATCCCGGCCACCTCAGTCGGCAAGCCCTACAAACTCGCGCTGCGCGCTGACGCCGTGCGCAGCGAAATCAGGGCGGCCCTCGACGGAATCGAAGATATCGAAGACGTCGATGCAGCCGTTACCGATGGCTCAGTAGTGGTCGAAGTTTCGCTTGCACCGACCGGCGCCGCCGCCAACGCCGTCCGCGACGTCATCGAAAAATACGCCCTGGCCTACACGATTCATCTAGGAGCACAGTGATGCACGTCGCCGTCGACGTCTTGTCTGTTCTGCTGGCCCTTCTGATGACTGCCAGCGCAGCGCCCAAACTCATTGATGCCAAAACCGCCCAACGCAACCGACTGCATCTAGATCTCAGCCGTGAGCTGAGCCGCAGCATCGGGGCCCTCATCGAAGGAGTGTCAAGGATCAACCGAAGTAACTGTCAACCATCAGCCGAAACACTGTCAGGCATCACCCGAAGACAAAACGTCAAGCATCAACCGACGTCATACACATCACAGTGTGGCCCCGGCAGGATTCGAACCTGCGACACCGGCTTTAGGAGAGCCTGCTAGCTCACCTAGTCGTCGTCCCGAAAGGAGCTCTGAGATGGCGATATAACTCCATCCGACACCAACGGAAACCACGGCGTGTCGCAGATCCACCGACCAGGCACCGACCACAGGAAGGCGTCGGTCGTCCGTGCTTGAGCTGCTTCGGTGGTGTCGTGCGCTGGGTGACCGGCATGACGCATTGATCCCACTGCGTTCGCGAGCGTCAACTCGTCAGGACGGCGGCTCCGTCGAAGCGGCCCGCCTTGAGATCCTTGAGCGCCTGCTGCGCCTGCGCGAGGGGGTATTCGTGGGTGGTCACCCGCAGGTGATGATCGGCGGCGAACCGCAGGAAGGCCTCGCCGTCCGCGCGGGTATTGGCAGTCACACTGCGTATCTCGCGTTCGTAGAACATCTCTCGCTCGTAGTTCAGGATCGGCACGTCGCTGAGGTGAATGCCCGCGATCGAGAGGATGCCGCCGCGGTCCAGGGCGCGTAAGGCAACCGGGACGAGATCGCCGACCGGCGCAAAGAGGATGGCGCTATCCAAGGGTTCCGGCGGTGCGTCGTAGGCTCCCGCCGCCGAGGCGGCGCCCAGGTCGAGAGCCAATTGTTGGGCCTGCGCGCCGCGGGTCATCACGTGGACGGTGGCACCTTGAGCGAGTGCGACCTGGGCGGTGAGATGCGCGCTGCCGCCGAAGCCGTAGATTCCGAGCCGCCCGCCCTGGGGGAGGCTGGCGCGTTTGAGGGCACGGTAGCCGATGATGCCCGCACACAACAGCGGCGCAAGCTCGACGTCGTCGTAGCCTCCCGGCAGCCGGTAGGCGAACGCAGCTGGCACAGTGCAGTATTCGGCGTACCCGCCGTCGTCGTCCCAGCCGGTGTATTGCGAGTACGGGCAGAGATTCTCCGCGCCCCGCCGACAGTAGCGGCATGTGCCGCACGTCTGGCGCAGCCACGCGACGCCGACCTTGTCGCCCACTGAAAGGTCCGACACCTCGGCACCGAGTTCTACCACGGTCGAGACGATTTCGTGGCCGGGCGTGACGCGCGCGCGATGTGGGGCCAGGTCGCCTTCGCTGACGTGCAGATCGGTGCGACATACCCCGCATGCGTTCACCCTGACGAGCAACTCGCCCGCACCGGGGCGCGGGATGGGCTTGCGCTCGTAGCTCAGCGGGTTGGTGTCGATCGGACCGGCCTCGGTCAGCGCCCAGGCGTTCATGGTGTCCATTGCGATCCTCTCCAGCAGTGCGGCGACTTTCACGCTATGCGCCCCGGATCAACGTCGTTCAGGGTCTGCGTCGCCGGGTGGTCGGTGCCCCGCGCAACGAGCACTGAGCAGTCAGCGTGGCGAAGGATCGGCAGCCCGTGCGGACCCACTAACTGAGTCACCCGGCCGGCATCCCCGCTGCCGATAACGATCAACTGAACCGCGCCGATGCGCTCCTGGAGATATCGCGTCACGCCCAATCGCGTAGTCGCGACCTCAACCTCGACGTCGGGAAAGCGCCGCAGCACGCCGTCGAGGCGCCGGTAGAACTTGTCCCGGCTTCTCTCGAAAAACGCCCTACGCCCGACGCACAACGCAAGCACAGTTGCTTGCCGCATTCGAGCCTCGTCCATCGCGCAACGCACGACCTCGCTGTTGCCCGGCCTGTCATCGACGACGACCGCGATGAGCCCGGCCTCCGAACGAGTCGATTCGTCACCGCGCCGGATAATCGCCACGGGGCAATGTGCCTCTTGGGCAAGAATCGCCGCGGTCGATCCAAGCACCATGTTGGCCACCCGACCGATCCCCACAGATCCGGTGCAGATGAGGGTGGCGCTGCTCGACTCGGCGATCAGGGCAGAATCGACGTCGCCGGAGAGCACCGCGGTGTCGATCTTGACCGGTAGGTCGGTCTCCTCCACGGCCAAATGAGCCGCCCGCAAAGAGCTCGCGGCAGAGTCGTCCTCAGCTGACGAATCATCGGCTAAGCCCACCGGCCGGTCTGCGATCTCGACGACGTAGACGAGCCGAAGCGGAACATCGTGATGGATCGCTTCCCTGGCGGCCCATTTGGCAGCTCCTATGGCTGCGTCCGAGCCGTCGACTCCAACCACTACGGGCCCGGGTGACTGTGCTCTGTTCATTGCCTGCTCCTGATCCGACACGGACATCTAACACGCATGACGCTATGCAGAGGCCGGCGACAGCACAGGTGCCGTAGGGCCCTTTCATTAGTGGACGTTGGACTCTACGAGCGGAATTCCTATATCGCGACGCTGTATTGAACGTCGCATATAGCCGAGCTGAGGTTGTTATCGAGAGTTTCGTGATCCGGCCCATGACCTGGCCGATCCTTCGGCTTTTCAGCCGCAGTCCGCTCATGCGGACCACCGATCGTGTCGAATCGGCAGTCGGCACGCTGGCGGTTTTACTGGCTGTCATCGCTGCCGCTTGCGCAGGGGTAATTGGAACCATGATCCACGACGCCGAGACCCAGAACTATCTTGAACAGGCTCGAACCCGACATGCTCTGGTGGCCAGAGCCGTTCAGGACAGCACACCGGGTTCGGCTGAGACGACAGCCTCCACGGTGCATGCCCGATGGCAGGCCAACGGTGTTGACCACACCGACATTCTCGCTTCGCAATACGCCGTCAAAGCCGGTGAACCGCGGGAAATCTGGGTCGATACTAATGGCAATTTAGTTGATCAGCCGACCCCGATAGCACGCGCAGCTATGGATGCGTGGACTGTGGCACTTGTGGGGTGGCTGATCGTGGCCGTAGCCGCTGCGCACGTGGTGGCCATCGTGCGTGCCCACGTGAAACGCATGCGGGACGCCCAGTGGGAGCGAGGGATCCGATCCCTTGTCGAGGACGACGGTGGCCGCACCAACAGTTCGCAGTGATCGGCCCACTCGCCGAGGTTCTCCGACTCAAGGGTTGACCGTGGGCTAGGTGCCAAAGGCCTGAAGTCCTTAGGTCTGGGGTCGTCGTGCTCTCGTGCTGTCGATTTGATCGCGCGATCGTTGAGATGAAGAGCTCTTAGGAAAGGAAGCAACAGCCATGAACGCATGCTTTCCCGATGACGGCACAGTCCGGACGGTCCTGGCTCTGGCATCTCGAGCACCCTCGGTCCACAACACCCAACCGTGGCGATGGCGGGTGGGTGCGCACAGTCTGCATCTTTATTCCGATGCGAGTCGGCAACTGCCGAACGCCGACCCTGATGGCCGCGATCTGATGTTGAGTTGTGGAGCGGCGCTGAATCACTGCGTTGTTGCCTTGGCAGCGGTTGGGTGGCGAGCCAAGGTGGCTCGTTTGCCCGATCCAAGTGACCCTAACCACCTTGCCGCGATCGAACTATTTCCCAATTCGGCTGATGCCCTTGATATTGCGCTTGCCGCGGCAATACCGCGGCGGCGAACTGATCGGCGGCATTACAGTTCCTGGCCAGTGCCGGTGGGTGATATCGCACTGATGGCTGCGCGGTCTGCTCGCACTGGAGTGACGCTGCGCCAAGTCGACGACGTCGACATGCTGCATAGGATTGTGGCCCAATCTGTTTGGGATCACATGACCCATGATTATCTTGTGGAGCTTACTGCGTGGAGTGGACGCTACGCTGCTGTGGCCGGCGTTCCGGCCAGGAATGCGCCAGTACCGGACCCAACGGCGAAGCTACCGGGCCGGCACTTTGCCGGTCCGGCGTTGGCTATGAGTCCGGGCTCGTCACCGGCCGACGACAATGCCGTAGTTCTGGCGCTCGGAACTCGGACCGATGATCGGCTGGCGCAGTTACGCGCCGGTGAGGCCACCAGCGTGGTCCTTCTGACCGCGACATCGGTGGGCCTGTCCAGTTGCCCGGTCACCGAACCGCTGGAGGTGACCGAAACGCGGGAGGCGATTCGGTCCGACATCTTCGCTGATAGCAGCTATCCGCAGATGCTGCTTCGGGTGGGCTGGGCGCCGATCAACGCGGACCCATTGCCGTCAACAC
>Ga0302326_10008648_pt1 | contig 22414 bp, 17 predicted proteins | sample Palsa_T0_3_FD_202264 | JGI IMG/M metagenome (GOLD analysis project Ga0302326, IMG submission 202264) | Peat permafrost microbial communities from Stordalen Mire near Abisko, Sweden - Palsa_T0_3 | ecosystem: Environmental > Terrestrial > Soil > Palsa > Peat permafrost | place: Sweden: Abisko... | reverse complement strand
CCGGCCGGCGTCTCGAGCACGAACTCGGTCGTGGGCTCGTCCATCGCCACCATTCCGGTTTCCAGCAGCACGGTTGCGGTGCAGATCGTGTTCGATCCCGACATCGGCGGATAGTCGGTGCTCTCCATGATCACCATCCCCGCCGCCGCGACCGGATCCGAGGGTGGATAGACGCACACCGCGTGCAGGCAGAGGTGGCCGTGGGGCTCTCCGAGCAGATATCGTCGCAGCGAGTCGTCCGCCATCAGCTCGAGGCGCTTGTCCGCCATGCTGACCCCGATCGTCGGCGGCAGACCGCCGACGACGACCCGGGTGAGCTCGCCCTCGGCGTGCGCGTCGACAGCGTGCAGGACGTCGGTGAGCTGCATCGCGGCAGCTTACGTGGCGCTGGGAGTCGCCGGGCGCCAGCGGCTGGATCATCCGGACTCCAGCTCACCAACCGGTCGTTTGATTGGTAAGCGCGAAAACGATATCTTGGCCCCGGGAGGCGGTCAGGACCGCGCGGCTCGGCGGCTGTGAGCCTCGCCGCGACACGGGTTGGTCTCGAACGGAGAGGAAAACGGATGAGCAGCGAACCATTTACGGTGGCGGTCTCCGACGACACGCTCCAGGATCTCCAGGATCGGCTCGAGCGCACTCGGTGGCCGCTTGACGTCGCGAACGCCGACTGGCGCTACGGCGCCGAACGCAGCTACCTGCAGGAGCTGGTCGAGTACTGGCGGACCTCCTATGACTGGCGCGCCCAGGAGCGGGCGATCAACAGCGTTCACCACTACCGCACCACGATCGACGAGATCCCGATCCACTTCATCCACGAGCCTGGACACGGTCCCGCCCCGATCCCCTTGATCCTCTCCCACGGCTGGCCGTGGACGTTCTGGGACTATCACAAGGTCATCGGTCCGCTGAGTGACCCGGCATCCTTCGGGGGTGATCCGGCCGACGCGTTCGACGTGGTCGTGCCCTCGCTTCCCGGCTTCGGATTCTCGGTGCCGTTGACCCGGCCCGGCATCGAGTGGGCTGCCACCGCCGATCTCTGGGTCAAGCTGATGCGCGAGGAATTGGGCTATGACCGGTTCGCTGCCCAAGGGGGTGACTGGGGCGCGCTGGTCACCGAGCAGCTCGGTCACAAATATGCCCAGCACATGATCGGCATTCACCTCGGCTTGGCGGTGCCCATGACGCTATTCGTCACTGGCCTACCCCGGGAGGACGAATACGCCGACGACGAGAAGGAGCGCTTCCGGCACACCCAGGCCCGCATGGCTGTCGGCACCGCTCACTGGGTCGTTCAGGCCGCCGATCCACAGACGCTGGCCTATGCCCTGCACGACTCCCCGGTCGGGTTGTGCGCGTGGCTGCTCGAGCGTCGCCGCAGTTGGAGCGACTCACACGGCGACGTCGAGAGTCGCTTCTCCAAGGATGACCTGCTCACGATCACCATGCTCTACTGGGTCAGCAACAGCACGGTGAGCTCGATGCGCTACTACTGGGAGGCCGAGCACACGACGTGGACCCCGGCTCACGACCGCATGCCCGCTGTTGAGGCGCCCACCGCGATCACGCTCTTCCCTCAGGAGCTGATGACGATGCCCCAGCGTTACCTCGAGACGTACTACAACCTCAAGCGGGTGACCCCGATGCCATCGGGTGGGCACTTCCACCCGATGGAGGAGCCCGACCTGCTCGTGCAAGACATCCGCGAGTTCTTTCGCCCGCTGCGTTAGCGCGTCGTTATGCGGAGCGCGCCTCGGCCACCTCTGGCGCGTCCCCTCGGGCGCCCATGACGTCTTGTAGCTGCGCCGTGTCGACGTATTGCTGGAAGCTCGTGACCTTGCCCTGGCTCAGCGTCCACACGTGGCAGGCTTGGGCGTCGAGGGCCTTGCCGGTGGTGTTGTGCACTCCGCTGTAGCGACATTCGACCACAACAGTGTCACCGGCGTCATGGTACTGCACTGGGGAAACGGTGAATCCGTCCCACTCGGCGTCGAGGTTCATAAACAGGTTCTGTCTGACGGTGTCAACTCCGACCCAGGCCGTGCCGTCAGGCTGATACGGATGGCCTTCGGCTTCGCGCCACTCGATGTCGGGATCGAATGCCGCCAGGACGCTCGGGATGTCATCGCGCTCCGCCGCCGCGTACACGTCCTTCAGGATCTGCACGTTTCCCATCGCCGCCGCCTCCTTGAGAAGATCGCCCGCGAGTAGATCATCTCAGGCGGACCTTTCCACCGTCAAGGCAACCCCGACCGTACCGTGAGTGGACACATCGACCGACGGCCTGACCGGGCGATCGTCCGCTCAATCCAGATCGGCGAGCCAGGCTGAGATGGCCTGCCCGATCTGTGCCCCGGAGTCCTCTTGGATGAAGTGCAGCCCGGGAACGGTGACCTCGCTTTGGTCGGGCCAGGTGCGGCAGAACTCGCGCTGAGCGCCGGTGAGGATCGTGCCGGGGTCCGCGTTGATGAACAGCTTCGGGAGTCCTGGCGTGTCACTGAGCCAGCCTGCGTACTCGGCGCAGATCGCGTGGACATCGGCGGGTTCGCCAGCGATCGGTATCTGCCGCGGCCACACCAGCGTCGGCAGACGGTCCTCGCCGGGGGCGGCGAACGGTCGGCGATACTCGTCCATCTCCTCGGCGCTGAGCCGTCGCAGCATGGAGGCGGGGAGGATTCGTTCGACGAACACGTTCTTCTCCAGGATCATCTCCTCCCCGGCGGGTGACCGCAGTCCCTGGAAGATCGATCGTGCGGCCTCGGGCCACTGCTCCCAGCCGCTGATCGGCTCGACGAGGGCCTCCATGTAGGCGATCCCGCGCACACGGTCGGGATGACGCCTGGCCCAGTCAAAGCCCAGCGCGCTGCCCCAATCATGGATGACCAGCGTGAGCTTGTCGGTCAGGGCGAGGCCGTCGAGCCAGCCGTCCAGGAACTCACGGTGGCGCGTGAACGTGTAGCGCCTGGCGTCGCGCGCCGGGAGCTTGTCCGAGTCGCCCATGCCGATCAGGTCCGGCGCGATACACCGACCGCGGCCGGTCAGCTCGGGCATCACCGATCGCCACAGGTACGAGGAGGTCGGATTGCCGTGGAGCAGCACGATCGGTGCACCGGTGCCATGCTCGACGTAGGCCATGCGCTGGCCGAGGACCTCGGCGTAGCGCTTGGATTGCTGCCACATCATCGGCATGATCAACCCTTCTGGTGAGTGAGGCGTTCGGGTGGTGGTTCGGCGGCGCTGCACGGAGAAGACCCCCGTGCGCGCTCCAGACGAATAGCCTACGCCGGATCGTGCGCGCCGGACTGAATCGACACTCTCGCTTGCGCTCCAGGGCGTGGCGGAGATATCGCGTCTGTGCGGTCGCGATCTTGGCGGCGGTTTCGGTCGCGCTCACACCGGCGGCGATCGCGAAACCGGCTCCGACTCAGGCGAGTCGTTGTGCGCAGGCGCCCGGCGACGGGCTGACCTTGGCCAATGTCGCCGCGGCTGGGCCGCGGCTCGTCGCGGTCGGTTCCGACGGCTTGATCGCTACCTCCGAGGGCGGCCCGTGGCAGGTCCGCCCCACCCCCACGCAGCACGCGCTGCGGGGCGTTGCATGGACGGGCGCCGGCTGGGTCGTGGTGGGCGACGTCGGGACGATCCTCAGTTCTCGTGATGGTCGCCGCTGGGCGATCGCCGGCACCGGGCCGCCAGCCGGGCTGCGCGCGGTTGCGGCCCGGAACGGCGTGGCGTCTGTGGGCGGCGCGGGCGGGGTGATCCTCAGCTCGGTCGATCGCGGCCCCTGGCTTCCGGTGCTCAGCGGGACGACCGAGGATCTGTGGGGCGGGACCGTGTGGGGCGGTCAGCTTTTCTTCAGCGGTCAGGAGTCGACGGTCGTGCGCAGCAGCGACGGCGTGCACTGGACGCCGGTTGCCACGCATCCCCTGCCCACCGGCAACCAGACTTCGCCCCGGCCGTTTCTGTGGCAACTCGCGTCCCGAGGCCGACTGTTGGTCGCCGTCGGTGACTTCGGGGCGATTCTCAGATCCGCAGCCGACGGTTCGCTGCGTGCCGTGGCCAGCCCGACTGATGAGATCCTGCGCGGAGTCGTGGCCAGCCCCCGCCGCTTCGTCGCGGTTGGCTCAAGCGGCGTGATCCTGTACTCGGCGGACGGCCTCCACTGGCACACGGCGCGTTCCCCGACCACGGTTGACTTGCGCGGCGTTGCCTACACCGGTCGCCGCTTCGTCGCCGTCGGCGATCAGAGCACCGTGATCTCCTCCACCGATGGGCAACACTGGCGTCTCGAGACGACGGCCATGCCGTGCGCGCTGTTGTCGGTGGCCCATGGCGCCGGGCGATTTGTCGCCGTCGGCGGGAGCGGACAGCTGCTCACCTCCACCGATGGCCGTCGGTGGCTGCCGCAGGTGCGACCGACCACTGAGGACCTCTACACGGTCGCCCACGGACCCGACGGATTCGTGGCCGCCGGCGCGCTCGGAACCGTTCTCACGTCGACCGACGGGCGGCACTGGCTGCGCCGGCCCGTCCCGACGCACCTGAATCTGCATGCCGCATTCTGGACGGGCAGCGAGTACCTGCTCGGTGGTGATCGCGCTCGACTGCTCGCCTCGCGCGACGGTCGGCGATGGCGGCTGGTCAGATTCCCCGGGTTCCACTCGATCCGGGCGTTCGCCCGCGCGGGCGGCACGCTGGTCGCCGCCGGCGCTGGCACGATCGCTCGCCGCGGCGCCACCGGGCCGTGGTCGCTCGTGACCTACGGTCTGGGCCGGTTCCAGACCGGTGTCGCCGCGGGCCAAGGCCGGTTCGTGATCGTCGGCCACAACGGCGAGACCCTCCTCTCCACCGACGGCGGCCGCACCTGGCTGCCCACTCACAGCGGTGTCGACGTCAACTTCGACACGGTGATCTGGACGGGCACCCGCTTCCTCGCCACCGGCGAGGGAGTCGCCGTCGTGTCAACCGACGGCGTGACCTGGCAGCCAATCGGCTTGCCCGTGAAGCGCTCGGTCCGCTCGCTGACCACCGCCGGAACCGCAATCGTCGGCGTCGGCGACGGCGACACGATCATCCGCTCGCTCGCCGGTCACCCGTTTGTCAGCGTGGGGCGGCGCGCGCTCGCCGACGGGTAGCTCGCAGCCGGTCGATGAGCCAGGAGCCCCCAACCCCCGACCTCGACGAGCACCTGATCACGGGTAGCGAGCGACCCGCCGCCCTGGAGATGCGTGCGTCGCGGTTGCTGCGGGCTCCCGCACTGGTCATCGCTTCGTCAGTGGCGCAGGTGAGCGAGCACGGCGAGTACGCGTCGGTTGTCTTGCGCCGCCGCTGGGATGTCGAGTTTGGAGAGCACGCTGCGAATGTGGCTCTCAACCGTCTTTGGGCTCAGCCACAGCGCGTGGCAAATACCTTGGTTTGATCGTCCCTCCGCGATCAGAGCGAGGATCTCGCGTTCGCGTGGGGTCAGCTCGCTGAGCGGATCAGGCTGGCGGGAGCGGTTGATCAGCTCATCGACGATCGTCCGGTCGATCACGCATTCACCGCTGGACACGCGCCGGATGGCGTCGAGGAGTTGTTCGACGCGCCCAACGCGTTCCTTGAGCAGATAGCCAACCTTCGCGGGGTTCTCCTCGATCAGGCGCAGCGCGTAGCGTGGCTCGAGGTGTTGGGAGAGCACGAGCACGGCGGTCCCGGGGTGCTCAGCGCGGATCTGTGCGGCGGCGCGCAAGCCTTCGTCTGTGTGGGTCGGCGGCATGCGGATGTCCACGAGCGCGACGTCTGGATGGTGATCACCGACGCTGGCCATGAGCGCGTCAGCATCGGCGAGCTGTGCGGCGACCTCGACGCCGTGGTCGGCCAGCAGGAGTGCGACGCCCTCGCGGATCAGCGCGGCGTCGTCGGCGATCACGACGCGCACGGGATCTCCGCACAGATCGTGGTGCCCCCGGCGGGATCGTTCTCGGCCCGGAGCGTTCCGTCCAGGGCCTCGACGCGGTCGCGCAGCCCGGCGAGCCCACCGCCGATCGCCGAGTGGGCTCCACCGTCCCCGTCGTCGGTGACCGACAGGGACAGGACCCCGCCGACGTGCGCCACGTGCACGGTCGCCGCGTTTGCGTGTGCATGCTTGACGACGTTCGTCAGCGCTTCGCAGGCGACGAAGTAGGCCGCGAGCTCGACCGCCGGCGCGAGCCTCACCCCGATCGACCCCTCGACGCGTACGGGGACCGGCGTCCGTCCTGCCAGGCCGTCCAGCGCGGCGTCCAAGCCCTCCTCGCGCAGCAAGGTCGGGTGAATCCCACGGGCGAGCTGGCGCAACTCGGCGATCGCCTGCTCGAGGTCGTCCTGGGCGCTCAGGAACGCCTGGCGGGTCGGCCCCTGGGCTCGACCAGCAGCCGTTCCCAGCGCGACGCAGACCGCCACCAGCCGCTGCTGGGCACCGTCGTGCAGATCGCGCTCGATCCGTCGGCGCTCCTCGTCGGTCGCCACGACGAGGCGAGCACGCGAGGCGCGCACCTGCGCGAGCTGCGCGCGGACCTCGGCGGCCAAGCGCTCGTTCTCGAGCACCAGCCCGGCGGTCGCGCGCACCGATTCGACCAGCCCAGGCTCGTCGAGCAGCGCAGGGTCGTGCACCAGCGCGGCGACGATCTCATCGCGGGCGGTCAGCATCGTCACCGCCCGCCCCGGGCGGTCAGGTACCACCGCCGCGGCGCCCGACTCATCGACGTAGCGACCGTCGCTGAGCCGGTAGGCGAGTTCAAGGGTGGGATCACCGAGGGTGCGAGCCAGCCGATCGCGCAATGTGACCTCACCGCTACTGCGCAGGTCAACCACGAGATCGTTGGCCTGGGTGCGCCGGAGCCGCGACCACGCGATCCCGGCGAGGAACCCGAGCGGGATCAGCCCTGTCAACGCACGCGCGATCGTGTTGACGGCACTGTCCTGGTTGGTCAGCGTCAGCTGCGCGAGCGTCACGGCCATCAGCGGCAGCGCCAGCGCCGCGCCGACCAGCAGCGGCGCCTGAGCCCGCCAGGTCGCGCCGCGCAACGAGACCAACCGCCATCCGATCAGCGCCAGCGTCGACAGCAAAACCGCGAAACCGAGCCCGGCCCGCGCGCGGGCAACCGTGTCGGTGGCACTCTGGCTGGCCAGGATCGACAGCGCATCGCGATGATCCACCGAGACGAGCACGGACGCCAGCCCACCCACGGCGGCGGCGAGATAGCCAGCCACGATCGTTGCATTGGCCAGCCAGGACCACGGTCGCCCGTCGGGAAACGTCAACACGAGCTGGACGATCACCGCGAGCCACACCCACTCGAGCGCCAACCCCAGCGTCCACAGGCCAGGCGCGTTGAACCACTCCAGATCGGCCGCCAGCAACGCAAGGCCGGCCACCGCGAGCAGCAGCCGCGGACGCCGCCAACGCGAGCGCTGCAGCGCGACCAACGAGGCGGCGACGAAGCCCCAGCATAGCGACAGGTCGACCGCCACCCGGCCACCGGAGATCCCGTTGTGCAGACCCTCCCACCCCACCGCCAACCCAGCGCCAACCGCGAGCGGGAGCACCAGAACCGGGTCGCGCAACACCGACACCTGCGCCTGTGGGACCGGCGCGGCGCGAGAGCTCACCGCAGCACGCTCGCCAGCGTCGCCGCCGTCAGCCGCGACTTGGACACAAACCCCCGCGCGCCGCATCGCGCCACGCGCCGTCCGTAATCCTCAGCATCCCGCGAGGACACGAGCACCACCACCGGCCCAGCCCCGTCGCGGGACAGCTGCGCCGCCACCTCAAAGCCGTTTCCATCCGGAAGCTGAACGTCGAGCAGCACCACGTCGGGCGCCTGGGCGGCGACCGCCGCGACCGCCGCAAGCGCACCCGCTGCCTCCCCGGTCACCAAATAGCCCGCGTCCTCCAGCAGCTCACGGGTGGCTGCCCGGAACTCCGGGTGATCATCGACGATCAGCACGCGGACAGACAACGAGCGCATCGTCGCACACTGTGGCACCCGCGCATCAGGGTAATCCCTGGAATCAGCCCGACCTCAGGGGTATCCCCGACGCGGACGGCGTCGCTCAATGGTTAGCTCGCACGATCCGTTGAACACCGTGAGGAGGGAAGACCATGACGAGCGTAGTGACAGCACAATGTGGGACCGTCGAGCGGGGACCGCGGCGCCGGCGCCGACGTCTCACCGCCGTTGTCGTGTCAGTGGCAATCGCCACGTTAGGAGTGCTTGTGATCGCAACCCACGGCCGCGGCGAGGCAGCGGCGAGCGGTGGACTGACCGCGAGCCTGAATCGACCCGCGCAACCTGATTTCGTCATCGCGCACCGGACCCCGCCGACGCAGTTCGATCGCAGCGTTGGTGCCGAAGTGGCGATATTCCGGCTCGAATCCGACGGCTACGTGGCAGTCGCCTGCACGCGCCAGGGAACCTTGATGGTCAACCCGAAGACCAACCGCCGAGTGACGGTTAGGCTCGTGTGAGCGCACGGCGCGAGCGCCGACGCAGCTCGTGTCCCACGGGCGCTCAGCACCATCCGCGTGTACGCACCGACCGGCGGTGGGCGCGGACGCCGGCGGCGGTGGGATCTCGGACGGTGTTCGCGTTCGGGTGGCGGTAGCCCGCGGCGGTGCGGCCGTGGGCGTGGTGTGATCGTCGCAGCGGTGGGTGGGCCGGGCGGTGCGTCGGATCCGAACCGTCATCCCGACCCACGGATCGGTCAGGAGCGCCACAAATTGCCTGCGCCGCCAGCCTCCACCACCGTCGGTGACCGATCCGATGCGAGCCGGACCGGAGGGCATTTGCCCGTCTGGAGCGGCGTGCTCGAGGGCCGGATGATGGGTCGGACAGGGCCCGCGCTGGGCTCCTGCTGGGCCACGTGACGTCCGTCGGAGTGAGCGGACGCTATGCTCTGGGTGGCGGCCGGATGTTCAGCGTGACTTAGGCGGGGGTATTGCTAGATGAGAAACTGGCGATCATTGCTGGTCCATTTGAAGATGAGTGTTGGTGTGATGCCGGTTCGCCGGAGGCTGGCGGCTGTCGCAGTCGCAGCATCCGCGACGGCGTTGCTCGTACTGCCGGTGGCTGCGGCAGGGGCGGCCGCGCCCGCCGGGGTGCTGTTCGGCTTCGGCAACAACTTCTCCGGGCAGCTCGGCAACACGACCAAAAACAACACGATCGAACCGAACCCGACGCCGACGCAGATCGTGCTGCCAGGCGAGGTGGGCGCTGTCACACAAACCTCCTCCGGCGGGCAGTTCAGCCTCGCGGTCACGGCGACCGGCCAGCTGTTCGCGTTCGGCGACAACCACTACGGTCAGCTGGGCAGCACCACGAACAGCGGCACGAGCACGCCGAACCCGACGCCAACGCGCGTCAAGTTGCCGGGTGAGGTCGGAGCGGTCACGCAGATCGCCGCCGGGTACGGCTTTAGCCTCGTGCTCACGGCCAGCGACCAGCTCTACGGCTTCGGCAATAACGACTCCGGCGAGCTCGGCAACACCACCAACAACGGCACCAACAACGGCGCGTTCATCCCCAATCCGCATCCGGTGAGGGTTGGACTGCCCGGGCAGGTCGGGACGATCACGCAGATCGCCGCCGGGTATGACCACACCCTTGTGGTCACCAGCAGCGGGCAGCTCTACGCGTTCGGCTACAACGGCAGCGGCGATCTCGGCAATCCCATCAACGACGACATTGATGTCGCGAATCCCACGCCCACACTGGTCACGCTGCCGGGTCAGGTCGGCGGAGTCACACAAGCCGCGGCCGGGGGATTCCACAGCCTGGTGTTGACCGCCAGCGGCCAGCTCTACGCCTTCGGCGAGAACATCTTCGGCCAGCTCGGCATCGCCGCCAACAGCGGCACCGCCGTCGACAATCCGGTCCCAGCGCTGGTCACGCTGCCCGGACAAATCGGCCGGGTGACACAGATCGCCACCGGCTATAACCATAGTCTCGCGGTCACCGCCAGCGGCCAGCTCTACGCCTTCGGCAACAACCGCTTCGGTCAGCTCGGCAATGCCACCAACAACGGCACCGACACCGCCAGTGCGACGCCGACACAGGTCACGCTGCCAGGCCAGAAGGGTGCGATCACGCAAATCGCGGCCGGATACGGCCATAGCCTCGTGGTCACCGCCGACGGGCAACTGTTTGTCTTCGGAGACAACCTCGACGGTCAGCTCGGCATCGCCGCCAACAGTGGGACCGCGAACGCGAATCCGACGCCGACATTGGTCAGATTCCCGTCGGGCACGACGATCGATGCCGTCGGCGAAGGCCCCGGCTCCTACCACTCGCTGGCGATCGTCGCTGGGCCGCCGACGCTCTCTGGCATCGCCCAGTCGCACTCACGGTGGCGCGAGGCCAACCGGCGGGTGCCGAAAAGCAGACGGCCGGCACCTCCGATCGGCACGACGTTCTCGTTCACGCTGAGCGAGCAGGCAAAGGTCAGCGTCGCCTTCACCCAGCCCGTGAGTGGACGCCGCGTCGATGGCAAGTGCATCGGCCAGACGACGCACAACGACCACCGGCCCAAATGCACGCGCGTCGTGACCCGGGGCACGCTCTCTGTCGTTGACCTGAGCGGCCGTGACAAGGTCGTCTTCCAGGGACGCGCCTCATCCGGAAGGGAGCTCGCGTTGGGACGCTACACGGCGGTCATCACCGCAACCAACGCGGCCGGGCAGCAATCAAAGCCGCACTCGCTCAGCTTCACGATCACCACGTAAGCCCGCCCGCATATCAGAGCCAGGCCACCAGCGCTGGTGCCGGGCCACCAGCGCTGGTGCCGGGCGATCAGCGCTGGTGCCGGGCGATCAGCGCTGGTGCCGGGCGATCAGTGCTGGTGCCGGGCGATCAGTGCTGGTGCCGGGCGATCAGCGGCTGGTGCGGGCGGTCAGGCGCAAGTCAGAGCGCGACCTGCGAACCCATGATCACCGTGCGGTCATTGGGCAGCCCGTAGTGCTCGATCGGGTTGGCCGCGTTGCGGGCCATCGTGATGAACAACTGCTTGCGCCAGTGTTGCATCCCCGGAGCGTCGGTCGGGCTGATCGTGATGCGTGAGACAAAGTAGGAGGCGTGCTCGAGATCGAGGTTGCGGTCAAGCAGACCCAGCTTGCGGCAGAGTTGCAGTGCCTCGGGCACGTTGGGGACGTCTTGATAGCCGATCCGCGCGGTGACGTGGAAGATCCGGAACAGGCCGCGACCCATCCGCTCGACGACGAAGCGATCGGGCCTCTCGCAATGCGGGACTCCGATCGTCTCGATCGTCACGATCAAGACCTTCTCGTGGAGCGCGTGCGTGTGCTCGACCTCGGCCCGGAGGGCCAGCGGGGTGGTGTCCTTGCCGGGACTGAGGAAGATCGCGGTGCCCGGCACTCTGCGGACCGGCGGGTCCGCCGCGGCCAGATGGTCGAGGAACTCCTGCAGCGGTCCTTCCTGCTGGGTTCGGCTGCGCGTGACGAGCTCGGCGCCCTTACGCCAGGTCACCATCACAATGGCCAACAGCAGCCCAACCACGAGCGGCAACCAGGCACCGTGGAAGATCTTTGCGAGGTTGGAGCTGAAGAACGCGATCTCGACCGTCAGGAATAGCGCGCCGAGCGGCACCAGCTTCCATTTCTTCGTGCCCCAGATCGACCGCGCGACGGCGAGGAACAGCAGCGTGTTGAGAATGAAGGTCCCGGTCACCGCCACGCCGTACATGTCTCCGAGCCGGGTGGAGGATCGGAACGCCAGCACCAACCCCGCAACCCCAAAGCAGAGCCCCCAGTTGATCACCGGGACGTAGATCTGGCCCTCCTGCTTGGAGGTCTGCATAATCTTGAGCCGCGGGAGGAAGCCGAGCTGCACCGCTTGCTTGGCCACCGAGAACGAACCCGAGATCACCGCTTGCGAGGCGATGATCGTCGCCGCGGTCGCTAACAGCAACATCGGGAACCTGCCCCACCCGGGAATCATCAGAAAGAACGGGTTGACCGCCGTCCGCGGCTTGTGAAGGATCAGGACGCCCTGGCCCAGGTAGTTCAGCACGAGCGCTGGCAGGGCGATCCCGAACCAGCCGACACGGATGGGGTTGGCACCGAAGTGGCCGCGGTCGGCGTAGAGCGCCTCCGCGCCGGTCACCGCGAGCACCACGCCGCCGAGAGTCAGGAAGCCAAGGAGTCCGTGGTCGATCAGGAACCGCGCGCCCCAGCTCGGCGACAGCGCCTGGAACACGGCGGGATCCAGGAGCACCTGGTGCAGGCCGAGGATTCCGATCGAAACGAACCAGATGATCATCACCGGGCCGAACAGCCATCCAATCGCGCCCGAACCGCGCCGCTGGAGCGCGAACAGCCCAATCAGAATGACGAGCGAGAGTGGGACGATGAGGCGCCCGAGCGCCGGAGCGTCAACCTGCAACCCCTGCAGGGCGCCGAGCACCGAGATCGCGGGCGTGATCATCCCGTCGCCGAAGAACAACGCCGCGCCGAAGATGCCGAGTATCAGCAACGTCCCTACGTGGGCAACCTTGTGGCGCTGAAGCAGCGCGGTCAGCGCCATGATGCCGCCGTCGCCACGGTTGTGCGCCCGCATGATGAAGCCCGCGTACTTGATCGAGACGACGATCATCAGCGCCCAGAAGATGAGCGAGACGATGCCGAACACGCCAGCTGGTGTGGCGTGCGCCGCCGCTGCATGCGACGTGAAGATGGTCTGCTCGGTGTACAACGGGCTCGTGCCGATGTCCCCATAGACGACGCCGAGCGCTCCCAGCGCCAGGACGGCCTTACTGGCATGCGCGATGACGTCTCGCTCGGAGCCGGACCCGGCCTCCCGCTTGACCGGAGGTGACGTCTGCTCGACTGCGCGCCGCGGGTAATCGGGCCAGGGTTCGAGCTTGTGCGCCGCCTCATTGAAGCTTCGCCGCTTCCCCGGCTTCGGCATCGGGTCGCCGGTGACCTTCTCCGGCACCTCGCCGTTGCCTGTGTGGGGGGGATCTTGGAGGCCGCGTCGCCGCGCGAATCGAGTCATCGCATGCTTTTCCTGTCGCCTGCGCTCAGCGTGGGCCGGGCTGGTCTTCCAAAACCAGAGCCCCGGGGCAAGCATCCGTCCGCGCGCTTGGCTCACCGACGGTACCAAGCCCCAGCAGCGCCCGGCGGGCCACCTCGTACAACTGTTCGGGATAGGCAGGCCGATAGAGCGCGCTCGTGCCGTCGGTCAACAACAGTTGGGTGAGCGCCACACCGCCCGGCTGCACCGACTCGCGCGAGCGAAGTGCCCACGCGAGCTGCGCCAGCGCCGGACGCGCAATCTCAACCGCCTGCCCATCGGTTGGGATCACGGCGGAGAAGAGCGCCCGTTCACGCCGCTTGAAGCACACCTGCTCCACGGCGTCAGCAATCCGGCGGCGAGTGCGCCCGGACACCAACTGCCCCGACCGACACTGAAGCGCGGCGCCCGCACGCGGATCCTCTCCCGCCGCGAGCCGCGCATCCAGGTGCGCAGCGTCCAGGCGCACCCAGATTCGCCGCAGCGGCCCGGCCGCGCGAACGACGCGCGTCACCGGTGCCAGCGATCTGGGCGCAGAAACGGCCACCCTGAGATCGTAGGAACCGTGGCGCTAAGTTCGCGTAGAGAATGCGCGTTGTGCCGTCGAAGTTCCGTAAAGACAGGCGTTGAGAGTCGTCGTTATGTACCCAAGCAAGCGGAGGCATCTCACGGCTGGCCGCAAAGGGGAGATGCGATGAGCGAGGACGAGACGGTCCGCGGCGAGGACGCGGTCGTCGCCGGGGCGGACGGGGTCGTCGCCGGGACAGACGCGGTCGTCGCCGGGGCGGACGGGGTCGTCGCCGGGACGGACGAGGTCGTCGCCGGGGAGGACGGTGTGCGGCGCTGCTGGTGGGCGAACTCCGCCCCTGAATACCGCGCTTACCACGACACGGAATGGGGCTTTCCGGTGTCAGACGACGTGCGTCTGTTCGAGAAGCTCAGCCTCGAGGGGTTCCAGGCCGGTCTGTCGTGGCTGACGATTCTGCGCAAGCGACCGGCGTTCAGGCAAGCGTTCGCCGGCTTCGAGTTCGACCGGGTCGCGCGATTCGACGAGCGTGACGTCGCTCGCCTGCTCGCCGACGCGGGGATCGTACGCCACCGCGGGAAGATCGAGGCAGTGATCAACAACGCCGCCCGGGCGGTCGAACTGGTTGAGGCCGAGGGCTCTCTCGCCCATTACGTGTGGGCCTTCGAGCCTGACGCGAGGACCGAGCGGGTCGATCGCGCTGGGCTCGCCGAGCGAGGGCCCGCCGCCGAGTCGAAGGCCCTGGCGAAGGATCTGAAGCGCCGCGGATGGCGGTTCGTCGGACCGACCACCGCCTACGCCTTCATGCAGGCCATGGGGCTCGTCAACGACCACCTCGACGGCTGCGACGCCCGGGCGAGCGCGGACGGCGCTCGCGCGCGCTTCGATCGGCCGTAGGAAACCGCCGAGGGCGCAAGGGGGTGTGCTGAATCTTTGCCCAACCTGGGGGGTTTTTCAGCACGGCCCCTATCTCGTGCGTGGCGGCCATGCGCGCGGGCGGGTGGTCTGGCCGAGCTGGTCGGCGCTGAGGCCTCGTCCTCGCCGCGCCTACCAGTTTGCCGGCGCGTAGTCCTTGAGAAAGACACCGTGGACATCCTCGCCCGCCTCGCCGCGCACGATCGGGTCGTACACGCGGGCGGCCCCGTCTGAGAGGTCGAGGGGGGCGTGGAAACCCTCGTCGGCCAGTCGCAGCTTTGTGGTGTGCGGCCGCTCGTCGGTGATCCACCCCGTGTCGACGCTCGTCATCAGGATCTGGTCGGCCTCGAGCATCTCTCGCGCGCTGGTCCGCGTCAGCATGTTCAGAGCCGCCTTGGCCATGTTGGTGTGCGGGTGACCGGGCCCCTTGTAGCCGCGGCTGAAGCTGCCCTCCATGGCCGACACATTGACGATATAGGAGCGTCGCGCGGCGCCAGCCGCGAGCGACGCCCGCAGCCGGCTGATCAGGATGAACGGTGCGGTCGTGTTGCAGAGCAGGACCTCGAGCATCTCGACGGGCTCCACCTCGTCCACCCGCTGAGTCCAGCTGTTGTGGTCGACCTCGTCGGGCATCAGGCCGCCGGCGTCGATCGCGGCTGAGCGTGCGGTCAGCGCGAGTGTGGTCACCGGATGCAGGTCATGCGCTGCGCCCAGCTCTCGCACGTGGGGGCCGCTGGTCAGCGTCTCGGACTCGCCCGCAACCAGGAGCGCGTAGGCATCCGGCGAACGACGGACGGTCTGGGCCGCGTTGTTGATCAGGATGTCGAGCGGGCCCTCGGCGGCGACCGCGTCGGCGAGGGCGACGACTTGGCCCGGCTGGCGCAGGTCGACGCCGACGATGTTCAACCGATCAAGCCAGTCGCTGCTGTCGGGGATCGAGGCAAAGCGGCGCGCGGCGTCCTGGGGGAAACGCGTGGTAATTGTCGTCCGCGCGCCGTCGCGGAGCAACCGCAGCGCGATGTACATACCGATCTTGGCCCGGCCGCCGGTGAGCAGCGCCCGTCGTTCACTCAGGTCCGTGCGCGCCTCGCGACGTTGTCGGTTCAGCGCTGCGCAGGACGGGCAGAGCTGGTGATAGAACGCGTCGACCTGGGTGTACTTCGTCTTGCACTGGTAACACGGTCGCGCGCGGATCAGGGTGCCGGCCTTCGCCCCCACCGCGCTCGAGGCGAGGGGGATGCCGCTCGTCTCATCGTCGACTCGGCCCGGGGCCGCGGTGGCAGTGGCTGCGAGCACAGTGCGGTCCGCGGCCGCAACCGCGGCGCGGCGCTCGGCGCGACGACGTTCCTTGACCGACTTGAAGATTCGCGCGGTTGCGCGTCGCACGGCGACAGCGTCGGGGTGGCCAACCGGCAAGTCCTCAAGCCGAGCCAGCACCGCCAGACAGGTGTCCAAGTCGTCAGGATCGATCATCATCGGACGCATTGTGACTTGTGGCTAGGGGATGGCTAGGGGTGGCTAGGGGTGGGCTTGGATGCGCGAGACGGTGTGGGTGCTGGGGCTCGTGGCCCAGATGGCGCTGCCGGCGGGGGCGATTGCGTAGGCGGCGGAGGCGTCGGAGTTGTGGCTGGCCGGGGCGATTCGGATCGGCGCGCCGGTGATCGTCCCGGTGCGGTCATCGATCCGGGTGATCGTGCCGTCGGCTTCGTTGGCGATGAACACGTACCCGTCGGTGGCTCCGAGGTAGAAGGCGCCCCCGGAAGGGGTGTGGACGGGCGGGCCGACCTCTCGTAGGGTGCTCGGGTTCAGCCGCAGGACGGTCGCGTTGGCGTTGTCGATGACCCACACGCTGCCGCCGGCGAGGACGATTCCGATCGGGAAGCCGCCGACGTGGAAGCGGGTGATCGTGCGGGTGGCGGGATCGATGCGGAGCACGTCCCCATCATCAGCGGCGCTCGCCCACAGGTACCCCCCACCCCAGGCGAGTCCGAACATTCGGCCAGTGCTCAGCGCGAGCGTCGGCGCCATCGGGGCGAGCGTATTCGGACTCAATTCGAGGACCGCTGCCGGCTTCTCCACCACTACCCACAGCCGCCCCCCGCCGACGGCCATCGGGCCGGTGCCGCGCTGCTCGCGCCGGTGCGCGAGCACCCGTCCCGTTTGCCAATCGACGGCGAGCAGTTCGCCGGGCGCGTTGTAGCCGGCCTGGTAGACACCGGCATCGGCGATCACGCGATTCCGGTAGCGGACGAGATTCGATGTCTGTCCGGGCAACTGCACCGTCCGCGCGACAGTGCCGGTACCGACGTTGATCTGCACCAGCCGTCCCCACGAGGACTCGTTCGGAATATCGCGCCCACGGGTCGAAACCCACAACGAGGTCGGAGTAGCCACGGCAAACTCGGGGAGCGCGGGCGTGTGCAGTGTGGCGGTGACTCCGCGAGTGGTGGCTCGTTCGCCGCGGTGGTGAGTGGCGAGCAGTACTGACCCGACTGCTGCAACCACCAATGACACCACGACGACCGCGGTTCGCACCCACCGCCGACGAGTGGGACTGATTTGTGTGCTCACCGCGCTGATCATGATCCTCGCTCCCTTTGTGGTCTGCAACGGCTCGCGAGAGCAAAGCAGTCAGTCGGCCCGGTCGCCTCGGGGATATCCCTGAGAATCTCGTCATTCCAGGGGTTACCCTGAGGCGGCGCGCCGGGGGCGACATCGGCGCTAGGCTTGCGCTATTACTCGCCCACCCCACTCCCTTGCAGTTCGTCTTCTCTGGCTGCTTCCGGCTGTGCTGCCTGATGGCGACCCAGCACGCGTGCGAGTCCGGGACCACAATCGGCCTGATCGCGTCCGCACCCGCACGCGACGAACCATCCGAGAGCCTGAACACACGCCGGTACGGAAGCCGGCCGGGGCGTAGGGCCGCAGCGCCTGGGGGTCGGGGGGATGGAGGATTTCGTCGGTGGCGGGCGGTTTGCCGGCTATGTGATTGAGGGGGTCGCGGGGCGGGGTGGGATGGGGGTGGTGTACCGGGCGCGTCAGGTGCGTCCGGCGCGGGTGGTGGGGTTGAAGGTGATCTCCCCGGAGTTGGCGGGTGACGCGGGATTTCGGGAGCGGTTCGTCGATGAGTCTGAGATCGCGGCGTCGATCGAGCATTCGAACGTGATTCCGGTGTATGAGGTCGGGGAGGACGCCGGCCGGCTGTTTATCGCGATGCGGTTCGTGCAGGGGACCGACCTGGGGCGGGTGATCGCGGCTGAGGGGCGGGTGGCGCCGGAGCGGGCGGTGGGGATCGTGGCTCAGTTGACCTCGGCGTTGGATGCCGCGCACGCGCGCGGCCTGGTGCATCGCGACGTGAAGCCGGCCAACGTGCTGATCGCGCGTGAGGGCGGCGGGGATCACGTGTATCTGACCGATTTCGGATTGGCGAAATCAGTCGTCAGGCGCGGCCAGACGCGTACCGGAATGTTTGTCGGGACGATCGACTTTGCGGCGCCGGAGCAGTTCGAGGGGCGTCGCGTCGACGCTCGCACCGACGTGTATGCAACGGGCTGCGTTCTCTACAACATGCTGACCGGCAGCGTTCCGTTCCCGCGACAGGATGACGTGGCGATCATGTGGGCGCACATGTCGAGCGGGCCGCCGTCGGTGCGTGAGCTGGTCCCGTCGCTGCCGGGCGAGTTCGACGCCGTGATCGCCCGCGCGATGGCGAAGGATCCCGATCAGCGCTATCAGTCCGCCGGCGACCTCGGCCAGGACACGCTCGCCGCCGCTGAGCACCAGCGCGCGACACTGCGCGAGCACAGCGTCGCGACCGGCCGAGCCGCTCCGGCCTTCCTCACCCCCGGTGGCGCACTGGCCAAAACCGAGGTCGCGCCCCGCCCCTCCCACATCGACGCCGAGGCGTACACGGGAGCGGTCGTCGGTGCCGGGCCCGAAGCCGGTGCGGTGGAGGCGGTCGGAGACGCCAAACCCGGACTGGGAGCCGCAGCCGCAGCCGGAGCTGGGGCCGGATCGGGAACGGTCGCCGAAGCCGGAAGCGGAACGGTCGCCGAAGCCGGAAGCGGAACGGTCGCCGAAGCCGGAAGCGGAACGGTCGCCGAAGCCGGAGCCAGAGCGGGAACAGTCGTCGACGCCGGTGCAAGAACGGTCGTCGACGCCGGAGCAGGAGCGGGAGCCGTCGCCGGAGGGGGAGCCGGAGCGAGACCCCCGGCCGACCCGCCCGGGGTTCGCGCGCCAGCGCAGCCTCCGGGGAAACCCCGCTCGCGGGGGTTGATCGCCGCTCTCGGCGCTGGCGCGGTGGTCGTGGTCGCCGCCGTGGCGCTCCTGGCCAGCGGTGCCTTGAGCGGCAGCTCCGGATCTCACAGCGCTGGCACCGGCGTCGCCAGCACTCCCGCGCGTACGCCCGCGACCACTCCGGCAACCACGGCCACAACGACGGCCGCTCCGACCACCCAGACCTACACCAACCGGAAGCTCGGGGTCAGCTTCGCCTATCCCGCCAGCTGGCAACCCCGCACGCTGGGGGGATCCACCGCTGCGGTCTCGGTGGTCGCAGACTTCGGAACCGGGACCGGCGACGGCGAGACCTACTGCGCGCTGATCTTTCTGCCCCACGCGAAGGGGCCTGCCGGCACCTCCCAGCAAGCCCGGTTCGCGTTTGTGCGCGCGCGGGCCGCCCTGCCCGACACAAAGCCGTACAAGGTTCTGTCCATCCAGTCCGATCCGGGCGCGAACATCACCGGTGTCGGGTACGTCGCGACCGCAGGCCCGCAGGGTGAACACATCTCCTTCTTCTTCTCCGGCCCGAACATCTATGCCTTTCAGTGCATCACCCCAGCGGCTCAGCTCAGTCAGGTCGAACAGCAGATATTCCAGCCGCTGCTCGCGACCGTGACGATCGGCTAAGCCGTTCGGTCAGTAGGGCAAGGTCGGGAGGCCGGGGCCGAGCTGCTGCTTGGCCCGGTCGGCCAGGCCGACCGCGTAGGCGGTCCAGAAGGTGCCGCTCGCCGGCCCGCCGGCGCAGCTGCCGCTGCTGTTACCGGGCGGATGGGTCCACAGGAACGCATCGACGTCCGCGGACCCTGTGACGGTGGTGTCCATCGGCCCGAGCGAGCGGTCGGGCGGGTTGCACAGGTCGTCGTTGCCGTACTTGACGCGATCACGATTGACCTTGGGCCCGTTGCCGTTATCGGCGGTGTCGACGATGACGTGCGCGCCGTGGGTCAGCTTGGAGATCTTCTGCGCCCACCGGACCTCGTCGACCGTCCAGTTCTCATGGGTGTCGTTGGTGAAAAAGCCGCGGATCTTGTTGACGCCGATCGCGTTGAGGATCCTGGCCGTGTACCCGACCGAGTTCGAGTCCGAGTAGCCACCCTCGATGTAGACGACCGTGTGTGGCAGCGCCTCCATCGCGGTCATCTCGTAGCGCAGGTCGGCCTCCCACTCTGGCATCGCACCGATCTTCTCGATGCAGCTGGACGAGCCGATCGCGTCGAGCTCGAGCAGGTAGACGGCCGGCCGCCGGCCGGTCGCCGCCGCCATCTCGTCGACCCGCCGCCTGAACGTGGGGCCGTAGGCGAGAATCTGCTGGGCCGTCGGGCAGCCGCCGAGCGCGGGATGCAGGAAATAGGTGTCGATGATCGGGATCGATCCCGGATCGGCAGTCATGTTGTCGCAAAAGATCTTCTCCGCCTGGCCGAAGATCGCACCGGGTCCGCCACCCTCGGAGTAGATGCTGAACCGCTGGGCCTCGGGCTGACTGGCGATCTTTGACAGCTCCGCGACCTGGTGGGCGAGGCCGGGGCTGGCGGCCAGCTTGGCGGCCAAGCGCCCGGTCGAGAGCTGGTGGGCAAAACTCGCCCACGACTCGCTGTCGGCAAAGTTCTTGGGGTTCATTCCGACCAGCTGGGCGATCGCGCCGGCGGCCGAACCGTGGGCGGGGCCGGGAATGAAGAAGTTGGCGCCGGTGAGCGGGTTCGGGCCAGGCGCGGTCGGGAGGTCGAGCGGGTTCGACGGGTCGCGCTGGGCCGGATACGGCTCGGCGCATTGCTGCGCCTCGCTCGTGGCGTGCGCGACCGGCTGGATCGCCGAAGCGGTCGATGTCCGGGTCAGAGCGAGTCCCGCGACCAGCAGCAGCGCGACGAGCAACAGCCCTGTCGCACGCCGTCGGATCGCTCTGGCCGGGTCGGTTGATGTGGAGCGCACTCCTCAGTGCATCGGCGCCGCCGGCATTCAGCCTGAACTCCACGTCGATTCGTCCAGCCGCGGTAGACGGACCGCGTTCAGAACAGGCGGTAGAACTCCGCGGAGATGAAGAAGCCGTGGCCGGTGGCATTCGTGCAGGTGATGCCGTCGGTGCGGCTCGCACACGTGAACGATCCGACCCGCGAGTCAACGCCGTTGGCGAGCACGGGCGCGGTCGGATCGAGTGCGGTGTCGCCCGCGCAGACGAAGCCGCCCCGGCCGGACGTCGTGACCTGAAGCCCCTGGCCAAAGTCCACCTCCGGCGGACATGATGCGGGGGTCCGCGGCGGTGACCAGCTGCGCCTGCGGATGTCGCACCGGGCCTCACCGTCAGCGATCACGCAGCCGATGTTGGCTGACGGGCTGCGAAACGTCGCCAGCGCGACCGTCGTAGTGGGAGCGGATGAGGTCGTGGTCTGGACGGTGGACGTCGTCGACGTGCTCGCGGTTCTCGACGGCGGCGAGGTGATCGTGGTGAAGCCAGCCGTGGACGCCGCGGTCGTGGATGCCGCGGTCGTGGTCGACGAGCTCGGAGCGGTGACGGTCTTCGTGGGGCTCGACCCGCAAGCGGCGAGGCCGAGCAGCGCGCCCGCAGCAACGATGCCGAGGCTCAGCCCGTTCACGCGAGGAAGCGTATCCCCGTTGACGACAGGCGAGCGTCGGGTAGGTTCCACTGATGACAACGATCACGGCATCCCAAGAGCAGCGAGTCCTCGACCAGGTCCCCAAACAGCTGTACATCGGCGGCGAGTGGCGTGATGGAGCCAAGGGCACGCTCGGCGTCGAGGACCCGGCCACGGGTGAGACGCTGTGCCAAGTTGCAGATGCATCCGTCGATGACGCGCGCGCCGCGCTCGACGCCGCCGTCGCGGCAGGCCCCGGGTTCGCCCAGCATCCTCCGCGTGAGCGCGGGGAGATCTTGCGCCGCGCGTTTCAGGCCATCATCGACAATCAAGAGGAGCTCGCGCTCCTGATGACGCTTGAGATGGGCAAGCCGCTGACTGAGTCAAGGGCCGAGATCGCTTACGGAGCCGAGTTCCTGCGCTGGTTCTCAGAGCAGGCGGTGAGGATCGAGGGCCGCTACGCGGTTTCGCCCAATGGCCAGGGGCGGCTGCTGACCATGCAGCAGCCCGTCGGGCCGTGCCTGCTGATCACGCCGTGGAACTTCCCGCTCGCGATGGGGACCCGCAAGATCGGTCCCGCGATCGCTGCCGGCTGCACGATGGTCGTCAAACCGGCCCAGCAGACGCCGCTTTCGATGCTGATGCTGGTCAAGATCCTGGAGGAGGCCGGGCTTCCAGACGGTGTGCTGAACCTGATCACGGCCTCGTCGTCGAGCGAAGCCACGGGCCCGCTGATCTCCGATCCGCGGCTGCGCAAGCTGTCGTTCACCGGTTCGACCGAGGTCGGTCGCCAGCTGATGGGGCAGGCATCGGAGAATCTCCTCCGGCTGTCGATGGAGCTCGGCGGCAACGCGCCGTTCATCGTGTTCGAGGACGCTGACGTCGACGCGGCGGTCCAGGGCGCGGTGATCGCGAAGATGCGCAACATCGGCGAGGCCTGCACCGCCGCCAACCGATTCCACGTGGCCGGTTCGGTGGCCGGTGAGTTCGCCGAGAAGCTCGCCGGGAAGCTCGGCGCGATGAAGGTCGGGCGTGGCACCGAGGACGGGATCGAGGTCGGCCCG
>Ga0302326_10008646_pt1 | contig 22416 bp, 17 predicted proteins | sample Palsa_T0_3_FD_202264 | JGI IMG/M metagenome (GOLD analysis project Ga0302326, IMG submission 202264) | Peat permafrost microbial communities from Stordalen Mire near Abisko, Sweden - Palsa_T0_3 | ecosystem: Environmental > Terrestrial > Soil > Palsa > Peat permafrost | place: Sweden: Abisko... | reverse complement strand
TGCTTTTCAAGCTGCGTAACTATCCATTGAAGGTGCAGGACCGGGTGATCAGGCTCGAGGAAAGGCTGCGGCTGCAGGCCCTGGCACCGGCGGAGTGGCATGCGCAGATTTATCGGCTCAATGAGGATCAACTCATCGGACTTCGCTTCGCGGCGGACGATGAGGTGGTGGAGCTGGCCAAGCAGGCGCTTGAGCACAATCTGACCCGCAAGCAGATTAAGGAGCGGATCAAGAGTTGGCGGGCGGATGAATGGCGGGTGTGAGGACTGGCCGTCCAGGCAATAGCTTCGCGTGGCTTGCTGAGGCGTCGCAGGCAGCTTCTATCGGGCCGGACCGATGAGTTTCAGGTAGTCGGGCTCGTCGGCGATGGTCTGGTAGCGGAAGCCTCGTACGATTCTGCGGTCTTTGAGGAAGAATACGCCGGGCATCTGATGCGCGTCTTCCTGGATGCGACCGATTCCATATTTGCGCAAGGCGCCCGAAAGCCAGCCTCTCCAGACCTTCAGACTGAGAAGATTCAGATAAGGATTCATGCGCGATAAGGCGAAGACGGGGTTCTGGTAGAGGGAGGCATCGGGATTGCTGATGCGTTCGACGGTGGAGAGCTGGTAATAGTCGAAGTAGGGCTTGGCCCGTTCTGGCGAGCCGAGATGGACGAAGACGGGTTGTGCGCCTCTTGCCGCTATCTGAGATCGGATTTGGGCCACCTGATCGAGCGCCTGCCGGCAAAAAGCACATCCGAAGTGGCGCAGGAAGATCAGCAGAACCGGGGACTCATCGACGACTTCAAGCAGCGAGCGGCCCGACTCGGTTCGATACTCGCGGAGGACGGCGACCAGCTGCTCTTGCTCGGCGAGTTGTGCGGTTGATGACAACTTGGTCTGGACTCCATTGCAAAGTCTGGATGGGCCGCGGCGAACTGAATCACCGCCGGTCTCTGTCGGCTTGGTCAGATTAACCCATTTGCTGACGGATGCGGGGCTAAATAGTGAACGCTCTGCGACCCGCATTGGATTCGAGAAGACGGCAAGATTCCGGAGAGGCGCGGGTGGACGACTGGCGCGTGTGAAGTACCGCTTCCAACAGGCAAATCGTAGCTCTCTCCTTTGAGGTAATCATGCAGCCTCAAAGCACACGAGAAGCAGATCCTTCGCCCCGCTTGCCCCATGAACGACTTCGTCGTTCACAGGGCCCCAGACGGGCGGGTTCTCAGGATGACACTGTAGTTAATGGATCGAGTGCAATGGACGACCGGGCGAACGCTCTAGAACTGGTTGCATAAATGTCGTCGCGGCCGAATGAACCCCTCCCTCAGGGGCTGAAGCCCTCTGTTTTACTGACCCATTGCGGCACGGCTGAAGCCGTGCCCTTTCAAAACACCATTTATGCAACCAGTTCTAGTCATTTGCCGAATCCGCTGCCGATGTTTCTGATGGATCCTGGGGCAATAACTCGGTGTCCAGCGCATGCTCGTGCTTGTAGAGCTCGACGGGCATCTTGCCATCCCACCAGGCACCGTTCATCGGATAGACATCGGGATCGAAGAAGACCTGGTAGAAGTGCCAGACCACGATGGCGAGGGTGGCGAGGATGGCTTCGTAGTAATGGATCGCAGTGGCGACATCGACCCACCAGCGCGCGAACAGGTCGCCCACCCAGACCTTGGCCCAGAGCATGATGCCGGTAAGGCCCATGAGCGCCGTGCCCCAGACGAGAGCCCAGTATTCGGCCTTCTCGGCATAGTTGAAGCGGCCGAATTTCGGCTTCTGCTTGCTCAGGCCGAGGTAGTAGAGCATCGTACCCAAGGCATCGAAGGCGTCCTGCGGGCGCGGAGCCAGATCGCGAATTAGTCGACGGCCCTCGTGCCACGCTGCGACATAAAAGATGTGATAGATTCCTGCGCCGATGAGGACGACGCCCGCGACGCGATGGACGACGCTACGGAGATGTTCGCCCATGCCCACCAATTCTGCAAACCACGACTCGGGGAATTTGAGGGCAAAGCCGGTGATGACGAGAACGATGAAACTCGTGAGCAGAATCAGGTGCTGCCAGCGCTGATTCATGGTCATGCGCACCATCATGGGGTTGTGCATTTTGCGGCGCGCAACCATCTTGCTGCGCCAGATGATGGCGTTGTGCAGGAACATGCCGCTGATGACGAGGACGATGAGCGTGACGTAGATGATGCGCACCCAGCGGACGGCGGCTGACCCGATGTCTTTGGGGTGCACGCCATCTTCAAGGTGCACGCGGGTCATGATGAACTTTTGCGTAACGCCTTTGTGGCACTTGCCGCAAGTGGTTTCGAGGTTGGCGCGATTGACCATTGAGCGCGGATCGGCCGAGGGGAGAATGTTGTGCACGCCGTGGCAGCTTGAGCAGTTGGCGGCGACCACTGAGCCGCCTTCCATGGCCAGGCCGTGGTAGCTGTCCATGTAGGTGGAGACGCGGTTCGCCGGGATGCCGAACTCCTGCGAGAGGCGCACGCCATCGTGACAACGGGCGCAGGTGTCGCGGGAGAGATTCTGCTCGGAGACCGGCGAGTTGGGATCTTTGTGCGCCTTGATCGAGTGGATGCCGTGGCAGTCAGTGCAGACGGGCGCGAGGCCGTTGCCGCGCGCGATTCCCTGCCCGTGAATGCTCTGCGCAAAGGCCTGTTGGATCTGGACGTGGCATTTGCCGCAGGTTTCAGGGACGTTGAATTTGTAAATCGGCGACTTGGCGTCGTTGGCGGCGAGGATCTCATGCGATCCATGGCAATCGGTGCAGACGGCGGCTTTGGTGGAGCCTTTCTCGATAGCGCGGCCGTGCACACTTTCCTGATAGGAGACGAAGGGCTGCGCGCTCTGGCCGTTTGATTCCATCAGAAACTTCTGGCCGTGGCATCGGCCGCAGGTGGCGGGGATGTTTGCGTGCGCGACGGGCGATTTGGGATCGTCGGCGCCGACGATTTGATGCGCTTCGCCGTGGCAATCCGCGCAGGTGGCTGCGGGAGCGCCCGTGGCTGTAGGTTTGGCGTGCAGGCTGTGGGAGTATGCGAGTTGCGCGTCGCTGTGGCAATCGGCGCAGGAAATTTTCTTCGGCGGTGTCGCGTGCCCCAGGCCTTTGACGTCCTTGTGGCAATCGACGCAAGTGAACATGCTGCCATGGATCGAATGGGAGAGTTTGGCGCCGTCGACGTAGAGACTGACCGTTTTTCCGTTGTCTCCGTCGGTAAGTGTCTTGTCAGAGTGGCAGGTGAGGCAGTCTTCGTTCTTGAGTTTGTGTTCGGCCCGCGCCATTGAAGAACAGGCGAGCAGGGAGAGAACGAGCGTGGGCGCAACGATTCGTCTGACGAGATCCACACTTCAGGAGATTCTTTTGTGGGATTTCCCGCTGTGATTCGAGTCACAAGCAGAAGGCGTAGGGATTACGGGCGCGCACAATGCAGATCGAAAGAGATTCGACTCATCCGCAGCTTTTTCCACACAGACTTAGGGTTCGCGCAGTATTGGTTGGCGCGATACACTGGCGCTCTCCCCGAAACACGCGATTCATCGCATTTGGAGGTTCTTGTGACAAGATTCAAATTTGCGCCAGGAGTGTTCCTGGTTCTCGCGATTCTGTTTGTTCCCAGCCTTGCACCGGCAGCTTTCGCGTCGAGCGACAAGGACGCGATTACGGCGATGCTCGAGCGAGGTCGCAAGGCGTTCGACACCCACGATGTGAATGCCGTCATGGCAAACTATGCGCCGGGCGATCAGCTCTTTGTTTTCGACGTGATTCCACCGCGAGAATATCCGAGTTGGGAAGCCTACAAGAAGGACTGGCAGGAACTATTCGAGCAGTTCCCTGGGGCGATCCACAATACGATCTCCGAATTGAGCATCACCGTGGATGGATCGACGGCGTACAGCCATTATGTGGAAGCGGGGACGAAGGACGGGACAACCTCCAAGTTGACCGTGCGGATGACGGATGTGTACCGGAAGATCGGCGGGAAGTGGCTGATCGTGCTCGAACATGTTTCGGTGCCGGTGGATCTGGCGACGGGCAAGGCGGATTTGCTGTCGAAGCCGTGAGGATGCTGGCCTTCCAGGCAAAAGCTTCGCGTGTCTTTGCCGAGCCATCACAGATGGGGCGATTGATTTCACGTGCGGAGGATGTAAGTGGTTGCAATCGCCACGATCCAGCGCGTCTCCCGTTCATTTGCCGCTGATTTCGTTGTGTTAGCGTATTGAACGGGAGTTACGAAAAACCTCATGTCTGCCATCACTTCATTTATCAAGCATCACTATCGGCATTTCAACGCGGCGGCCCTTGTGGACGCGGCGGAAGGTTACAACAAGCTGCTTGCCGAGGGCGGCAAGATGTTCGTCACCATTGGCGGCGCAATGAGCACCGCGGAGCTTGGGCTTTCGCTGGCTGAGATGATTCGCCAGGACAAGGTACACGGCATTTGCTGCACGGGCGCGAATCTCGAAGAGGATGTTTTCAATCTCGTTGCACATGATTTTTATGAACGCGTGCCGCACTATCGCGATCTGACTCCAGCCGATGAGGCGAAGCTTCTGGCGCGGCACATGAATCGCGTGACCGACACGTGCATCCCCGAGATGGAGGCGATGCGGCGCATTGAGAATGAGGTGCTGAAGGAATGGGTGCGCGCCGATCAGGCCGGTGAGCGTTTCTTTCCGCACCAGTTCTTCTTCAAGATTCTGCTGTCCGGCGACTTTAAGAAGAGCTACCAGATCGATCCGAAGAACAGCTGGCTGCTGGCGGCGGCGGAGAAGAATCTGCCCATGTTTGTGCCGGGTTGGGAAGACTCGACGCTGGGCAATATGTATGCGGGCCACTGCATTTCGGGCGATGTGAAGAAGGTACACACCGTCAGGACCGGCATTGAGTACATGATGGAGCTGGCTGAGTGGTATACCAATACCACCGCCAAGACACCGCTGGGATTCTTCCAGATTGCAGGTGGGATCGCGGGCGATTTTCCGATCTGCGTGGTGCCGATGCTGCACCAGGATTTGCAGCGCGAACATGTTCCGCTGTGGGCGTATTTCTGCCAGATTTCGGACTCGACGACGAGCTACGGGTCGTATTCAGGCGCGGTGCCGAACGAGAAGATCACGTGGGGAAAGCTGGGCGAGAAGACGCCGAAGTTCATCATCGAGAGCGATGCTTCGATTGTGGCGCCGCTGATTTTCGCGTACGTACTTGGGTGGTAAAGGAGCAGGGATCAGGGAACAGGTGTCAGGGGTCAGAACACGCGGTGAAGGTTCGTAGCTTCCCACCCTAGCGAAGCTAGGATGGGGCACCCATCTCCGAGCTGATTGAAGAATCGCGAAAGGCAACCTCGGCAGTCTTGAGTTGCGACTTAGTTATCAGTCATTACCACGAATGGGCCGGCGATTGAATTGCCAGGGGCGCTAGCAAATGCCGTTTGGCCGATTGAAGGCAGCAGCTTTTCTGGCCAGACAGGCAACGGTAGATCGGGCATTGGCTTTGCACGGAAAAGCTTTTTGCACTGGTGCGCTGTCCAACGCGCCCACCGCTTCGACTTTTTGCGGCGCGCACTGTCGGTCGAGATGCCGGTGCCCGCATACATCTGACGGTAGAGCTTCGACAGAAAGATGAATCCTAGCCTGGCGCGCAGAGTTGGCGTGCACGCGGATCGCTCCCAGATTGCCCCCCAGGTGTAGAACCTGTCCCACACTTTTTGTGTGCGCTCGCGGATCTCGTCGGAACTCATGGAGGGATGGGGCGTGAACATTTTGGGACGAACCTCGGTGGGGATGAGCCAGTAGCGCGTGATGGGCTCGTCGCCGACCATCATGGGATCTTTGGCCTGCTCTTTTTCCCATTTCCCGAAATCCACGGTGCCGGGGAATGGCGTCATCATGACGAATTGAGCAAAGGTGACGCCCGCTTTGAGCGCCATCTCCACAGTGGCATCGAAGGTGGCGGGCTTGTCCGTGGGCAGACCGAAGATGAACGAGCCAAGGACGTGGACACCATGCTGCTTGAAGGTTTGCAACTGGCGGGCGAGCGCTTCGCCGGAATAGTTCCAGTCCTTGAACACCGCCTTTAGTCCCTCGGGTGTGACAGCTTCGACGCCGACGAGTGCGCCTTTGATATTGGCCTTGTGCATCGCGTCGAGATAATTGCCGTCCTCGCCGGCCTCCATCGTGATCTGGGTGAAGAAGACCATGTCTTTGGGCAGCTTAGCGAGTTCTTCCATCAACTGAAACCGCTCGGTGCGGATGGCCATGAGCTCGTCGAGTTTGGCTTGATTCTTTTGCTCTCGGGCGAGGCGAAGATCAGTCAGGGTGACGGGATAAAAATTGTCGTCGGCCAGGGCGATGAAGCGAAAACCGATGCGGCGCAATTCGATGATTTCGTCGACCACGCGCTGATGATTGCGCTGACGGGGCTTCTGCCCGTCGGTGCGCCAGACGCTGCAAAAGGAGCAGTGCTTGGGACAGCCGCGAATGGTTTGTACCGAGGCCCACATATACTTCTGCGGATCCATCAGGTCCCAGCGTGCAGGTAGGAATTCGCTGCCTTCAAGCCTGCCGCCTGCATAAATGCGATCTGGCTTGCCGGCGAGACAATCGTTAACAACTTTGGCCCAGGCGACATCGCCGTCACCAGTAACCACGGCGTGCGCTTCTCCGCGCTCGAATGCCTCTTCAGGAAAGAGAGTGGCGTGAATGCCGCCATAAACCACCCACGCGCCGCGACTGCGCGCGATACGGCCCACCTGATAACCGCGCAATGCGTTCCCGGTGTGAACACTGATGCCCACGATATCGCCGGGGTGAATAGATTCCGGGACGATCTGCTCGAGGGACTCGTCGATGAGGATGGGGTCGCCTGCCGTTCCTGGTGTTGCGGCAGCGAGGACGAACAGCCATCGGGGTGTGATGACTGCTGTGCCGAAAGAATTGTCGCTGGGGTTTACAAGATGGACGCTCATGGAAGACAACCTTTTGCCGTGCGAGTTTGGAGGTCCCAGAGAGCGTCTCAATGTTCGGTTGGATCAGGTGCGGGCATGGGGATCCGCACGATTTCCGTTGGCGGACTTCCCGCCGGAGATTTCCCTTAGACTGTTTGGCTCATCGTACAGGTTTCGCCGGATTCTAGATGGTCAATATTGACCACATTTGCCGATTTGAGGGTTTGAATTTGGCTTGCGATCTAAATAATCCTCGCGCCAGTGGCCTTAGGGCACGCGAATGCACTCTTCGACGGGGATCGGGACCTGCTCGACAATTTCGAGGCCGAATCCTTCGAGGGCGGGGATGTGCATGGGCGTGTTGGAAAGCAGGCGGATGCGCTGGATGCCCAGATCGGAGAGGATCTGGCCGCCGAGGCCGATGGCACGCAGAATGCGGCCGGTGCGCGCCTGCGAGCCTTCGCGGGCCCTCATCTCCTGATGCAGAATGATACGCGATGCACTTCCCTCCGGCGAATCGACGGAAATGACTGCTCCCCCCGGTTCGAAGGTGGAATCGGGAACCGGTGCGCGGTCGATTTCGAAGCCGCGCGATGTGTTGTGGAGATAGAGAATCACGCCGCAGCCTTCTTCGGCGATCATGCGCATGGACTGGTCGAGGACTTCGCGGCAGCGGCAGTCGGCAGAGAATACGTCGCCCGCAGTGCAGCGGGTGTGGACGCGGACCAAGACGGGATGAGAGCACGGGGTACGCGTGGCGCCGTCCCGCGTGAGCAAGCCGGAAGGCCCCTCATGAAAGGCCGGACAGCCCGGGCAGAGATCGCCGCGCACCAGGGCGATGTGGCTTTCTCCTCCGTTGACCTCGCTCTCGTAGGCGATCATGCGGAACTCGCCGTGAGTTGTTTGGATCGTAGTTTCGCCGGCGCGCACGATGTAACGCTCGTGACGGAGGCGATAGCGGATGAGCTCGGCCACGGTGAGGATTTTGAGGCCGTGCTCTCTTGAGAAAGGGATCAAGTCGGGGATGCGCGCCATCTCGCCGTCGTCGCGCATGATTTCGCAAATGACGCCGGCGGGATTGAGTCCTGACATGCGGGCCAGGTCGACCGATGCCTCGGTTTGTCCGGCGCGGACGAGAACGCCGCCACGGCGGGCGCGCAGCGGGAAGATATGTCCGGGTCGTGCCAGATCGCTGTAGGTGCTTTCAGGAGCAATGGCGGTGCGAATGGTATGGGCCCGATCGGCCGCAGAGATGCCGGTGGTGACGCCTTCCCGCGCCTCAATCGTCTCGGTGAAGGCGGTGCCGAAGCGCGAGGAATTCTGTTGGGTCATGGGAAAGAGACGCAGATGATCGGCTCTTTCTTCTGTCAGGGTGAGGCAGATGAGACCTCGGCCATAACGGGCCATGAAATTGATGGCTTCGGGAGTTACGTGCTCCGCAGCCAGGGTCAGATCGCCTTCGTTCTCGCGATCCTCATCGTCAACGACGACCACCATGTGTCCGGCACGAATCTCTGCCAATGCTCCGGGGACATCTGTAAACGGAGGCTCGATGGTGCGGGCGGTCTCTGGCATAGGCATTGCTTCTTCTGAACGATTCTAGAGCAAAACCAGGGTAACTGTGTTCTCTCGAAATCCTGCCAGGTCGCCACTCCTTGGGGTCGCGTCGACTTGAGTGCTGCGGCGCCGGGATACATCGACCCTGGTTTTGCTGTAATCCGCGACACCAAAAGCCTGCGCATTCGATGGCGAAAACGGAGCGCACAAAGTAATCGAGACCGCCCTGTAAGACAAAAGCACCGGACCTAAAAGCAAAAAGCGCTGGGCCCAAAAAGTAAAAGCGCCGCCCAAGGGCGACGCTTTTTTGACCTGACCGAAAAGTCGCTACAACGTCGATTCGATCTCAAAGCCCCAAGCCTCGAGGAGGGCCTCTGGGATATACTTTGAGTTCTTGTTCCGGCGAGCCCACTCGCGGAGGCGGGTGGACCGGATGTACTGATCCGGAGTGAGTTTGAACTCCTTCACAATTTGTTCGAAGGAGGTTACGGTAGGCACAACGGGCCCTATGGGCTCGGGTTTGCCCCAATTCGGATTTCCACGACGCTTTGCCATTGTTTTTGTTGTCCTTAAGAAAGGAGTGACTTACTTGAACATCCTCCGACGGTGGCTGGGGATCCTCTCGATCCGGAGGTACGCTAGTGTTCTTATTTTAAGTAATTTTTCTCCAAAAATCAATAGTAAATCGATGTTTTTAAGTCAATTTCGCTCAGATTTGTGCGTGCAACCAAATACCTATCTACGTCATAGATAAATATTAACTTACATTCGAACGGTCCGTATATCGCACAGTTCAAAAGATAGCAGAACTTGTGCAAAAGTGAGCAGGTTCAAACTGATCGTGTAACGATTACTCCTATGACAACAAAATGGGGGACTTTAGCACTCGGATTAGTCGCCCTGCTTTCTAGCCTGACCCGATGCCAGGCGGTAGAGCTGAAGGTGAGCCGCGAGGCCCTGCAGCGGACACTTAGGCAACAGCTTTTCAGTGGTCCGGACGGGCGCTATTTCATCAAGGGGAGTGCCAAGTCGGCCTGTTGGGTTTATGCCGATGACGCGCAATTGAGCTTCACGCAGGACCGGATCGTGGCGCGGATCAAGACGCACGCGCGGCTGGGACAGTCCGTTCACGGCACTTGTCTGGGCATTTCGCTTGCGCCGACGTCTGAGGTCTCGCTCGAACCCTACGGCGAAGGCGAAACCATCGGATTCCGCGACGCGCAGATGATCAAGGTGAGCGACCGCAGAGAGCTCAATTTTCTGCTGGCGCCGTTTCTCAGCCACCAGGTGCCGTCAAGCATGAAAGTAGATGCCGCGGAACTTATGCGAAAGGCGCTCGAGGGCTCGACGGTCTCTTCCGGCTACAAGGTGACACTGGACAAGCTCAAGATCCACTCGATACAGATTCAGGGAGACGATCTTGTGGTGGATGCAGATGGGGATATCAGTGTGAAATAGGACTGACGCTGTTCTAAGTTCACGAGTCTAGTGAATAGGGATGGATTTCCAGGCCCGTTCCCGATCCGAATTCGTCCTGAGAATCGAAATGACAGCATGGGTTCTGAACAGCACCGACGCCGGGGGTGAGACAAAAATGCGAGCGAAGACTCTTGTCCCTCTCTTCTTGCTGATCGTTCCGCAGTTTCTGAAGAGCGGTTTGCGGATGAAGCAATCTCTCGACGTTCCTGTGGGGCTTGTCTACCTGCAGGCAGGTGTTATCGATCCGAACTCGGGCCACACAGGCGCGACGGAGTTTCCTCTCGATGTGAAACCGAGTTTGTGAACTGCGCGGCCGACCTGGAGTAGAGAACAGAGTGCTGATTGGGCGTGAGTGGGGTTTTGTGAGGATGGTAGCGTAGAACACGTATGTCCTCCCCTACCGCGGACGTTTTGGGCGAAATTGGTTTGCCGGTTCCTGTTCGCGAGTTGGCGACGAGGACATGGGACGTCATCGTGGTGGGCGCGGGCCACAACGGGTTGGCCTGTGCGGCGTACCTGGCACGTGCGGGCCAGCAGGTGCTGGTGATCGAGAGCCGCGCGCGCATTGGCGGCGCCTGCACGATTGAGGAACCATTTCCCGGCGTTCGCATGTCGCCATGCGCCTATCTTGCCGGGCTTCTTCATCCGCTCGTCGTCGAAGAACTGGAGTTGCCGCGCCGTGGCTTCAAGTGGACTCCGGCGGTGAACGGGCTGTTTATCCCGTTTCTGGATGGGACCAGCATCCAGCTGTGGGACGACGATGAACGATGCATCGAAGAAGTTCGCGCGCTTGCTCCCGGCGATGTGGACGGCTTCAAGGCGATGAGCGATGTGGTTCGACGGCTGCGCGATGCGCTGCGTCCCTCGGGTGCTGCAGATTTCTGGATTGGCGATGCGCCGACTCGCGAACAGATTGAAGAACGGCTCGGGACCGACATCGAAGCGCGATCCCTGCTTTTCGATTGGTCGATGGCGGAGTTTGTGGAGCGCTATCTCCGCGACGAGCGGTTGCAAGTGGCGTACCTTGGGCAGGGCGTGATCGGCACCAACGCCAGCCCGTTCGATCCCGGCACAGCCTCGATTCGTTTTCATCATGCGTCGGGGCGGCTGGGCGGGATGCCCGGCATGTGGGGTTACGTGCAGGGTGGCATGGGCATGGTCTCGTTCTACTTTTGCGACGCAGCGCGGGAGGCGGGAGCGACGGTGATTTCGGGAGTGCCTGTGGCGCAGATTCTTCCCGGCGAGGGCGTGGTGCTCGAAGGCGGAGAGCGGATTGCGGCGCGGACGGTGATTTCAAATGCCGATCCTCGGGCTACGCTGCGGCTATTGGGGACCGCCGCCGATGATGCGTGGCGCACAAAGATCGAGCAGGTTCCCATTGAAGGCTGCACGGTGAAGCTGAATGTGCATCTGCGCGAGTTGCCGAATTTCACTTCTCGGCCGGGTACGAATGAGCCGCATCACTACGGGCAAATCAATGCACCGCTGACGAAGGATGAATGGAAGGCTGGATTTGCTGCGGCACGGCGCGGGGAATTGCCGGAGCATCTGTGGTGCGAGCTGTATTTCCAGAGCGTGCATGATGGTTCGGTCGCACCAGCCGGTACGCACACGATGAGCGTGTTTGCGCAGTATGTGCCGTACAAGTTTGCATGCGGGACGTGGGACGAGCGGCGTGAGGAAGTGCGCAAGCTGGCGTTCAATTCCCTTGCCCGGTTCTGCTCGAACATTGACGGCGCTGCGATTGATGCACAGGTGATGGGCCCGCCAGATATCGAGCAGAAAGTTGGGCTGACTGGCGGACATATCTTCCAGGGGGAATGCTTACCGCCCTACATGTGGGCCCATCGACTTTCCGCACGCACGCCGATGGCGGGCTTCTATCTTTGCGGGGCTTGCACGCATCCCGGCGGCAGCGTGATCGGGATCAATGGGCGCAATGCGGCGATGGCGGCGCTGAAGGACCTAGGCAAGAAATAGCTTCTTGGGCGCGTCCCGCTCTGGTATGCTCCGCCCTACATGCCGCAGGAGCCCACACTCAAGAGAGGCATTCGCTTCCGCGATCTCGTGCTCTTTTACGTCGTGAGCGGGTTGAGCGTGCGGTGGGCGGCCACGGCGGCTGCGGCGGGGCCCAGCATCCTGTTGGTCTGGGTTGCGGCGCTTACATGCTTCTTCATTCCGCTTGCTGCGAGTGTGATGGAGCTTTCGTCGCGCCTTCCCGATGAAGGCGGATTGTACGTGTGGACGCGCGAGGCATTCGGAGATTTCTCTGGATTCATTGCGGCATGGACCTATTGGATGAGCAACCTGCCGTACTTTTCCGGAGTGCTCTACTTCGGAGCGGCGTCCACTCTTTTCGCATTTGGCACGCGTGGACGGGCGCTCGGCTCAAGTCCGATGTATTACCTGGGATTTGCCACGCTTTGGTTAAGCATCATTACGCTGCTCAACATTCGCGGTGTGGATGCGGGGAAATGGCTGAACAATGTGAGTTCGCTCGGTGGACTGATTCCAATGGTGGTTCTTTTGGCGCTTGCCGCCGTGTCGTATCTGCAATTTGGACCGGCGATCAAGTATCCGTTGGCGAGTTTCGCGCCGCACTGGACATTCGACAACGCGGTCTTCTGGTCCAGCGTTTTTTTTGCGTTCAGTGGACTAGAGTCTGCTTCGGCGATGGGCGGCGAGATCGAGAATCCGCGACGTGTGATTCCGTGGGCGATCCTTGTGGGTGGAACAATTCTGGCAATCGCTTATATCGGAGGAACGGGCGCGCTGTTGGTGGCGCTGCCGCCGGATGCGGTGGGCGGCCCTGACGGATTTGTGAACGGTATCCGCGCATTGAGCACGCGTGCCGGGGTTGAGTGGCTGATTGCGCCCGTTGCGATGCTGGTGGGACTGAACGCCGTCGGAGGTGCAGCGGCGTATCTGTCGTCGACGTCGCGGCTGCCGTTTGTTGCGGGCATCGATCACTACCTGCCGTCGGCGTTCGGAAAGATTCATCCACGGTATCGGACTCCGTGGGTCGCGATCGGCGTGTACGGCTTGGCAGGGATTGCAGTGGCGCTGCTGGGACAGGCAGGCACGACGGTGCGCGGCGCCTATGACGTGCTCGTGGCCATGGGCATCATCTCGTTTTTTCTGCCTTACCTGTTTCTATTTGCCGCGATGATCAAGCTACAGAGTCGACCAGTTGATCCGGAGGTACGGCGTGTGCCGGGAGGCAAGCCGATGGCGATTCTGCTCGCATCGGTAGGTCTGGCGAGCACCGGCCTCACCATTGTTCTTTCCGCATTCCCGGCGCACGACGATCCGAATAAGCCCCTCGCAGTAGGAAAAGTTGTGGGCGGCACGATTGTCTTGGTAGGAGCCGGTGTTGTGGTCTTTGTGTTGGAGCGCCGGAAGGCGTTGTCAGTCCGACCGGCGCAGACGCACGACGTCGCGCCGAACCGGCTTGGGCGCTAAGAAGTCCACGGGTGCGGGCGTCACTTCATTCCCAGCGACGAACACACGCGGCCGCGCAGGCGCCGCGATGAAGTAAGCCAACTCCCGGTAGTCGTCGAATTCATGGATCGCGAAGTCCGCTTCCTTGCCAGGCTCGAGAGAACCGAGACTGTTGCCGAGATCGAGACTCCACGCGGCGTTGATGGTAGCGGCGATCAGCGCTTCAGCAGGCGACAAGCCCATCTGCAGGCACGCGAGGGACAGCATCATCGGCATCGAAGGAATTGGTGAAGAACCCGGGTTGAAGTCGGTGGCAAGAACGATGGCGAGACCTGCTTCGATCATCTTTCGCGCGGGAGGATATTGGGTGCGGCCAAGGGCGAAGACGGAGCCCGGCAACAGCACAGGCTGCACTGCGGCTGCGCGGAGCTGCTCCAGTGTCTCGTCGGTGATGGTCTCGAGGTGGTCCGCCGTGGCCGCACCGAGTTCCGCAGCGAGAGCCGCACCTGTGTTCGGCCGAAATTGCTCGGCGTGAATGCGCAGGCGCAGGCCGTGCTGGCGCGCCGATTTCAGCACCCTTCGGGTCTCGGCAACCGTGAAGGCATGATCGTCGCAGAAGGCATCGCAGTATCGCGCCAACCGCGCCTTGGCGATCTCGGGAATCAGCTCATCGGCAACCCAGCTGACGTAGTCCGCGCGGCGCTCGGCAAACTCTGGCGGAATTGTGTGGGCCGCAAGCAGAGTGGGAACAAGGCGCGCCGGTCCTTCCGCATCGACACGGGCAATTACCTGCAGCATGCGTATCTCCGTTGCTCGGTCGAGGCCGTAGCCGGACTTGGCCTCGATAGTGGTGGTTCCGGAGCGAAGCATCCAGTCGCGATGTTGGCGGGTGGCCGCGAGCAGTTCGTCGACGCTGGCTGCGCGCGTGGCCGCAACAGTGCGAAGAATGCCGCCACCAGCAGCGGCGATTTGTTGATAGGTGGCACCGGCGATGCGCTGCTCGAACTCCGCGGCGCGATTGCCGGCGAAGACCAGATGCGTATGCGCGTCGACGAATCCCGGAGTGACGCATTTTCCTCCGGCATCGATGACCACTGCGTGGGGCGGGATTGCGGACAGGAGTTCGGAGTACGGAGCAGCGGCTGCAATGCGACCATCTTCAATCAGCATGGCTGCATCGGAGATGATGCCGAGGTCGCGCAACTCCGCACCGATACGGGGGCGCGGGGGGCCGGCCAGCGTGACGAGCTGCCCGATGTTGACGACGGCGATTGTCATGGTGGGGTTAGTGAAGTCGTAAGCGCCAATCTCAATCCTTCGGATACAGACTTTCCATGAGGTGTGGGCTCATCTTCTGTTCCACCTCGAAACCTTCAATCCTTCTCTCAGGAATGTACCAAGCGGAAGGCCGTTTCGGATCATATTGAAGCTCGATTCGGCGTCCGACCATCTTCCTGGCCACTGATTCACCCTCCTCTTCGCCATTCGTAAAAAGAGAGAATCGACCGGAGCAGTTTTCTCCGGCAGCTACGTACGAAAACGCAAAGCACGGCAGCATGATTTCGGTTTTGTCGTCGAGATCCATCGTCTCCATTTCAAAAGAATGAATTGTGGCCGAAATCTTAGGCCATTTCCGAGTGCGTCTCTCGAGCAGCTTAGCCAAACCAAATCCTACGAGCGCAAGGAGTAGTAGTGACCCCGAGGCTAGCGCTCTTGCTTCTCCACGGGTCATGGCTCACTTCCCTGCCATGGGAATATGGATTCCCTTTTCACGCGCGGTCTGGCGGGCGAGATCGTAGCCTGCGTCCGCGTGGCGCGCGACGCCGATGCCGGGGTCGTTGTTCAATACGCGGGCAATTTTTTGGGCGGCGAGCGGTGTGCCGTCGGCAACCGTCACCTGACCGGCATGGAGGCTGTAGCCCATACCTACGCCGCCGCCATGATGAAAGCTGACCCAACTGGCGCCTGAAGCCGTATTGAGCAGCGCGTTCAAGATCGGCCAGTCGGCGACAGCATCGGACCCATCGAGCATCTTTTCCGTTTCGCGATAGGGGCTGGCGACGGAGCCGGTGTCGAGATGATCGCGGCCGATGGCGATGGGCGCGGAGATTTCACCTTTGCGGACGAGGTCGTTGATGGCGAGGCCCATCCTGGCGCGCTCGCCATAACCGAGCCAGCAGATGCGCGCGGGCAAGCCCTGGAATGCGAATCGACCGCGGACAAGACGCAACCAGCGGGTGAGAATTTCGTTTTCAGGAAAAAGCTCCAGCGCCAATTCGTCGGTGCGGTCGATGTCTTTGGGGTCGCCGGACAGCGCAACCCAGCGGAACGGGCCAGCTCCGGTGCAGAAGAGTGGGCGAATATACTCGGGCACGAAACCGGGGATGAGGAAAGCGTCGGCGCAGCCTGCGTCAAAGGCGAAGCGGCGAATGTTGTTGCCGTAATCGAAGGCCACGGCGCCGGCGCGTTGCAGGGCCAGCATGGCGTTGACGTGGACGACCATGGAGGCTGTGGAGCGGCGGACATACTCTTCTGGATCGCGCTGGCGCAGCTCCGCTGCCTCACTCAACGAAAGTCCGTGGGGTACATAACCGTTGAGCGGATCGTGGGCGCTGGTCTGGTCCGTGACGACGTCGACCTTAACGCCGCGGCGAACGATTTCGGGAAGCACATCGGCGCAGTTGCCGACGAGGCCGACCGAAAGAGCTCGGCCTTCACGACGGGCCGACCCGCAGAGTGTGAGAGCTTCATCCAGATCTTCGGTTACTGTGTCGCAGTACCGCGTGTCGACGCGGCGCTGAATGCGTGAAAGATCGACATCGATAGCCAGGACGACGCCGCCGTTCAACGTGACAGAGAGTGGCTGCGCGCCTCCCATGCCGCCAACTCCACCGGTGACTACGAGCTTGCCTCTCAACGAGCCAGATTCGCCGGAATGGGCGAAGTGCTGGTCGGCGAGGGCGGCAAAGGTCTGAAACGTACCCTGCAGAATGCCCTGTGTGCCGATGTAGATCCAACTGCCAGCCGTCATCTGGCCGTACATCATGAGGCCTTTGCGATCGAGTTCGTGAAAGTGTTCCCAGTTCGCCCATTTGCCCACGAGGTTGGAGTTGGCGATGAGGACACGCGGAGCCATGTCATGCGTTGGAAATACGCCAACTGGTTTGCCGGATTGGACCAGCAAAGTTTCCTCATTGCCGAGCTGTTCGAGCTCGTGGACGATGGCGTGAAAGCACTCCCAGTTGCGCGCCGCCTTGCCGATGCCGCCATAGACGACGAGGTCGGAAGGACGCTCGGCCACTTCGGGATCGAGATTGTTCATCAGGCAGCGGAGAGCTGCTTCCTGCTGCCAGCCTCTGCAGCGGAGCTGGTTACCGCGGGGGGCACGGATGGAAGGAGTGGCGAGTGTCATCGATTGCTCCTGCATCTGACGATATAGCTCGAGGGGTTTGGCCGGCCAGCCTCGGAGTTACGAATCGAACCGGCGTCGAAAGCACCGGGAGAGACCTGATCGCACGAGAGGGCCTGTTTTGCCCTTGGTTATTCTTTGCTTGTCAATTTGGTACCAGGCGATGAGATCGGGGGAGATTCGACGAATCTTCCCTTAAGTACCGAGCAAAGCTGCCGATTCTTGAGAAGACAGAAGGAGCTTCCGTGATCCGGTATTGCGCAGGGATTCTTTTGAACATCGCCGTCCATCCCTATATTTGCCTTCTTCTGCTGTTCCTCGCTGCAACTCTTCTGTTGTACGTCTCTGACAGGCAGCGCAAATCGAGAGAGGCGAGCATTCGGGAACTTGAGGCCTTGTTTGCACTCCGTGACTTGCGCGGCTCGGTTTATAGGAAATCGAGATAAGGCTCGAAAAGTGGCCGGTAAATTAATTCTGAGTGTCTCGCTGGACGCGAATCGGGCTCAAAGCATCGAAGGAGATATGAAGCGGATTCTCCTCGGAACCATTGCTCTGCTATGTCTGGTTGGCTGCAGCCAGACAAATCCAAGCCCTGAAACCATTCGACGGGATACGGCGAAGGCGACTAGCGAAGCTGTAACCGACGCAAAGGCTGTTGCAAAGGGCGTTGCCGACGGCCTGAAGCAACAGAAAGGTTCGAAGGGTGCTGTCGATCTTAACAAGGCTTCGGCGGATGACCTTGAAACGCTGCCGGGCATCGACGCAGTCCGGGCGCGGAAGATCATCGACGGTCGGCCCTATCAGGATCCCAGCGAGTTGCAGAAGAGGCACATCGTGACTACGGCGGAGTACGACCGAATCTCGGGCCAGGTGGTTGCGCAATAAGAGAAGGAGGGGAGATGCCTGCGGGCTGTCGCGGGCCAGCTGCTGATTTATCCTTCCTTTGTGCCGAACACACTTGTAGAATGCGTCCCAAATTTTTCTGAAGGCCGTGATGCCGCCAAAGTCGATGCCATTGTCGAGGCGATGAAGATTCCCGGCGTCTATCTGCTCGACCGGGAAATGGACTCCGACCACAACCGATGCGTGATTACGCTGGTTGGCGAGCGCGAGGCGATCGAAGAAGCCGCGATTCGCGGGGTCGGCAAGGCCGCCGAGCTTATCGATCTGACCAAGCATCAGGGTGCGCACCCACGGATGGGCGCTGCCGACGTCATTCCCTTCATTCCGATTGACGGCGTGACGCTTGAGGATTGCGTGGCGATGGCCAAGCGCGTCGGGGCCGAAATCGCAAAGCGGTTTCAGATTCCTGTTTACCTGTATGAAGCGGCGGCTGCTTCGCCAGAGCGGCAGAATCTCGAAAACATTCGGCGCGGGCAATTCGAGGCGATTCGCGATGAGATTGCGACGAATTCGGCACGCAGACCTGATTTTGGTGAGCCGCGTGTGCACCCGACCGCAGGCGCAACTGTGGTGGGCGCGCGTAAGGCGCTGATCGCCTATAACGTCTTTTTGAATACATCGAACGTGGACGTCGCCAAGAAGATTGCGAAGGCCGTGCGCTTTTCTAGCGGTGGACTGCGGTTCGTGAAAGGCGCAGGATTCCTGGTTCGTGGCATGGCGCAGGTTTCGATGAACCTGACCGATTTCGAGCAGACGCCGATTCATCGGGTGTTTGAGTTTGTGAAGCGCGAAGCGGCACGGTATGGGGTGGTACCGGTTTCTAGTGAGATTATCGGTTTGATTCCCAAGCTGGCGCTGGAGCAGGCGGCAGAATGGTTTCTGCAGGTGGAGAACTTCGATTCGTCGTTGATCCTGGAAAATCGTCTCGCCGCGGTGATGAGCGGGAAAATGGCGGTGGGCGGGCTCCGGGCGGGTATTGAGCCCTTCATTGAGCAATTGGCAGCACCGACGGCGACTCCCGGTGGTGGTAGTGCGGCGGCGGCAAGCGGGGCGATGGCGGCAGGGTTGGCGGCGATGGTAGCGAGTATGTCGCGCGGAAAGAAGGCGTACCTGCAATATGAGAGCCAGCTGAGCGAAGCCCTTGCGCAGCTCAGCATTCTGCGCGAGGAACTGAAAGCCGCCATCGACGCGGATGCGGAGTCGTACAACGAAGTCCGCAAGGCCTACAGGGCCGCGAAGGACTCGGCTGACGGGAGCAAGCTGATTGTGAGTGCACTGCGGCAAGCGACGAATGCGCCGATCGGGGTGGCCGAAAAAGTTGTCGAGGTGCGCCGGATTGCGAACGAACTGAAGCCAATCACGAATCCAAACATGGGTTCCGACCTGACGACGGCAATCGCGCTGGCAAATGCGGGCCTCGAAGGCTCGCTCGCCAACGTGCAGATCAATCTCGATTCACTCGAGCACGAGTCCGACGAAGACGGCTCCTTTGTGACGCGAACACGCAACCGGGCGGAGGCATTGAAGGCAGCGCATTGAGTTACGCGCATTCGTTCCCACAAGTACGGCCAAGGGATTATGCTGTTGTGCGACACAAAAACAGCTCCCTTGAGGTGCTAAGTGGGAAAGACAGGAAATTTCCTGTTTGTTGTATTTGCAGTTTTGTTCTTAGCCGCAACATCACAAGCGAATGCAACCGGTGAGGCCCAGCAGAAATCGGCCTTCGTCCGGCTGGACCGGGTTACCGCTTCCCGGCCGATCACCAATGGAATTGAGATCCGCTCTGGCTCGGCCGTGATGCTGATAACGGCTCTGCGCGACGATGTGGTGCGCTTTCGTGTGGGCCCCACAGGCCAGTTGCCCGAGGACGCTTCGTGGGCAGTGCTGGCTGCCTCCCGCACTGCATCCGTCGCCGTAATGCCCGAGTCCAGCGGGTCCGAAGTTGGATTCAAGACGGCGAAGCTCCGCGTTTCGGTCCGGAGAGATCCACTCGAAATCAGCGTGACGGACCTTGATGGACATGTCGTCGCCGAGCAGCTGTCCGGCAGGCCAATCGAGTACAACGGCGCGGCATTTCGTGTGTATATGAAGTCGCCTGCGGATGAGCACTACTTCGGACTTGGCGACAAACCGGGGCCTCTCGATCGGCGCAATGAGGCATTTACCGATTGGAATACGGACGCTTTCGGATGGCAGGAATCGACGGATCCAATCTACAAATCGATTCCCTACTTCATGACCTTTGATAAAGGCATCGCGGCCGGCGTTTTTCTCGACAACACCTGGCGGGCGAGCTTTGAGTTCAACAAGGCGTATCGCGACGGATACTCGTTTGGGTCCGAAGGCGGACCGCTGGATTTTTATGTTCTCTACGGCCCTGAGCCGAAAACCGTGGTTGAAACCTGGGCATGGCTCACAGGGCCTGCGCCTTTGCCACCGCTTTGGTCACTGGGTTATCAGCAGTCGCGCTACAGCTACTATCCGGAGTCGGAAGTCCGGCGCATTGCCGGCATGTTACGCAGCGAACACATCCCGGCGGACGTAATCTGGCTGGACATCGATTATCAACTCAAGAATCGTCCATTCACTGTGGACCCGGAGCGTTTTCCGCACTTCGACCAGATGATCAAGGACCTGAAGGCGGAGCATCTCCGCACGGTGCTGATCACCGATCTGCACATTGCGGACCTGCCCAATGCCGGGTACAAACCCTACGACGAAGGCGCGGGCGGCGATCATTTCGTCAAGAATCCGGACGGATCGACTTATGTCGGCGTGGTGTGGCCGGGAAAGGCGGTCTTTCCTGACTTTACCCAGAAGGCTTCCCGCGATTGGTGGGGGACACTCTATGCCGATTTTGTGAGCAGAGGCGCGGCCGGATTTTGGAATGACATGAATGAGCCCGCCGTTTTTCAGGTTGCGTCGAAGACCATGCCCGACGATGTGCAGCATCGCATCGAAGAGCCGGGATTTGCCACCCGCACGACGAGCCATCTCGAGATACACAATGTGTTTGGCATGCAAAACACGCGGGGAACGTTTGAGGGCTTGCTGAAACTCCAGCCCAATGTGCGACCCTTTGTGATGACGCGCGCGAGTTATGCGGGCGGCCATCGCTATGCCGTGACCTGGACGGGCGACAATTCAAGCAACTGGAGTCATCTTCGTCAGACCGTGCCGCAACTGCTCAACCTGGGCCTGAGCGGCTTTGCGATGGCAGGTGCGGACGTGGGCGGATTCGCCGCTTCCCCGCAGCCGGAGTTGCTGACGCGATGGCTCGAACTGGCAGCGTTTCAGCCGATCGACCGCGACCATACGGCCATTGGCACCAGGCCGCAGGAGCCATGGGAAAACGGCACGCCGGAAGATGTGAATCTGCGTCGGCGCTACATTGAAGAACGCTACCGGATGCTGCCGTATCTCTACACCACTGCGGAGGAGATGAGCCGCACGGGAATGCCTATCAACCGACCGCTGTTTCTCGAATTCCCCAATGGATCGGTGGATGGCCAGCCGCTGGACCTGAGCAACAGCGGGGCTTTTCTTCTGGGACCTGATCTGCTCATTGCGCAGAGTCCATTTCCCGACGAGGTGGACGATTACACAGTGGGCTTGCCGCCTGTCGGATGGTACGACTATTGGACCGGGGCGCGCGTGGACGCGAGCACAGGGCGCAAAGCGATTGACAACACGGCGGTGGTGCAGCCGGAGGTGCGCATTCATCGCACGCTCGATACGCTGCCGGTCTTCGTGCGAGCGGGCGCGATTGTGCCGGAGCAGCCGCTGGTGCAGAGCACGGACGAGAAACCGCAAGGACCGCTCACCTTGCGTGTGTATCCGCCGACAGCAATTGGCAATGAATGTGGCGGCAGCCTCTATTTGGACGATGGGGTCAGCTATGACTTCAGAAAAGGCCAGTTCCTGCGGATGAAGTTCACCTGCCGTCTGAGTGCCCAAGGGATCATTGTGACCGTTGCGCCAAGCGAAGGGAAATTCGCGCCGTGGTGGAGGCAGTTGTCGGTCGAGGTGTATGGCGCGGGAAAGGCGGCTGCCAGCGCTACGTCGTCGGCGCTCGATGGCTCGATTGTGGTGGCTGTCTCGACGGGCTTTGACACGGAACATCATCGCATTACGGCGCTGGTCCCGGATGACGGCAAGGGTCTGGAGTTGCAGCTCACTTATTAGTCAAGCGGCCTCGTTAGCCAATGAGGATGAATTGTTGAGGACCTGAACTGATAATCTAGACGCATGAAATTCGGCGTTCTGGTCTTTCCTGGCTCCAATTGCGACCACGACACGTACAACGTGATCGCCGAAGTGGCTCACCAGCCGGTCACGTTCCTTTGGCATGACTCTGAGGACTTGCAAGGTGTGGACGCGGTGCTGGTGCCGGGCGGCTTTGCCTACGGAGATTATCTGCGCACCGGAGCGATCGCACATTTTTCGCCGGTGATGCAGGCTGTAAAGCGGTTTGCGGACGGGGGTGGCCTGGTGCTCGGCATCTGCAACGGATTTCAGATTCTTACGGAGTCTGGCCTGTTGCCGGGAGCGCTCACGCGCAATGCGGGATTGAAATACATCTGCAAGCAGGTGCATCTGCGCGTTGAAACGACAGACAGCGCGTTCACCAATCAACTGAAGGAAGGCGAAGTGCTAGAGATCCCCATCGGGCACATGGAGG
>Ga0302326_10008645_pt1 | contig 22418 bp, 14 predicted proteins | sample Palsa_T0_3_FD_202264 | JGI IMG/M metagenome (GOLD analysis project Ga0302326, IMG submission 202264) | Peat permafrost microbial communities from Stordalen Mire near Abisko, Sweden - Palsa_T0_3 | ecosystem: Environmental > Terrestrial > Soil > Palsa > Peat permafrost | place: Sweden: Abisko... | reverse complement strand
CCTTTTCGGCCTCCGGCTTGAGCATAACAATTACACCGGATTCGAGGTCGAGCCCAACATCCGCTACGCCTTCATGCCGGATGACAAGCAGACCCTTTGGGCATCCGTCGGCCGGAACGTGCGGACGCCAAGCCAGGTGGAGGAAAACGGGTACTCGCTCAATTCGGTTTCGGCTCCAGGATCCGGGCAAGAACTCCCGGTGGCGACCGCGACCCTCGGCAACGCTGCACTTAAACCGGAAGAGTTGATTGCCAACGAGATCGGCTACCGAAAGAAGCTAAGCGATCGGATCTCGTTCGATGTTTCCGGCTACTACAACATTTACGATGATCTCATCGTACAGTTGCCGGGGGCGCCATTCGTTTCGGATGCGTTCGGAGAGCCGATCACGGTCGACCCCTCCTACTATGTAAATGCCGAGCACGGTCAAACGTATGGAGGTCAACTCTCGGGCAAAATTTGCCTGTCCAAGGACTTAAGGGCCGACCTCGCGTTCACCACGATCCACCACACTCCTTTTGGGGACGGACTCCACCTGTCCGTGCCACACTACGACGCCAGCACCCACCTCGCTTGGGACCCAATGCAGCGACTGCAGCTAGATGGCACCCTGCACTGGTATGACGCCACCTTCTCCCAGCACGTGCCGGCGTACATAAAGTGCGATTTGCACATAGGTTGGGATTTGACGTCCCGCCTGAGTTTGGGCTTGGGCGGCTACGACCTCTTTGAGCCCAGGCATATTGAATTTGGTGAAAGCTCCGCGATTCCCAGAAGTTTCATTGCCGATTTGAAGTTTAGATTCTAAGTCAAGGCTGCTTTATGGAACGTACTTTCAGAGTCAACCGTCTCGGCTTGGTCGCCGGCGTCGTTGCGCTCTGCGTCGTGCCAAGTCTTGGGGCGAGGATGGACCGGGAGCATCAGCTCAAGGCCGCTTTCATCTTCAACTTCACGAAGTTCTGCGAGTGGACCTTTCCGGCTTCCGACTCACCGATCAAAATCGGCGTCTTCGAGACCGACGTGTACGGTGGCTCGCTGGACACCCTTAACGGCAAGGCGGTAGCGGGGCATTCGGTAACCGTTCAGAGGATAGGATCAGAGGACGACATCCCTCACTATCAAATGGCAGTTTTAGGCGACATCGGAACCGATCGGCTGCGGCGTATCGTCCGTCTCTGCAAGGGTTCTGGAACGTTGCTGGTAGGTGAATCCGAGAGCTTCGCGAGGTCCGGGGGAACCATCGGGTTCGTGATCCGCGACGGCACGGTGCGGTTCGACGTCAACCGGACGACCGCAACTTTGGATAACGTCCAGCTCAGTTCAAAGCTGTTAAGGCTGGCGGGGCAGGTGTACTGATGCTGAAGAAAATCGGCTCGTTGTCGCTCAAGCGGCGTTTTATCTTGGTAATCACCCTCGCCGTCGGTTTCGCGGTGTTCACCTGCGCTGCTTTTCTTGCGATCTTCGATTCAGTTGCGGCCGCCCGCAGCATCCGAAGCGAGTTGGCCTCCGAAGCCAAGATCCTGGGCGCCAACTCTGCTGCATCGCTCGCCTTTTTGGACCCGAAGAGCGCCCGGGAAGTGCTGGAAGCGGAGGCGATGAACCCACGGACCTCGGTGGCGGAGATTTTTGACGCGAACGGTAACCGCTTTGCGGGCTACATTCGCAAGGGTTCCAGCGCCCGCGCGCCAAAGAGTCTCGGCGAGGCGAACGCCCGGATCAGGGGGGCGGGCTTTGGCACGGTTCAGGAGATCGACTCGAAGGGTGAGCGGATGGGCTGGATCTATCTGGAGGGCGGAGACGAAGAGTTCTCCCAACGCACCGGCGCCTTCTTGCTTGCGGTCGTGTGTCTTGTGGTGGCCGCGACCGGAATGGCGATCCTCGCTGCGTTTCGCCTACAGAGGCTGATCTTTGAGCCCATCAACGCGCTCTCGATCGCGATGGATAAAATCTCGCGACAGAAGGACTATTCTGTCCGCATGGAGCCCGGGGCCGGTGACGAGGTTGGCGATCTGGTCGCGACCTTTAACGAGATGCTGGAGGAGGTCGATATCCGGGACCAGCAGTTGGAGAACCGCGTGGCGGAACGTACGAGGGCCCTCTCCGATGAAATTGTCGGACGCGAGCTCGCCCAGCATGCGTTGCAGGAGGCGTTGATCCAGGCCCAGGCGGCAAGCTTGGCGAAGTCAGAGTTTCTGGCCAACATGAGCCATGAAATCAGAACCCCCATGAACGGTGTGCTCGGAATGACGGAGATCTTGATGTCAGAGGATCTGCGGGACCGGCAAGCGGAATACGTCCAAGTCATTCATTCGAGCGCCCAGTCTCTGCTTTCGATTATCAACGACATCCTCGACTTTTCGAAGATCGAGGCCGGAATGCTCACGCTTTGCTCGGAGCCATTTTCCCTTCAGTCGTTGGTCGACGAGGTCGGCCGCGCTTTTGGCCCGTCCGCCAACCGGGATGGGCTGGACCTGGTTTGCTGGTGTGCGCCGGACCTTCCGGCCCAGGTCGAGGGGGACCGGGACCGGCTCAAGCAGGTCTTGGTCAACTTGGTCGGCAACGCGGTCAAGTTCACCGAAGCGGGCGGGGTAACCCTAACCGTTACCCGCGCCTCGATAGCCGAAGTCGACGACGGCGTCCGACTTGAAGTAAGCGATACGGGCGTCGGTATCTCCCGAGACCACCAAGAGCTGGTGTTCGACAGCTTTACTCAGGCAGACGGCAGACTCAATCGCAAAAAGGGCGGCACCGGGCTGGGCCTCACCATTTGCAAGCAACTCGTCGACCTCATGGACGGAAGTCTGCAATTGTCCAGCACGGTTGGTCTAGGTTCGACTTTTACGGTAACGGTCTCCTTAAAGCAGCTTCAACCGGCAAAGCGAATGAGCGCGCTTGAAGGTCAACGGTTCCTTGTCGTGACTGAGAACGCCAAGCTGAGTGACCGAATCGAGACGACGCTTGCTTACCACGGGGCCATGGTCGATCGCGAAACCTCTGGTCTGGGCGCCTTCAACCGGCTTGTCACCGAGCGGTACGACTACCTGCTCTGCGAACGCCCAGTGGCAGGCTTCCAACCAACCGAGCTTCGCGAGTTCATCGATAAGGGGCTCAAAGTCTACAAATTCTCGGCGCTCGAACTCAAGCCACCAGCGGCCGAGATTGCGGCGTTGGGAATTGAGGAGTGGCTCACCAAACCGCTCAACGTTGACCGCCTCGTGGACTCGCTCCGGGTTTCGACCGTGCGCGCCAAGCGCAGTGCCCTGCCCGAGCCAGCGAGCAATCCCCCTCCCAAATACACGCCAACGGTACTGCTTGTGGAAGACAACGACGTGAACAGTATGGTGGCGACGAAGCTCTTGCAAAGGCTGGGCTGCGAGGTCGTTCGGGCCTCCAGCGGGCTGGATGCGCTCGAGAAAGTTGGCTCGACAGAATTCGATCTGGTCCTGATGGACGTGCAGATGCCCGGTCTGGATGGGCTGGAGACGACCGAGCGGATTCGTAAGAGCGGCGATCCGAGAATACGCGGTCTTACGATTGTCGCGATGACGGCGAATGCAATGACCGGCGACCGTGAGATCTGCCTGGGTGCAGGGATGGACGATTACGTCACAAAGCCAATCAACGGAAAGGTTCTCGCGGAGACGCTCAACAAGTGGGTGCTGGAGCCGTCCGCATTGGCGGCCTGAGTCAGTGCCCCCGATTGAGGGTACGTTACGTCCAATGAGGCGGCGCGACTTCCTTCAGGCACTCTTTTCCGCCGGCGCGGCCCCGATCCGCGACAAGGTCAAAGCGGTGAACCAGGTCCTGTTCCCAGAGCCGGCGGCACCTGCCGAAACGTCGCTGCCTGGAAAGGCGCCGGTCCCCCTCAGGCTCTTGTACGACAAGCCTGCGTCGGAGTGGCTGGAGGCTCTTCCGTTGGGAAACGGGCGGATTGGTGCGATGGTGTACGGCGGGGTTACCACCGAGCAAATCCAGCTCAACGAACTGACCTTTTGGGGCGGGCGCCCGCATAACTACGACAACCCAGAGGCGCTAGAGGCGCTGCCCAAAGTGAGGGAGGCGATCTTAGCGGGCGACTTCAAGACGGCCCAGGATCTGGTCGCCGCCCATTGCCTTTCCCTGCCTATCGGTCAGATGCCGTATCAGACGCTCGGCGCGCTCGATATCTCTTTCGAGGGGGTTGGTCCGGATGCGGACGGCTACGAGAGAGAGCTCGACCTTCGATCCGCCGTGACCTCCATGAGCTACCGATCTCATGGGGTGACGTACCGGCGGCAATCGTTTGTGAGCGTGCCTGACCAAGTGCTCGTTGTCCGCATCACAGCGGATCAGCCTCACCGGATCTCTTTTGTCGCGAACTTTCACTCGCCGTTGGGCGGGGAAGCCCGGTTTGATTCGGACTCGGTCAGCCTTGGCGTTTTGGCCGGAACTCACAAGGGGCTGGAGGGTATCGTGCGGGGCCACGCGATTGCCCGAGCTCAGGTCGAGGGCGGCACCGTCGAAGGTTCCACGCAGGGCCTGACGGCTACTCACGCCAACGCGGTCACGCTGCTGGTCTCAATCGGCACCAGCTACCGGGGCTATGAGGATGTAAGCGGTGACGCAGAGGCGATTAGCCGGGAGCACCTGGACCGTGCCACCGGGAAGAGCTTCGACGAACTGAAACGCGCCCATGTGGCGGATTACCGCCATCTATTCGACCGAGTCGAACTCAGCCTCGGCGGACTGCCCTCGGAACTCACCACCGACCGCCGGCTGGCGGCCTTTCCAGCGGGCGAGGATCCGCAATTGGCGGCGCTGCAGTTCCAATTCGCGAGGTACCTGATGATCGCCTGCTCGCGGCCAGGCGGGCAGCCGGCAACGTTGCAGGGCATGTGGAACGACTCGATCACACCGCCGTGGGACTCCAAATACACCATCAACATCAACACGGAGATGAACTACTGGATGGTGGAATCTTGCGGGCTAAGCGAGTGCCACGAACCGCTGTTCGACATGATCGCCCAGATCGCGGTGACCGGTCGCCACACCGCTAAGACCCACTACGGCGCGGGCGGCTGGGTTTGCCACCACAACACCGACGTCTGGCGGGGGACTGCGCCGATCGACTGGTACGGCTCCGGAATGTGGCCGATGGGCGGAGCCTGGCTAAGCACCCACTTTTGGCAGCGCTATCTCTACACCAAGGACAAGCACGGCCTGGCCAAACACTACCCGGTGATGCGGGGCGCCGCCGAGTTCTTTCTGGACGCACTGGTGGAGGAGCCTACTCACAAGTGGCTGGTTACTTGTCCGTCGGTGTCGCCGGAGAATGACCATCATCACGAGGGCACCCTGTGCGCAGGTCCGACGATGGACATGCAGATCCTGCGCGATCTGTTTGGCGCATGCGCGGAGGCGTCCGAAATCCTTGGGCTAGACGAAGAGTTCCGGGCGAAAGTGCAAGCGGCGCGGGCGAAGTTAGCCCCGATGCAAGTCGGGTCTCAAGGGCAGCTTCAGGAGTGGTTGGACGACTGGGATTCCAGCGCCCCCGATCAGCATCACCGTCACGTCTCCCATCTCTACGGCCTCTATCCCAGTAGCCAGATCACTCAGAGCACGCCGGATCTCTTCGCGGCAGCGCGGCGGACCCTCGAGCTTCGCGGCGATGAGGGGGTGGGCTGGAGCCTGGCGTGGAAGATCTCCTTCTGGGCTCGACTGCTGGAGGGCGATCGCGCGTTCAAGCTGCTGCAGGACGCCCTGACTCCTGTCAAAGGCGAGGGGACCCACTACTCGGGCGGAGGTGGGGTTTATCCGAACCTGTTCGACGCCCATCCACCTTTCCAGATCGACGGCAACTTCGGGTTTGCGGCGGGGGTGGTCGAGATGCTCATGCAGTGCCACACCGACGAGCTAGTCCTGCTCCCGGCGCTGCCGCTGGTCTGGCGAGACGGGCACATCCACGGCCTGCGAGCCAGAGGCGGATACGTGGTGGACATCGAGTGGGCGGGCGGCCAGTTGAAGCAGGCGAGGATCAAGCCGAGCTTTGCCGGCTCCGTCAAGGTTCGGTATCACGATTGGTCACAGACGTTCGAAACCCATCCGGGCAAGACGATCGCCTTCGACTCCGGCCAGATGGGCGCGACCGGGTAGGGACGACGGAGCGTATCCCAAGCCCCGGATCTAAGGGATCCCGCTCTCGCCGCCGGTGATGGAGCGTCGACGACCCTGGCACGGAGTGCGAATTGTCACGAGGTCCGTCCCGGAGTATCGCGCGCCCGCGGTATCACTCTCCGGGGGAAGACGTCGAAGACCTGGTAGGCGCTCAAACCCAAATGGTCATTAGAGGAATGCGCAATCCGGGACAAGAGTTGGCATAGGTCTTGTGGGACTCCTGGCGGATACGGTGCCTTACGGTCTGCGAGAAAGCTCCTCAGCCCGACCCTGTACCAGTTGGGCACCGAGTAACCCGTGTAGGGTCGCGAGGGGATGCTGGCCGTCGGCCGAGAGCATCGTTGGACCCGAGTCGGTGAGGTAGGGACTGTTGCCCAGGTCGAGAAGAAACGTCTGCTTATCGGACCGGGCGGCGAGAAGGTACGAAGCAAGTCCGGCCTTGAGCGGCGCTCGGGACCGGCCCGAGAACGGCACGATGACGAAGATGTGAGTCGCCGGACTACTGGCCGCGCGAAGGGAAGCGAGCAACTTCGGCAGGTCGTCGCCGGTTGGGCCGGAGTTCTCACCCATGTTGATGAAGATATCGCTCGGGACGGGCGACAGCTTGCCCCCGACCAGCCGAGAGTGAAGGTTGTCCAGCATCGAAGCGAAGTTCATCAGACCAGGAGTGTGCCCGTCAGCAGCGGTCCCGTCCCATGACGCGCCGCCGTACGCGACCACCCCGTACTCCGCCTCAATCCCGGCCGCAACCACCGACGGGTAGCCGATGGTGGCGTCTTGGGTGTCGACCTCGTTGGTGATTCCGTGGGTGAATGTCGCGATGTCGTCGTCCCCGTTGGTGATGCTGTCGCCGAGGAACAGCACGTTCAAGGAATGCGACGGAACTCTCGTCAGGGAAGCTCCCGGGTCGAGCGAAAAGCCGTTAACCCGGAGCACGTTCACGGGGGTCCAGAAATCCAGGAAGACATAGCCCGCGACGTATTGCAGCAAGAGCGTATGGTTGCCCGCCCGCAGATTTGAGCCGCACGGAAGGGAGGTGGTGGCCGGCGAAAGCTGCACGGTCGAGGCAGGGCCGCCGTCGACTGAAAACCGCACAACCGGATATTGGGAGGCCGGCACGTTTGCCATGGTCAATGGGGAGACGTCGAGATCGAGACCGATCTTTGAGCCGGTGAACCCGACCTTGAGATAGGCGCCCGGGTTGGCCGACTGCGCGTACGCCGAGCCCGATCTGTACCAGTTGTAGGGGCTGAAGACGACCTGTGGGTCAGAGATCGGGATGTCGCAGACGGCAAGTCTCGCCAGTCCGAAGAGGAGGGTTAAAAGGCTGAGTCTCCGCGAGATTGACTTCATCGATAGCTCATTCTAGATGGATCGCAGACCGGCGGTCGGTATCCTTTGCCTGATGGCTGAAGAGCAATACGACATGCGGATGGACACCAAGTTCGGCCCGCTGGAGCAGTTCGACGTGTTAGGCTTCGCGTCCACGCTTCAACCTTGGATCAATCAAACGCTAGTCAACGTCAACGATTGTGTTGTCCGTCTTGGAGTGCTCGATGGCGACTTCCACTGGCACAAGCACGACCAAGAAGACGAGTTCTTTTACGTCGTGGAGGGACGCCTGAAGATCGACTTCGAAAACGGCGCGGCCGACCTCGGTCCGGGGCAGGGAGTCATGGTCCCGAGGGGCGCTATGCACTGCCCACACGCGATTGGACGAACGGTTGTCCTCATGTTCGAGGCCGGCACCGTCGTCCCGACCGGCGACTAGTCACGGCTTCAGACTCATCTCCGGCCAATCGTCGCTGCAAAACGCCCATGCTCCGGTTGATGAATTCATGACGGGATTCCATTTGCTTGCTAGGAACAGCAAGACCGGATTGAAGGTTATTTTGATTCCTGCCTGCCAATAGAACATGGGACAGTTTGTCGAGCCGCTTTGCGCGTACTGAGTCTGAAGTTCGGCCATGGTCTTGCCGGGCGGAAGCGGGATCGTATGGTTCTGATACCCGGCCAGCAACTCGAGACCGTGGTGAGCCGCCCCAGTTGCGTGCCCTAGCTCGTGGAGCGTCACAAATCCGATGAGCTGTTCGACCAGTGTCCCCTGGTTCATCAGAGCAGCTTGTGCCACCGACTTGATGTCGAGTCCCTGCGTCTTCGCCGTATTGATAAAGCTCTGGATGGGCGGGGTCGCGGTTGCCCAGCCGATGAACGTCTGTACCTGGTTTTGGCACGCTTGCCGGCGCACCAGGACCGCTTTAGTCGACATGGGAGAAAAGCGGCCATACGGATCGGCAAAATCCAGTCCGACGGTCGACCCGTTGGACTCGGTTCCACCATCGTCGAAAATTATCACCGCGTAGGCGTTGACCGGTTCGGAGTAAGGTGTCCGGTTGAAGGTCACCGAACCGCCCGACTGGTCCGGCGCTCCGCTCGGCAGCATCCGTGTTGAGTCGTGAATGTAGGTGGTCTTGACGCCGGTAGCCCGCGAGTAAGCGGCGACTCCCGCCTCAAAGGAGGTTTTGTCGGCCTGCGATTGTGGAATGTAGATGAACAGGTTGCGAACGGATGGGCTGACCCGCTGGAAGGTCTCGATGCCGGTCCCATCGTCGGTCAAAACTCCCCGATATTTGTCGTAAAGGGACATGCCGTCTCCGGTCTTCTTCATCCCACTGGGAGTGTTGCACTCATCCCAAGTGGCGTCCTTTCCGGTCACGTTGTTGTTCTTCTCCCAGACGTCCGCAATGTGGTTATTGTCGTCGTCCATCGGAATGCTCATGATCTGCTTGCCCGTCCGGGAGTCCGTCGCCGTCAGCTTGAGATTCTCGGACTTCGCTTCGATTGATCCGTAAGCTCCGGTGTCCCGGGCGTAGACGGTGACGGTTGCTTCGACTACGGAACCTGACGTCTTTACATGTTGCTCGTCAATGTAGGTGATCCCGGGAGGCTGGGTCTTGGGGAAATACAGCCCGTTTGTCGCTCCCGCTCCGGGTTTGGGGTAGTTCATGCAGACGCCGGGATTGTTGGAGACATCCTTTAAGTCGATATCAAACACGTCGGCAACCGCACTGTGGGCTTTCGTTTTGGCCGTGCTGCCGGGTGTCGCCGACTTGTCGGTCAAAGCGACGTGCACGGTCAGCGGAATCGAGGTTGGGAACGCGGACGAGGCGGAGCCCGCATCGTCCGCATCCGGGACCGGCATCCACTTTTCGTATACCGACTCATCGTCAGGTTCGATCACGAGATGGGTCTTGGACGGCCGAAGCTGGATGGTAACCGTGCTGCTGCCCGTGTAGTGGATTCCATTATTGGTGATGTCGAACCCTTCTGAGCAAGTGATGCTCGTCGAAGCGCCGCTCTGGATTGCTTTGGCCAACTGGCTGTACGAGACGTTGGCAGTCGGCTTCGGCATCGGTGAACCCGATTTCAGTTGTGCCTCGGCTTCCTGGGTGAAAGCGGCGAAGAGCGGTAAGGCGTTATCAGACTGCCAATCGTTCGTGCCCGAAGCGGGTTTTCTTCCGGAGTCCGACCATTGCAAGTTTCCCGTCACCGGCCCGTTAAACGTACCGCGCCCATAGAGCTGGTCGGAGCCGGTAGTCATAAGGGCAAGACCAGCGCCCGCCTTTTGGGCGTTGCCATTGTAGGAGTAGCTTCGGTGAACGTTCTCCCTTCCCTTGACTGTGTATTCCAAATGCTGGCTGACCGTAGCCGTGCCAAAGCCGGTGGCTTGGGTCGTGGTGATCGTAAAGAGAGAAGCGCCCGGCCCCGTGGCGCTCTTCATATAGTCCGCATTTCCATTGACGTTAGCGGTCATTACGGCGGGCGCCGAGCCGCTGATTGATCCTGTTTCCTGCCAGCCCGTAGTGGAGGGATTGTCAGGCATTGTTGCCGAATAATTCATCGACACTGAAACTTGGCAGGGTATCTGAGCGTTACCGGGGGTGCCGAAGTGGGTCTGATACTGTTGGGTCAACTTCTGAAGTTGGGCCATCTGCTCTGCAGTCGGCGGAATTCCCTGTTTCGCCTGAGCTTTGAGTTGGTCTACCAATTTTTGCATCTCGGGCGACATTTGATCTTGGGTGTGCATCGCGATGGAAGGCGCCAGACCGGCGGCCAGGCAGAAGCCGAAACAAATTAAGCGCATAAACATAGCAGTTTCCGTTGATCGGCATTATAGTGCGATACCTTGCACAAAGTAAATCGCCAAACCTCACAAATGACTCGGATTATGACGTAACTCGACGGAGGCTACTAGAGGTGAACTCTCTCGAAAAACATCAAACAACGACTTGCTCACGCGTTGATCACGCTTTGCTCACGCTAAGGGCATATCCTCGGTTTTCCTTGCATTACAGGAAGAGACATTAAGATGAATATCTGTTGGTGTGGGTGGCTCGTGTCGATTGCGGCGGTTTCTGTGGCCACCCTTGCTCCGGCTACGGCTAGGACAAAGCAGACTGGTCAGAACGAGATCAAAGGCACATCCCAAATGCCGGGCGGGATGGGTCAATTCGGGCAGACCTACACCCTGGTCAGCAGCGATGGTTTTGGTCCAGTGAACTTCACGCTCGTCAGCGCGAACTATAGCGTGGTACGGGTAAGTATGAAGCCCGGTGACAACTATATTCCCTTATACAATCAAAAGCTTCTTGTTATCCATTACAAGCTGAAGAATCCAAATCAGTCAGATATGTACTACAGCAGCAGGTCTTTGTTTCAAGCGGTCGATGCCAAGAACAATCTGATTGAAGACACCGGGGACTCGAGGCAAGACAGCGACTCGAAGGAAATGATTGGGGCGACCATGAAGCCTGGTCAAGGCGTTGATGATCTCTATACCTGCGTCGTTGTTCCGTCGGATTCCCAGATCACTAAGCTAATACTAAAATTGGCCAAGCCGGGATCCAAGGAAATGGTCACCCGCTATTTAGTGGGAACCAAACCAAATCTGATCAAGCCACTCGTGGCGCCCTACGCAGATCCAGCCGACAAGTCGGGCGCCTCCGCCCTTCAGACCGTATCCGGCGTCCTCGGGACGAGCTACCCAGCGGGGATCTTCGACCTCAGCCTCGACAGTATCGCCCTGAGCCCTGGCCCAATCGGCAACTTGACGGCGGATGATGGAAAGCAGTTGCTGGTCGCCACGATCACGGGGACCAACCGAACCACGTTTGCGACCGGGTTCGATGGGAGCCTGAGCTACACCCTGAAGACGGACGACGGAAAGATCACCGATTTCACGACGTTCAAAGCCAAGTCGGACGACCGTTTTGACACCCAGACGTTAGATCCCGGAGAATCGGCCACCGTTCGGTGTGTCATCCAGGTCCCCAAGACTGCGCAACTGAAGACCCTGTCTATCGCCGAACCGGTCAACAACAGTCTGTCCCGGGCCTATTTGTACGACGTCTCTGCAGTGAAGTAACGCGAATGAGCGTGAAACGGCCCTAGTTATAATGAGTTTGTGTGGCGTTTGCGACTGCTCGGCGATGTCACGTTGTCGCGCGGGGGTAGCCAGGTCCGGCGCCTCAGGTCGAACAAATACGGCTTTCTACTGGCATATCTCTGCCTCCATCCCGACCGTGCCTTCGGTCGGGAAGAACTCATCGAACTATTTTGGCCCGATTGCGACATTGGGAATGGGCGGGTTTGCCTTCGGACCGCACTGGCATCTCTAAGGCGCCAACTCGATTCGCCTGACTTGTTTATGGAAGGCAACGTCGCCCTCGTCCGGATTAACCGCTGCCGCGTTACAACCGATGTTGAGGACTTTGAGAAGGCGGTACGCCGGCATTCCCACACCGCCGTTGATCTCTACGGGGGCGAATTGATGCCGGGCTGCTACGAGGATTGGGCAATGCTGGAGCGCAGTCGCCTCGAGCTTCTCTACGAGCAAGCCCAATGTTTTCCCGCGCCTTCTACGGCGAACCCGGTCCCGGCATCCCGAGCATTTCAGAGTTCAGTTCCGTCTCCCGCCTCTCATTTTTCTGGGAGAACCACCGAAGTCGAGGAGACTCTCGACGCCGTGTCAAACCACCGGTTGGTCTCCCTGGTCGGCTTGGGTGGGATGGGCAAAACTCGAATCGCCATTCAAGTCGGTCGGACGTTCGTGGATCGGCAGCGGGTCTTCTTTCTGGATTTGCTGAAAATCAAGGAGCCGTTCGAGATCAATGGATTGGCGGCGGATACCATCGGGCTCGAAAGGGCCCCGTTTGAAACACTTGACGATCGACTTACCTCCTTCCTTGGTCAAGAACCGACTCTGCTCATCCTGGATAACTTCGACCAACTCGTCGAAACCGAGGACGGCCCGGGGTGGATTGGGAAAAAACTGTCCGTTCTCGCGTCGCTCAAGGTCCTTGTCACCACGCGACTCCCGCTCGATCTCGACGGAGAGCAGATCCTACCGGTAGGACCGATGGGGAGGGAGGATGCCCGAGAGATGTTCATAGAGCGCGCGAGATCCGTTCTGCCCGATTTTCCTCGATCTGAGTGGCTGGATCCTCTGTGCCGGCTTCTGGAAGGAATACCCCTGGCCATCGTCCTCTGCGCACCCAGGGTGAGCGTTCTGACGGCGCGCGAAATACTACGCGAACTCGACCGGCGCTTCGAGGTCCTGCAGACGGATCGGCGCTCGGTCGACCCAAGGCACGGCAGCTTGAGGACGGTCCTGGAATGGTCTTGCCCGGTCGGCACGCCGCTCCACAGCGCGCTCTCCAACCTCGCCGTCTTCACTGGCAGTTGGACGCTGTCAGCCGCCTCCGCGGTGCTATGTGGCACGGCTGTCGACCTCGTTTCGGAACTCCGGCAGCGATGCTTGGTGCGCGTTGAACCGGCAGACCACGAAAACCGCTTTTCCATGATGCAAACGGTCCGGGAATATGCCCTGGAGACGGGAGACCCCGCAACGGTCCAGGCGGCAAGGGAATTGCATGCGGATTTCTTCCTTGATCGGGCGAATCATCTAGCTGAGCTTCACGGGACTGACCAGTGGGCTGCTTTCCGGGGTCTGGATGCGGAATCCAACAATATCTTTGCCGCCTTCGAGTTCGGGTTATCTTCAGATCCGGCGCGCGAACTGCGTACCCTTAAAACGGTGCGCTACGCGGCGTGGGCACTCTCTGTGCGTGGTTACCGCAGGTCGCTCGTCAACGTTTATCAGTTGTCGGAAGGGATGATTTCCGGCAGACCCTTTGGGGAGATCCAAACCCGTCACTTACGGCTCTCAGCCGAAGCTGCAGGTTTCAGGGGCGAGGTTGGCCTTGCGCTCCAACGATTGGACTCGGCGGCGGAGCAATTCCTGACCTTGGAGCTTCCCAGCTTGGCCGCCGAATCGATGAATGTGGCGGCAGGATACTGCCTCCGGCTCGAGGACTGGCAGGGAGCAATCGATCGTATCGCTCGACAGATCGAGTACATGCAGCCTCGCGATGAATCCGCCATGAATATCGCACTGGCGTCCCTGGCCCACGTGTATGTGCTTAAGGGCGACTTCGACCAAGCCCAATCGCTCTATCAAAAGCTGCGAACCTATTGGGAATCGCAGAGCGACGCGGCGGGTCACATTGCGATGATTGACCGTGGCCTGTCGGCATGCCTTGCATCGACGGGGTATCTCGGTGAGGCGATCTCACTCCTCGAGGGATGTGTCGGAGTATTCCAGCAAATGGGGCTGACATACTGGGAAGTCAAATCGTGGGAGGATCTGGCTCGTCTCTACCGTGCGGTCGGCAGTTCCGAGCGTCCTGACTTCGCCGATCTTCAGCTTCGAACGTTGCACGAGCCGATCTAAGATGGATCGCACCGGTAAGGTTTTGATGCTTCATGGCGCGTCGAGCGCCGGGAAGAGCACGATGGCCAAAGCGTTGCAGATGGGGCTGGACGAGTATTGGTGGGTCTTGGAAGCAGACGACATCACCGCGATGCAGGCAGTCTCGTGGAGAACGGGTTGGTGGAATCCGAGTCCTGAGGAGCGGCCCGATCCCTCGTGGGATCACGATCTTCGATTGGCTCGGTGGCTGGCCGGCTATTTCGGGTGCATCGCCACGATTGTGCGAACCGGGAGCAATGTGATTGCGGTCGGGGGATGGCTGGAGACCGCCTGGCTAGTCGATCTGGCTCACACCCTTGACGGTATCGAGGCCTACTGCGTCGGCGTCCACTGTCCGCTGGAAGAACTTGAACGCCGGGAACTACTTCGCGGCGACCGAGCGCCAGGCTATTCCCGATCTCAGATCGACAAAGTGTTCGCCCACGCTCCGCACGATCTGGAGACAGACAGCTTCAGTCAGGGGCCGCAGGAGTGCCTCGATCAAGTCCGCTGGCTTCTCAGCTCCCCGCCGGCGGTTCCGTTCTTCGAACGGATACGACGGGAGAACCCGGCGACTTAGGCTACTTCGAGCCCATTAGCACGATCCCGTCGCCCTTCCCGACGCCCTGTAGTTTGTCCATGGAAGCGCGCATTTTGGCCGGGCCAGAGGAACTCACCTTGGGGCCGGTGGCGCTTGGCGACCTCTCTTGCGAGAGATCGCCGGAACCGGACGAACAACCCAACGCGCAAAGAACAAAGCCCAGGAACACAAATCGAGCTCGGTGCATTACTGCATCGGCCTCGGGTTCCAGTGATATTGACTGGCGTCCGAGAGCACGAAGTGGGTGTCGTTGCTGTTGATACCCATGTACCAGTTTGTGCCGGCTGCCAACGCGCCTAGCGAGTATTTGTTCGCATGGCCGTCCGCCCAAGCGGTCACCACTTTCGCTGCCACCCGCGGCACCACGAAGCCCGTGTCGCCGCCGAGGGCGGGGGTAAGCCCATAGGCGGTGTCCCAAACGCCGGTGCCCCAGTTCCACCAGCAGAACACGTCGCCGTCCACCTGGTTCGGGTCCGTGCCGGAGAGGTTCGTGTCCCAGCACATCGGCGCATCGACCATCCCGTTCTCCCACCAGTTGCCATCCCAAACCCAGTTGCCGTCGATCGTGTTGTCCACCCCGTTGCTGTACATCTCCGTGAAATAGACGATGTTGGCGGGGTTCTGAACGCTGGTCGACGAGAGCCCGGTCGGCGCTTGGGTCCCGGTGCTTGAGTTGTAATACATCGGCGCCATCCCCATGTGGTTGATCCCCAGGTTGCCGTAGAACAGCGCGTCGAGGGAGGGGTAACTCGAAAGGGCTGGGCTTTGGAAGATGGTCGATGCAGCCGGGTCGGTGTAAATCTGGGTGTTCTTTGTGTACGGGTACAGCAGGGACCGCCAAGAGTTGAACGGGATTCCGTCCTTCGTAAATTGCACGCCGTCGATCGGGTCGGTCGCGTACCAGCTCTGCGCGATCACGAGGGTGTCGTCGTAATCGTTCGGATACATGAGCGAGGCAAGCGCGATCTGCTTGAGGTTGCTGAGGCAAGAAGTCGCCTTGGCGCTGGCTTTCGCCTGTGCAAAGACCGGAAACAAGATGGCCGCCAAGATGGCGATGATCGCAATGACTACCAGGAGTTCGATAAGCGTAAAGCCGCGTTGAACGATTGTGTTCTTCATCGTATGGATTCCTTCTGAGCGGGAGCAGGCTCCGTTACCGCGATTACATTCCCGATGCCCACATCATACGGCAGCTTCTTGCGCAGACTGTTCGCTCTTTAGTAGATTTGAAAAGTGAACAAAGGAGCATCGGAATCTACCCAAAGCCTGTTCATGTATCCGAACACCCTGATGCCGGTTCTGTACGTGGGGCGCCATCACAGTACGGTCGGAATCCCTGCCGGCATGCTTCCGCACTCCCATCCGCGAGGGGTCGAGATCTGCTACGTGCTCCACGGAAACATCGAATGGTGGACCGACGACACGGTCCAGGAACTTCGTCCGATGGACGTGTTCGTCACCTTGCCGAGGGTTCCCCACGGCGCGGTTGACTCGACCGTGGCTCCGTGTGACTACCTATGGGTTCACCTCGATCCTTGCCTTCTCCCGGAGGCCTTGGCCGGCGCGATCACGGCGCCGGGATTTGCGGGGCTCCATCGGTCGGAGCCGGAAATGGGGAAGATCATTACGGCGATCTTTCGGGAGCATTCCGAGAGGGATACATTCAGTGTGGAGTCGTGCCGTGCACTAACGGGGGTTCTGATCGCGTCCCTGGCCCGGTCGGCCGGTAAGGTTTCGGCAGCCCAGCTCAGCAGGCTGGTCATTCGCGCTCAGGAGGAGTTGGCCAACCCAGATAATCCAGCAGAATCTGTCGCGGAGGTCGCCGATCGGCTGTTCGTTTCCGAGGCCTGGTTGACCAAAAAGTTCCGCGAAGAGATTGGGATGACCCCGGCGGCGTGGTCGATGTCACGCAAAATGGCAAGGGCCAAACGGCTGCTTCGAATGACCGACGAGTCGGTTGGAGACATTGCCGCGCAGCTTGGTTTCTCCACGAGTCAGTACTTCGCAACCGCCTTCCGACGAAACACAGGGCGGACGCCGACGGAATACCGTCGCCTCCATCTCACGCGAACCGTGAGCAACGCATGAGCATGAGGCCCTATGTCGAGGCGATCATTTGAGCAATTCGGACGGCCGTGTGATGTCCGTCAGACAGCGGTTATAAAATGTCGCGGTCAAAACTGGCGAACCTTTTCAACTGGTTCTGGAACGGTATGACGTTGAACGATTCCTTCATCGACTCAGCCGTTCTCGCCACTCGGCGTCTTTCATCTTGAAGGGAGCGACCCGGTTCTGGGTTTGGAGCGGAGCATCTCACCGCCGCCAAGGCTTTCTGTGGCTGTTGGCTCGACATCGGAAGTTGCCGGGAAACTGGTGGCCGACCCACGAACTGAACTAGTTGCGTTCTTCGGGTTAAAGATATGGACGACCTAATCCAAGTTGCCAATTCAACGGACTATGGTCTCTCATTCGCGGTCGTTACCCAGAACCTGAACCACGCTTTGCGGTGCGTCAAGGAGCGGCGCACGGGCACCGTCAACATCAACGAGGTCCCCGGGTATCGGATTGAGAGCTCACCGTTTGGCGGAATCAAGGACTCACGGGTTGGGCATCAAAAAGGGGGGCATCGAGGCCATCCAGTCGATGACGACGGTGAAGACCTTCTCCCTCCCCTGGCGAGGGCCGGGGCGGCTTCGACGTTAAGAGCCAGTGCGCTCGATTGTGTGGGGTGCAGGCAGCGATACAATACGACACTATGGCGGTCCCGAAATCTATCGTCGACTCGAAAGGCTCATGGCGCGGTAAGTCCCAGCTCAACTTGCCCTGGCTTCCCCCCGAGAAGCGGGTGACCGAGTCCAATTCGTCGCTTCACATCGATACCGATGGGAGTGGGAGCTTTGCCACAATCACGTACACGTGGGCCCATGAAGGCAAGCGCCAGGAGGGAACCATCCTAGTCTGCGGCGCCCACAAGAGCGACGCGATCGAATTTGGTTGGGTGGACTCCTGGCATCAGAACAGCTCCGTGTTACACTTGGTCGGATCGAGCCCGGAGGGAGGTTCGACCAAGGCGAAAGGCACGTACAGCGGAGACGGCCAGACCTGGGGTTGGACCATTGAACTCGTGGCATCTGATGGGAAGCTGGCCATGAACATGGAAAACATCCCGCCAACTGGGGATCCAATGTGGGCGGTCCACGCAAACTACGAGCGGGCGTGATTTACTCGTCCCGGTACAGCTTCACTCGCTGAATGCTTCGGTTGCTGTTGTAAGGAGAAGCACGAATTGATCCCAATTTGAACGCGTCTCTTTTGTGAACTCCTCGCAAAGGAGCCAACTTGGCCCGAAACGTGCCTTACAATGGAGAAGGATCGCATTCAAATGAGTTCGAAAACGGTCGGGAGCGGGGCCTGGAAAGTTAGGCTCTTTGGCGAATTCGCGCTAACCCGCCCAACGGGAGAGCCTGTCAGGCTCGGATACGCAAAGCTGGAAGGGCTGCTTGCCATGTTGGTGGTGAGCGGCGCCCGCGGCGTTTCCCGCAAGGCGGCTATCGAGAGTCTCTGGCACGACGTCGGGTCCGGCGCAGGAAGTCTCAGGCAGGCAATCTTGAGGCTGAAACAGGCGCTCGGGGAGGGCGCAATTTTTTCCAACCGCGAACGATGCCGCCTGTCGTCCGACTTCGAGATCGTCAGCGATTACGACGGATCTACCCAGCGCGGGTCTGGAATATTCATGGCGGACCAAGACGGAGCCTGGTTCGAGGCGATTCGCGAAGAGCTTGAATTGTCCGACAAACTACCGGAGCCATCGAGCTCGGTTCAAGAGGGCTTCCTCCAACTCCTCGATTGGTATTGCCGGTGGGACGCCGAAAGACTGCAACTCCTGATGATGGCGGACGTCGATCTCGTCCTCTCTCTTCCTACTAACGTTCTGCTCGACCTGGTGAAATGCCTCCCCGAATCCGATCAGGGCCGAGGCTGGGCCTGGTTTTGGCGCGGTGCCTCAGCAGGACGAGGCTCCGACCAGCTCCGTTGCTTCGCCCGGGCCTACCGCTGCGGGGACGCAAGCAAAGATCGACGACTGATGTTTCTCAGTGCGTCTGAGGCATGCGCCGCCTATATCGTTGCCGACAAACCGCAAGAAGCGGATCAGTTGCTGCGCGCATGTCAAGACCTCGCGGCGAAGGACCGCTCTAAATATTTCGAGGCGAAGTGCAACATCCTTCGGGGCTTATGTACCTGCCACTTTGGAGATCCGGAACTGGGGCTCAATTATCTCCGGGAAGGGGAGAGGGCGATCGGAGACCCGATTACTCTCGGGAGGCGACTGCTTATCCGGTCGTTCATGGAAACTTCGGCAGGGAATGTTGCCCAGGGTGAGCAAACGCTTCAAGAGGCACTTCGAGTTTCTCGGGTCGTGAAAGGGCCGTGCTTTGAGACTTTTCGCGAGTTTGCGGAGCTCCACCTGGGGCGCGATAGTGAACTGATCGTCTGCGAAACCGGCCCGAGATTCTTAAAGTCAGCCACCAACCGGGCCCATCCGCACCTGGTCATCTATGCATCCGAATTCGTTGCGACCCACGCCGCCAAGTTAGGAAACCTCACTCTTGCAAGGAATCAGAAGGCCACCGCCGACCGGATCCGGTCGGCATGCCAGTCCGAGCTCACGAACTGGGACCGCGCCCGGCTCCGGGGATATCATCAGGCCGTCGGCTAGCCGCGCCGTCTGCCCAAAGCTAAGGGCTAAGGGCACTGAATGCCGAGAGCTACCACCCGCACGACATCTGCGTTCGCGTAGCTGAGGCGGAGATGTTATCGTTAAGTTGTCAACAGGCGCTTGTCTATCGTCAAATACCGTCAAATTCCACTAACTTGATACAGTCGCGACGTAAGGTTGAGCTGTCGTGGCTGTATCCAGAACTCATTCAGATCTTGTCAGATTGCCCAAGCGGTCGATTACGCGAAGGGATTTCACGTACATGGCGGCCGGCGCTGTTGGCGCGGCCCTCTTGGTTGGCTGTGGTGGTGGTGGTGGCGGACCCAAGGGTGTCGTCGTTGGACCGGGCGGCATTGGAAACAAGAACTACACCGGGACAATATCGCTGCCTTCGGGCGTCAATCCCGCCAATGTCAAAGTGCTTTCCGGCCTTCAGTACACCGGCATCAAGGCTAGCGGATTCTCGGGCAGCGCTCCGAGCGATGCTCCGACCATTCTCACCGCGATCGATACCACGCAGTCGAAGGTTGTTTCGTTCGGAATCTTCGATCCGACCCTAAACACCACCGTCATCAACACGACGAGCACCGCGGCCGCGCTGATGTTCGTTGCCCTCGGCGGGTTCACGATGACGCGTGACGGCATGAAGCCGCTCCTGGATGCAATCAATGCCAGCCCTCAACTTCCGGTGTTTGCGGGAGTAGTCGCGAGCCGCTTGAAGGCCGATCCGTATGCGATCTCGGACGGCGACACGCAATTGGCCGACGCCTTGGCCACCGCGGTCAACGGTTTTCCCGCGACGTTCACCGACGCGATTCCGGGTCACACCGTTTCTCCTGCAGATCAGAACCTGGCGCTCATCCAACCGACCGACCCGCAAGATGGCGCCACGTTCGTCCAGCTTGACTCCGGAACCGGCTTCCAGGTCCAGAACACTAAGAGACGCTCAGGGTTTGTCTATACGTATCTGACTGCCCACTTCGACAGCGCCGGCAACCGCACCGACGTGAGCCCGCCGCAGCAAGTGGGGCAGATACTGGAAGTTCCCTCCACTCAGTCGCTCCTGAGTTTCGGTCACGGCTGGTCTCCTGTCACGTCCACGGCGGTGACGTTGGACATCGACGGCTCCGACGCGAAGACCGAATACACCTTGGTCTTCTTGTGCATGTGTGTCGTGCCTGGTGAGCCGGCGTTTTTCAGCGACCCAATGTGGGCAAATGAGGTGGCGGATTGGCGGTCCACGATGGGCACCCTGTTCGAGAACACGGTTCTTTCGGTGGTCGCCGATGTGGTCCTCGGCGCCATTGGCTATGCGGGACTTACCTACTCGAGCGCTGAGCTAGCCGAGAGTGCGACCCAGATCCAAGCCCGTGCTACCAACGTCTACGGGTTGCTTTACGATGCTTTCAACGCAGGAAAGTCAGCAACCGCCTATGGCATTTACTTGGGCGCCAAGAACATGCTTCAGTTGGCGTTGCGGCATCCGACAGACCTGTTGCTCATGGAGGCGACAGCCCCCCTTCTCGCAAAGGTCAACGCTCAGGCGGCCAAGGTTCTGGCTGAAGGCGCGCTCAGCGTGGGCCAAATGGTCGCGATCGATGCAGCAATTGCAGCTTTCCTCGTTGTCGGGGCGCTTGCCTTGGCGGCCGACGTCGGCGCCATCATCAAAGACACCGCGACTGGCAACAAGGGCGATCTGTGGACCGAGGTCATCTTCAAGCAGAACCTCAAGCTGACTCCCCAAACTTATCAGGTTTCGCCCGGCGGTTCGGTTCCGTTTTCGGTCATTACGACGGCTACGTTGGTTTACGACTGGATCCAGGACAGCCCATTCGCAACCCTTTCTGCTGCGAGCGGGGCGGTGGGGAATACGCTCTCCAAGGTTCCAGACAAGAACGTCACCTTGATAACAACCGGCTCCGACAGCAATCCCATCCATGTCACGGTGATTGGCTACGACAACAGCAGCGGAACTCCGAAAGAGGTCGGTCAGGCGGGCGCAGTCGTGACGTTCCTTTTGCCCGCCATCCTTTCCCCGCTCAACCCCGTCCTGACCCCGTCGCAGACCAAGGAGTTCTTCCTAACCGTCACCGGGAACCTACCCACCGGCGCCAAATACATCTGGTCGGTCACCGGCAGCGGGACGGTGGACGGAAATTCGACAACCACCACCTCGGTACCGCAAGTTCAGTTCGCGGCGGCCGGGTCGGTTGGTACCGATCTTCTCAATGTGCAGGTGCAAGATTCCTCCGGGAACTTGCTTGCCCAGACGGGCACCACGATCACGGTAGGCGCCCAAGTGAGCCTGAGCCCGAATAACACGCCGAGCCTCAAGTCGGGTTCGAAGACGACCTTCACCGCCAGCGTCGCGGGAGGAACTCCTACCGATGCCCAGTACCAGTGGACGTTGGAGACCGGCGGAGTTCCCAGCAGCATCGGCGATTCCCTGCAGTTCACGACGACTTCGAACTCCGTAACCTATTGGGCCGGCTATAACACGAGTCCGGACAACCTGACCGTCACGCTTCTGGATTCAAAAGGGAATGCCATTTCGTCGGCTTCGACCAATATCGACATCCTGGAGTACGGCGGCTGGACCATGACTGCCAATGACGGATCTGCTTGCTGCGGCGGAACCGCACCCGGAACCTACACCGAGCCCCTGACCCTGACCGGCTACTATTACTCGGACGGCGTCAACATCCAGGGATTTGATGTCTCCGGGTCGGGTTTGGCAGCCGGCTCCGGGGAACTGCGCATTCAGTTGGGACCGGGAAATCCGCTTCCGCCGGGCGGTTCTTACACCATGCCGCCAAGCATTCTGGACGGCATGGCCGACGGAAACTTCCGCTACATTTCGGACACGTCGGATAATAACGGTACGTGCAGTGTGTCGCAGGTGGCTCAGTTGCCCGGAGGTTGGTGGCTCGGCAAGTTCACGATCACGGAGGCTAGCACGAGCACGTCGTCTACACGCGCATATACAGCGAGCGGGTATGCCAATGTGCCGGCGTATCCAACCGAGTCAGACCTAAGGGCTGGGAAAGTCAAGCGGATCAACAATTCGCTGTCGATGCCTAACTTGAGCAAGCTGTTCCCCACTGGACGGTAGAAAGGAGAGCGCCGGCTATTGACCA
>Ga0302326_10008644_pt1 | contig 22419 bp, 11 predicted proteins | sample Palsa_T0_3_FD_202264 | JGI IMG/M metagenome (GOLD analysis project Ga0302326, IMG submission 202264) | Peat permafrost microbial communities from Stordalen Mire near Abisko, Sweden - Palsa_T0_3 | ecosystem: Environmental > Terrestrial > Soil > Palsa > Peat permafrost | place: Sweden: Abisko... | reverse complement strand
AGGTCGAGCCGCCGCGCCCGTGAAAGAAGCGCAGATCGATCCCGCGCTCATCGGCGTCGGCGAGCAGACGCTCCTGTGCCTCGAACAGCGCCCATTGGCTGGCGAGGAAACCGCCGTCCTTGGCCGAGTCGGAGTAGCCGAGCATGATCTCCTGCCTGCCGTCGAGCTCGCCGAGCTGCTGCGCGTACAGCGGATCTTCATACAGAGCCGCCATCGTGGCCTGCGCATGAGCGAGATCCTCGACGGTCTCGAACAGTGGCACGAGCGGAAGCGTCTCGAGGCCGTCCACGCCGATTCGGGCCAGCCGCATCAAGGCGAGCGCCGCGAGCACGTCGGAGGGCCGCTCGACCATCGAGATCACGATGCTGCCGAGCGCGCGAGCGCCGTGCTCCTGCAGGCCCGCGGCGATCGCGGCGAAGACGTCGGGTACTCGCCGCTCGGCCGGGCCGTCGGCGAGCTGCCACAACGCCGCGCAGCGCTGATGCTCGTCGAGCTGCTCGAAGTCCTCGACCAGAGCCGCGGCCGCCGCGCGGAGGTCGCGCGAGGATAGGCGCACGTCGAGCGCCGCGAGGTGAAAGGCGAACACGCGCACCTGCGTCAGCAGCCTGCCGAGCGCACCATCGGCGACGCGCCGCGAGCTCGTCGAGGCGCGGATCAGCTCGAGGTCGTCATCGAGTTGCTGCGGCGAGCTGTAGCCGTGGGGCAGCTCGCGCAGCGCGCCGTCCAGGCGCGCCGAGATGTAGGACAGCTTGCGGCGAAACGGCTCGTCCTCGTTGCGGCGGCGCCGCGCGATCTCGGGCATCTGCTCCGCGTCGCGCGCGAGCGAGGCCTCAAGCGCCGGCGCGACGAGCAGCCGCTCGTCGGCCTGGGAGAACTGCGCCGCGAGCGCATCGACGCGACGACGCAGCAGACGCAGCGCGGTGCTGCGATGCAGCCGCAGCGTCGAGCGCACAGCGTCCGGTGTGACTACGGGGTTTCCGTCCATGTCGCCGCCCGCCCAGCTGCCGAACCGCACGGCAGGGCGCCCTGGCGGCCAGCGGGTGCCGAAGCAGCGGGCGATCTCCGCCTCAAGGCGCGGCGCTGCGTCGAACAGCACAGCCTCGAAGAAGAACAGGATCCGCCGCACCTCGTCCTCGACGGCCGGTCGCAGGCGGCGGACCGCACCCGTCTGCCACCACAGCGTGAGCGTCTCGCGCAGCTCGTCTTCGATCAGCCGCCGCTCGGTGCGCCCGATGCGCTCGTCGTCGAGCCGCTCCATCGCGGCCCACACGGTCTGCTGGTGGTCGAACACCGAGCGCCTCGTGGCATCGGTCGGATGCGCGGTCATCACGAGCCGCACGTCGAGCCGGCCGAGCGCCTCGTTGACCTGCGCGTCCGGGCGCAGCGCCGCGGCGGCGCGCGTGGCGGCGAGCGACTCGCGCTGCGGCGCGCTCGTGTCGGAGTCGTACTGTCGCCGCCGGCGCAGACGCTCGAGCTCCTCGGCGATGTTCGCGAGCTGCAGCTGCATCGAACAGGCTCTCACGTACGGCTCGAGCGAGGCCGAGCTCAGCCGCGAGATGAAGCCGACGAGGCGCTCGCCCGCGCCATCATCACCGTCGCGCAGCTGGGCCGCTGTCTCGCGCAGCCAGAAGACGCGATCGCGAAACGCGCGGCCTTCCTGCTCCTCGAGCACGTCGCCGAGGAGCGCTTCAAGCAGCGCGGTGTCGAGGTTCAGAGTCTCCACGGCGAAGTTGCATTGTGACTCGGAACGCGTCTGGCCACCGCCGCAAGAACTAAGCTACATGAACTGATGTGCGGCATTGGTGGCGAGGTCGCGCTCAGGCGCGCGCCCGATCTTGGAGCGGTACGTCGGATCGGAGACGTACTGGCTCCGCGCGGCCCGGACGGATCGGGCGAGTGGCATTCTCCGACGGTCGCGCTGACCCACCGCCGGTTGAAGGTGATCGACCTCAGCACGGCCGGCGACCAGCCGTTCGTCGATTCCGAGCTCGGGCTGGTGATCGTGTTCAACGGCTGCATCTACAACCACGAGGAGCTACGCGCCGAGCTGACTGCGGCCGGTTACACGTTTCACTCTCACTCCGACACCGAGGCGCTCGTCAAGGCGTTTCATCGCTGGGGTGAGCGCTGCGTCGAGCACCTGATCGGGATGTTCGCCTTCGCGATCGTCGAGACGGATTCCGGCCGCGTCGTGCTCGGCCGCGACCGCCTGGGGATCAAGCCGCTGTATCTCGCCGAGCTGGACGGCGCGCTTCGCTTCGCCTCGACGCTACCGGCGCTGCTGGCTGGCGGCGGGATCGACGACGAGATCGACCCTGTCGCGCTGCACCACTACCTCAGCTTTCACTCGGTCGTGCCGGCGCCGATGACGATCCTGCGCGGCGTGCGCAAGCTGCCGCCGGCGACGCTGATGACGATCGAGCCCGACGGCAGCCGCAGCGAGCAGCGCTACTGGTCGGCGCGCTTCACCGACGAGCGCGCGAGCGAGGCCGATTGGGAAGCGGCGACGCTCGCGGCGCTGGAGACGGCCGTCGAGCGGCGGATGGTCGCCGACGTCCCCGTCGGCGTGCTGCTCTCCGGAGGGCTCGACTCGAGCCTGATCGTCGCGCTGCTCGCCGCGGCTGGTCAGCGCGAGCTGGCGACCTTCTCGATCGGCTTCGACAGCGCGAACGGCGTCAGTGGCGACGAGTTCGAGTACTCCGATCTGGTCGCCGCGCAGTTCGGCACCTCGCACACGCGCATCGAAGTCGAAACGCCGCATGTGGTGCCGGCGATCGAGTCGGCGATCGCCGCGATGAGCGAGCCGATGGTCTCGCACGACTGCGTCGCGTTTCACCTGCTCAGCCAGGAGGTCTCGCGGCACATCAAGGTCGTGCAGTCAGGGCAGGGCGCCGACGAGGTGTTTGCCGGCTACTCCTGGTATCAGCCGCTCGCCGACGCGCCGGGTACCGGCGCCGCCGAGTACATCGCCGAGTTCGTCGATCGCTCGCATGCCGAGTCGAGCGCCGCGGTCGACGTGCGTCTGCGGCTCGACCGCGACCCTTCGCGCGAGCTTGTCGAGCGCAGCTTTGCCGCGCCCGGCGCATCGACGGCGGTCGATCGCGCGCTGCGCCTGGACAGCGAAGTGATGCTTGTCGATGATCCGGTCAAGCGCGTCGACAACATGACGATGGACTACGGCATCGAGGCGCGCACGCCGTTTCTCGACCACGAGCTCGTCGAACTGATCGCGCGCTGTCCGCCTGAGTTGAAGCTCGCCGAAGACGGCAAGGGGATCCTCAAGCGCGTCGCACGCGGTCTGCTGCCGCCGCAGATCGTCGATCGGCCCAAGGGCTACTTCCCGGTGCCGGCTCTCTCGCACCTGGAGGGCGACGTGCTGACGCTCGTGCGCGACACGTTGAGCACGGAGGCGATCGCCTCCCGCGGCGTGTTCGACCGCCGTTACGTCCGCACGCTGCTGGCCGCCCCGAACGATCATCTCACGACGCTCGAGGGCAACAAGCTGTGGCAGGTCGCGCTGCTCGAGCTGTGGCTCGGCAAGCACGTCGGCGCTGCGTAGCGATTCAGGTTTCGATCGTGACGAGCGTTCCGATCGGCGTGTACGGCCAGATCTCCGCCGAGGCGGCGAGCGGAAGCTCGACGCAGCCGAGGCTCTGCGGGGTGCCGAACGACGCGCGGTCGAAGTTGTGGAGCGCGTCGCCGCCGTTGAAGTAGCTGATCCATTTGATCCCTGGATCTTCGTAGTGGGAGCCGTCGGGGTTGGTGCCGCTCATGGTGCCTTCGGGGATGTGCTCGAACACCGCGAACGTGCCGAGTTCGGTTTCGGCTCCGGAGATGCCGGTGTTGGCGGGCGAGCTCAGAACCGTTCGGCCATCGTGCCATAGCGTGGCCGACTCTGGAACTTCGCGGTGCACGTACACGTAGCTGTAGCCGCTGCTCAGATGCTTGCCGGCGATCGCGTCGTCCAGCAGCATGTGCCACACGGTCGACCCTGCGAGACCGTCGACGGTGAGTTCGTTGGTGTTCTCGAATTTCATGACGGCGCCTCGAGTGATCATGTTCGCCTGGCCCGGGGACCACAGCGCCCGCAGATTCCGCGGGGTGTTCGGATAACGCCAGCTGAAGCGCCCCCTGGGAGGGGTGACCGCCGCCTGCGCCTCTGAGCTCGGCGTGCGCGCCACGGCGGCGCCCACCGGCCGCCAGTCGACAGGCAGATAGCCCGCCTGGGCGAGCAGTTGCTGCAGGCGCAGTATGGAGCCGGGGGGGACCGTCCATTCGATCGCGCTCGTGGTTCGCAGGCCGCCGGCTGTGCCGGCCGCCACAGCGACCTCACGCGGGAGCTCGAGGCGCAGCTGGGAGCCCAGCGAAGCTCCAAAACCCGACGGCGTGAATACGAGCGTGTGGCTGTCGGGCTCGCTCCAGCGCCCCGCCGTCCTCGGGGAGAGCCGGGGATGACCGGAGCCGAGCACCTCGCTCACCGGCCTGGAGAACGTCAGATGGATCGCCGTAGCGGGAGCGATTCGCCCGCCCGCGGCAGGGATGGTGGCCATCACCGCAGCGCGTGACGGAGGGAACCAGCTGACCTGTGTGGGAGCGCCCACCTTCTCCCAGGGACGCGCCGCGACGGCTATCTCCGTGCTGCCCGTCGCCGGCTGCCTGCCCAGCGAGATCGAGTCCTGCGCCCCGCTCAGTGTGCGGCTGGTCAGGCCGTTGCTGTTTGCGTACACGACCGCGCTCACCGGGCGGTCAAAGCGCACCTGCACATCGGAGCCCCCCTGCACGGTCATCCAGGGTTCGGTCACGTGCGCGACCGGGGCGCTCAGCGTGAGCTGCTCGCTGTGCCGAGCGCCCAGCGCCCACCCGAGCCATCCCGGCCGGCGAACCTCGACGTCCACCGACACGCGCTCGCCCGGAGTCAGCTGTCTCAGCGGAGTCAGGCGCCCGCCATCGACAGCGAGGGGCAGGCTCTTACCCCCAGGACCGAATGCCTGGACGCGCTCGATCGTCCCGCCCAGGGGCTGGACGCTCACACGCGCGAGCGCCGTCGAGTCGCTCGCCAGCGTCACGCCGGACCACGCCAGTACCGCCACGGCCAGCGCGACGATCACGATCACCAAAGCGCTCGCCACACCGATCAGGGCGCGCCTTCGATGGGACGGCGGGGATACCGCGTCAAGCTGGGCCGACATCATCCGTACAAGCCTAGGACGCCGCGCCGACGGTTGTGCCGGTGGGCGGGACTTGTCGGCTCTATTCGGCGGCCCCGTCGCGCAGCAGCTCATCCAGCGTGCGGCCGCTCACGACGGATGCGGGTTGCTCGGCGACGATGTCAGAGCCCGGGCGCGCCTGATCGTCGCGCCGCTTGAGCAGCAGCCATTGCGGCTTCGGCCCCGGCCTTGTGCGCTGCAACACGAAGCCGCCGCGCAGCTTCTCGCCGTGCAGGACGAACACGCCGTGCCCGCGGTCCAGCGCCTCAGGCCAGGCCACCCTGCCGCCCTGCTCGTAGTGGCCGCGGTCCCAGACGATCACCGCTCCGTGGTCGGTGGGACCCTCGAAGGCGTTGTGCTCGATCTCGTGGTCGGCGACCCCGATCGCCAGGCGCCGCTCCGACGGGTCGAGCGATGGCCCCTTTGGCACGGCCCAGGACCGCATCGCGCCGGCCACCTCGAGACGAAGATCGAAGTGACGGGTGCTGGCGGCGTGCTGCTGCACGACGAACGCGCCGGCACTGACGCCGCGGACGGCGAACTGCTCGTGACCCTCGATCGGCACCTCCTCGATGGACACCTCATCGACCACGGCCCCGGCCGGCCCTCGGCGCAGAAAGTCGACGAGTGCCTGAATCGCGGCGGCGGGTCCCTCGGCGTGCACGGCCACGCTGCCGTCGCCTGTGTTGCGCACCCAGCCGCTGACACCGAGCCCGTCCGCGCGGCGCCGGGTCTCCTCTCGAAAGCCGACGCCCTGAACCCGCCCGGCCACGAATGCTCGTACAGCCCGGCGGCGACCGTCGTTGCTCACAGCAGCTCAACCTCGAACTTCAGAGTCGGCCAAATGTGCGACAGCGGGGTGGAACATGATCCCCACACGCTATGCGGGCTGGAAGGCGGCGATCTCCTCGGCCAGCCGCGTCGGCTCGTCGTGGGGGATGAAGGTTCGGCCCCGCTCGATCTCCACTAGCGTGGCGTCGGCCAGGGTGTCGCGCAGCCGGTGGGCGTAATCGAGCTTGAAGAAGCGGTCGCCGGAGCCCCACACGAGCAGCGCCGGGCCGTTGAAGCTGCCGAGGCGGTTCGAAGCGGCATCGAGGTCCCCGGGGTCAACCTTCTGGGCGAAGCGCGCGACGTCTTGGCGGATGGCCGGGTCGCTCATGCATGGCTCCACCCAGCCCAGTGTCTGATCGGCGCTGAGGGGCCGGCGCACGAGCAGTCCGAAGCCGGCGGGGGAGTGCCGCACGGCGGTCGCTCGCATGGGAGCCATCAGGGTACGGATCGTTCTTGGACTACGGAAGGCCTTGAACAGCTGTCCGAAGGGCGCCGGCGGGAAGTTCCTGAAGGCGTCGCAGTTGGTCAGCACCACTCGGCCGATGCGCGAGGCGTCACTGTCCAGCAGGAACTGGCAGATGGCGCCGCCGGTGTCATTGCCCACCAGTGTCACGTCGCTGAGCTCGAGCGCCTCCATGAACGCGATGATCTGACGTGCGACACCGCGGGGGGACTGGTCGACGCCGGCGCCGAGGGGGATGGTGTGCGAGCCCAAAGGCCAGTCGGCAGCGTAGGAGCGGATGCCCGCGTCGGCGAGCGCGTCCGCGGTCTCGGTCCACAGCGTGGCGTTCACGAGGAAGCCGTGCACGAACACCACCGGCGGCGCAGCGGCTGTCTCGGGACCGGCGACACGGTATTGCACGGTGCCGTGGGGAAGATCGATCGTGGCCATGTCTGCTCCCTGGTCTAGATTTACATACAGTCAGCACGTAACATACATACACCCTGTATGCAAGTCAACAGACGATCTCAAGTGGACCGCTCTGCGGCCACCCGCGCCGCCCTGCTGGCGGCCGCCCGCCCGCTGTTCGCCGAGCGCGGGTTCGGGGGGGTGGGCACCGAGACCATCGTCCAGGCCGCCGGCGTCACGCGGGGCGCGCTCTACCACCAGTTCGCCGACAAGACGGACCTGTTCGAGGCGGTCTTCGAGGCGATCGAGCAGGATCTCACCCGCCGTCTCGGCGAGCGGATCGCCGCGGCGGGGGTGAGCGACCCGATCCAGGCGATGATGCTTGGAGCGGACGCCTGGCTGGACGCCTGCGGCGAGCAGGCGGTCCAGCAGATCGTATTGCTCGACGGACCGTCAGTGCTGGGCTGGCAGCGCTGGCGGGACATCTCCTTGCGCTACGGGCTGGGTCTCGTCGAGGGCCTTCTCACTCGAGCGATCGAGGTCGGGCGGATCCAGCCACAGCCTGTCGCCGCTCTCGCCCACGTGCTGGTGGGGGCACTCGACGAGGCCGCGCTGTACATAGCCCGCTCCGACGATCAGGCGACCGCCGGCGAGGAGGCTCGGGCGGTCGTGGCGAGGTTGGTGGCCGGATTGGCACAGAGCTGACGAGTCGTGGCTCGCGGGTGCACGCCCCCGTCGAGCGCCAGCGATCTTCGCGCCGGCCGCCGCCTCCCCGCTGGCCGTCCGCAGCGAGACCGAGATTCTCATATTGTGCACTTGCAAGATGCACAACCTTGATGTAGCATTCGCGCACATTAAGCATCTTTCCTGATCGGAGTTATGAGGTATGGAGGCTTCCACCCTTCTGAATAGCGGTACGCCGGATCGTGCAGGGCCGGCTGGCGCAGGCAGGACCGCGGCGTTCAGCGTCCGTCCGCGCAGGAACGCGGCACGGCAGCAGCGAGCCGCTGCCGTGGCCGGCGCCGAGGCCGGTCAGGCGGCGCCGACACCGCTTCAGATCGCGATCCTGGACCGCGACTCGGGCTTTCTGGTCGTGCTCGCAAAGCGCCTTGAGCGGCTCGAGTGGAAGCACCACGAGCTGTCCGCGACGATCCCCACCAAGACGATCGCGTCGATGGACCTGGACGCCCTGATCGTCGATCCGGCGGTGCTCGGCCCACGTTTCTGGGACTGGCTCGAGCGCCTCTGCCAGGCGCGGCCGAAGTTCCGCATCATCGTGTGCACGGGTCCCTCGACCGTCACCGAGCGCGTGCGCGCTCTGGAGATGGGCGTTGACGACTGGCTCAGCAAGCCCTGCCACCCCGAAGAGCTGCTCGCCCGGATCGAGGCCGTCGTGGGTCACCGACGCCGGCCGGAGCCGCGCAGCCTGGAGACCATCACCGCCGGGGAGCTTGACATCCGGCGCGACCAGTATCAGGCGTTCGCGGGCGGTCTGAGCCTGAATCTGACGCGACGCGAGTTCGAACTGATCGAGCTGCTGGCAAGTGCAACCAACGAGGTGTTCGAGCGCGAGCTCATCTACAAACGCCTGTGGGGCCCGGGGATGGTCCGCAACGACCGCTCCCTCGACGTCTTCGTTCACAAGCTCCGTCGCAAGCTCGAGGCCGCCTCGCCCGGCTGGCGCTACATCCACACCCACTGGGGTCTCGGCTATCGCTTTGCGGCCGAGCCCAGCGAGAACTCCGAGCTGGCGCCTGAGCTGGCGCCGCGCGAGCTCGAGCCCGTGTCGGAGCTTGCGGGCACCCGTTTGGCCGCCTAGCAGCCGGCTCGGATATGGATGCACCGGCGGGGAAGCACTTCGCGACATTCGCCGTGATTGCCCTGAGTGCGGCGCTCGTCGCCTGCGGGAGTAGCGGCAAATCGCTCTCGCATAGCTCGGCCGCGACGGGCGGGAGCCGGCTGCAGACCGCAACCGCCGTGGCGCCGGCCACCGGTGGGCCGAGCGCCGGCAGGCCGGCGGTCGCGAACGCCGGCACGAGCGCGACGGGCGGACGCCGGCCCACCGCCGCGAGCACTCCCAGGTCAGCGACCATCGGGCCGGGTGTGGGCAGGCCGGCGGTGGTGATCGGAGACGAGAGCTCGCCCGAGGAGAACCTCCTCGGAGAGCTGTATGCCCAGGCGCTTGGCGCGAAGGGCTATCGGGTCACGCTCAAGGACGACCTGGGCCCGTCGCAGACCTGCTACAAGGCATTGACTTCGGGCCAGATAGACATGTATCCGGAGTACATCGGAACCCTGCTGTCGGCGATCGCCAAAGAGGTAACGACTCCCGCGAGCGCCGGCGCCACCTATCAGCGGGCACTGGCGTTCGTCAAGGCCCGGGGGCTCACGCTGCTGAACTACACCCCCTTTGACGACTCTGATGCGCTGGCCACACGACCCAGGTATGCGGGCGAACACAGCCTGTCGAGCATCGCCGACCTTCAAACGTTGGGCAAGTCCCTGACGCTGGGTTCCTCGCCGGAATTCGCGACGCGATTTGAGGGGCTCGTTGGGCTCAGACGGGAATATGGCGTGAACCCGACATTTAAGCCGATAGCACCCGACCTCTCCTTCAAGGCGCTGGAAACCGGCCAGGTAGACGTGCAGAGCGTGTCAACCGCCGCGGGTCAACTGCTGAGTGGAAAATTCGAGCTGCTTGCCGACCCCAAGCACGTGTTCGGCTTCCAGAACGTTGCGCCGCTCGTCAGGCAGAGCGTTCTCACGGCCGAGGGTCCGGCATTCGCAAAGGCGCTGAACAAAGTCAGCTCGTTGCTCACCGTCGAGGCGATCCAGAAGATGAACGCGGCGGTTGGCAGCGACCGGCAGTCGGCCTCGAGCGTGGCTCAGCGCTTCCTGTCAGCCAATGGCCTGGCCTGACGTTCGAGGCCGCGCCACTTCGCCAGCTCCGACCGTATGCCCAGTTTGGCCTACGCCCGGGATCGTGGTCCTCTGCGCCGGCGATCGCCCTGGCCGTTGTCGTCGAACAGCAGGACGGGCCGAGGCCGGGGCCCGGCCGGCAGTCCCCGGGCGCTCAGGAACAGGGCCAGCAGGGCGGCGATCCCAACAGCCCCGTAGAACCAGTCTTCACCGCCGCTGCCGGAGGGTCTGCCCGCGAACGCCGACCGCCTGAGCGTGAACGCCGACTGGCTCGCGTGCTTGCGGGCCTTCTCCTCGCGCTTGGCCGGGCTCTGTGCGTAGCCGCCGGCACCGGGCGGGATCGGCTCGACCGGCGGCGTGGCCGCCGGCAGGATCGCGGCGGGTGGGCCCAGCTGTTCGGTCGGCGTGGCCGGTGGTTCGGGCGTCGTCGGCGACGGCGCTGGTGGCGGAACGGGTTTTGCCGCCGGCACCGCAGGCGTGGCCAGCGCTGGCGGTGGCGGGACGATGGACAGCGCGGGGCTGATGCTGGAGAGGGGTGCCGCCGGTGGCGCGGCCGGCGCGGCGGCCGTCTTGATCGGACCGTGTCCTGTGGTGGCGCGCACCTTGATGAGTTCTTCGACACCCTTCATCTTGACCGTGCCGCAGGGTGGGCCATGGCCGCCTGCCTGGACCGTGACGGGCAGCGAGTAGCTGAACGGGCCGGTCGTGACCGAGACGATCGTCGTGCCCGAGTTATACCCGCAGAACAGGCCGGACGTGCTTGATGGGATCGGGTGTTCGCTGGCGCTCAGCTTGGGGTAGGGAGAGCCGGGTCCGCTCGGGACCACGAAGTTGCCGATCGTCGGTTCTGAGCTCGTGAACGCGTAGGTCGGCTGGACGCAGGGGAGTTCGTGCGCGCATGCGGGCGCCGGAATTTCGACGTAGTTGTCATAGCCTTCGAACGGCCTGCTTTCGGTCGCCTTCGATGCGAGCGTGCCCGCCGGGCGGCGGCCGATCGCTTCGAACTGCAGGGTCTGGCTCCGTTCGACGGTGAGCCCGTCGACGGCCTTCAGCGAGAGGGAGTCGATGACGGGGACGGCTGTGACCTGCACTTCGCGCGCCTGCGTGTTGACGCTGGCGTAGTACCAGACCACCCCATTGTTTTCGGTCTGCTGGTAGCCGAGCGACGCGCCCTCGTACTCAGGTATCTGGGGTACCCCGGGGGCGGGGTTTTCCGGAACCAGGCGGCGCTGGTTGAGTTCGTGGATTTCGGCGGCGTTGCCAGGGCCCGAGGAGCCGTTGGTCGTGAACACCGCGATCACGCCGGAGCTCGCGAGCAGCGAGGCGACTTCTTCGCCGTCTTCTCCGTTGGCGCTGTGCAGGGCTCGCAAGGGGCGCGCGGCGACGACGACGACCGGCAGCCCCGCGCCTGCTGCGCTCGCGAGCTGCTGTTCAAGCCACGGGCGCTGTCCTTCTGCGCTCTTTTCAAGCGATCCCAGGGAGTTGTCGAGCACGATCACCCTCAGCGTGCCTTCGTTCTGGGTTGCGTTGAAGGCGTAGTAGCGGTTCACTTCCCCGCTCGGCGCTCCCGAGGAGACGGGCGCGATCCCCGGCGCAGCAGGACCTGAGCCGAATGGCGAGGGCGCTCCTGCGAATGCTTCAGACCACGGCTGGGCTTCATTGGGACGGCCCGGCACGTAATCGAACTTCCCAAGGGCCGCGAACGTGGGCACGGCGCGGCTGAGCGGCGCGAGCACTTCGGGCAGGTGCGCGAAGTCGGCAGCTCCATTTCCTCTCTGGTAGGCGATGCCTTCCAGCGGCCCCACGGCGTTGCCGCCGAGCATTGCAAACGCCGGTCCGTAGCTCGCGATCTCCTTGGCCGCCGCCGTCAGGTTGACGTCCGGTTGGGCGTCCTGCGCCGTCGAGCACTCTTCCCTGCACATGGGGCTCGTGAAGAACGCAAAGGAGACCTCCCCCGGTTCTGAGGGCGGGCTCGACGTGGTCTGTGTGAGCTCGGGCGATTCGGCGCTGCCCGTGACGTCATAGCGCCAGATTGACGCGGTCTGCCAACCGGGCGGGCGGCTCGACAGGGCTTCCTCGGTGCCCTGTTCGGCTGCGTCCGGGGTACCGTCGTAGCCGCCTACGGCCCAGGCGTGCTGGCCGCTCGGACCGGTCGTCACCGCCAGCACGGGATCGCTCTTGATCGCCCCGTCGCCGGTGATTTCATCGCCGGCGTACTGTGCGCGGCTCAGATCCTGCCAGCCGACGGCGGTCTGGCGCAGCAGCTCGCCGTCGCCGGCGGGAAAGCCCGTGACGGCGTCGGCTGTGGGCGCGACGGAGACGTAGGCCCGCAGTTTGCCGTCGGATTCACGAAATGGCGCGAGCGCGACCGCCGTTCCGCCGAGCGGCTGTGCGGCGTATTCGAAGCTCCCACGGTCAGCTTCCCGGATGAGCATGACCGAGCGCCCCGCCGCGACCACTCCGCCATCGGGCAGTCCCGCGACCAGGGTCAAGCTGCCGCGTACCGGCGCGGGGCTGCTCGGCAGCCGCGAGGAGCTCACCGCCTGCCAGCGTCCGCTTGCAGAGCGCGTGATCAGGTTGCCGCCCGCGACGGCGAAGACTTCCGTGCCGGCCACCGCCACCGAGGTTATGCTGACCTCTGAGTCTTCTCCCGGAGGCTGTTCGCTGGACCAGCTCTGCCCGTTGTAGTGGAGGATCGTCCCATTCGCGCCCACGGCCCACCCTTCGCCCGAGGCGCCGAATGCCACCGCGTTCAGCTGCGAATGCGTGAGCGACAGGGACTGGGCGTCTTCGGACCAGGCGCTGCCGTCCCAGTCCAGGATGACCCCCGACTGACCGACCGCGAAGGCGCTTGAGGCTCCGGCAAATGCGACCGCGAGCAGGGGGATGCTGCGGGCCCGCAGCGGGACTGGCTGAACCTGCCAGCCGACGGAGGCTTCGTAGCTGAGCGTTGTGCCATCGAGTCCGACCGCGAGCGCACCCGATTCGCCGACTTCCCCGGGGCTGCCCGGCGGGAGCGCGACGCTGGTCAGTGTCGAGCGGTCGGGGAGCGGCCAGGAGGCGAGCTGGCTCGACGCTCCTTCGCTGGACCAGTGCCCGAGTGCGTCGACGCCGGCCAGCCAGCCTTCGTTGGGACCCGAGAACATGGCTTCGCCGGGATGGCTTGGGAAGTGCCCGTAACCGGGCGCCGCAACGCTCGTCCACTGGCCGTGCGCGAATACATCGACGAAGTTTTCGCTGAGAGCCACCGCCTCCGGTTCGCCGTCTTCTCCCTTGAAGACCGCCTCGGGTACCGCCGCTGGATGGTCGGGGTCAAGCGGTTCGTGGCAGTGATTGGCCACCGCCAGGGTGCACCACGAGCTGGTGACTTCGCTGGTCGCGCTGTCGTAGCGGGCCACCACGCGCGCGCCTTCCCGGGGGGGCAGCGCAACGTTCGCTTCGACCCAGACGGCGCTGCCTTCGGCCTTCAGCGCCGTCGGTTCAACCGAGCCCTTCGGATTGGCGACGGTGCCGGTCAAATCGAGCGCGTCCAGGCCGGTTGGTGCATAGGTCCACCCATCGCCTTCGTGGAACTGGCCCAGTATCAGCCCCGTCCCGGGATCGGCGACTTCAAAGGCGCCCCAGCCGGCCCCCGCGCCGTTCACGTCGCCGAGCTTGAGCGTGATCGCGTGTTCGGAGCTCAGGCCGGGTGGCGGCATGGCCGTGTCGAGCGTCCACTTGCCCTGCTCCAGAACCCCGTACTCGAGGCGTTGTCCACTCCCGGGCGGTTGTTCGGCCTGACCGGGCGCGGTGAGCATGCCGTAGGCCTGCTGGCCGCTTTCGCCGAGCCTGATGTCGACTCCCAGGCTGCCCGGATCCTGTGCGCCTGATCCGAGCAGCGGTTTCAGGGTTTCGGTGGCTTCGCGATCGAGCTCGAACGGCTGGCCGGGGGCCTTGTGGAAGAGGCCGACCACCGGCGGATGGCCTGCTTCGGTCGAGGCCTCGGCCACCCACAGCCACGCTTCTCCGGAGGGTGTCATCGCGCCTGCGACGTGCACCTGGTCTTCGAGATGCCTGCCTTCGCTTTCGCTGCTGACGGTGTCGGCGGGAAGCAGCGGGAACGGGCTGCCGTCCGGTTCGCGCAGCACTTCGGCGATCTGCCAGCCTCCTTCGTCGGTGTAGCGCAGCAGCACGAGCTGTTCGCCGAGCGCCGTGTAGGGGAGCCGGTGCCCTTCCACTTCGGCCGGCGGCGCGCTCGTGAAACCGTACGCCCACGCTTCGTGCTGCGGGCTGCCTTCCACGGCGCCGAGGAAGCCGATCTGTTCGGCGGGCGGCACGATACCTATGACGGATGCCGAAAACGGCGCGGCGAGTGACATGTTGTCGACTTCGACGTCGTCCACCTCGGGCGAGATCGCTTCGTTTCCCGCCACGTCGGTTGCGAGCGCGCGGAACTCATAGGACCCGTTCTGAAGGGACTTCGTGTTCAGCGTGTGGGTGTAGACACCCGGCTGCGAAGGAAGACTGGTTTCGCCGATGGTCCGCCAGATGCTGACGCCGACGGCGGAGCGCTCCTGGAAGCGAACCGATGCGACGCCCGAACCCGAGTCCGCAGCGTGCGCTGACAGGGTGACGGGACCGCTGAGCGTCGACCCCGAGGCCGGCCCGGTTACTGCGACGGTCGGCGGGGTATTGTCGATAAGCCGTTTGCGAACGGGGATGGAGACGTAGGTTTTGCCTGTCGTGCTCTTCGGAACGATGCGAAAGTCGTATTCGCCGTCGGGCACGGCCGTGGTGTTGAAGCTCACCGACACGCTCGTCTTGGTGGACACTTCGATGTTGCCCGGTTCGATTGTCGTCCACGTCGAGCTGCCGGACGGGGCCCACTGAAAGCTCACCGAGCCGATCGCTTCGAGTGCCGGTTCCTTCGGCACCTTGGCCTTCAGCGTGATCGCCTCCCTGAGGTTCGTGCCGGGGTCGGTGAGCGTCATCACGGGAGATTCGTTTGCGATCAGACGGTCTGAGAGCTCGGATTCATACTGCGTGCCCGCAGCCGTGGTCGCGATCACCCGGAGGTCGTAGAGCCCGTCCTTGCGGGGCGCGGTTTCGAATGTCGTGTATGGGTTCGCCGTCTTTTCGATCGTCCTCCAGCCGTCGGGTTCGGGGGCTTCGGGTGGAGGTTCGGTTTTCAGGTACTGGAATTCGTATGAGGCGATCGCTTCGGAGAGTCCGACCGTCTGCACCCTGAGGTTGACGTCTTCCCGCAGGACGCTTCCCGCCTGTTCGCTCTCAAGGACGACTTCGGGCCCCGAGGTCAAGGAGGTAGCCAGCGGCCCCGCCCCGACCGTCGCAGTGCGCACCGGCTTCGGAGAGGCCGCCGCGCCAGATGCCGCCGTACCCGCAGAGACCAGCGCGAGCGCGAGCACGACTGCGAGTCTCCCCGGCCTGAGCACGCTGCTCAGGCGACCAAGTGGCGTTCTTCCGCCTGGCGAGAGGTCTTGGGAGTTCCCCGCCGGGGCGATCGTCGTCTGTTGTCTGATCGTCATCACCACCGGAAGCCCCGTCAGGCGATGAAGCGGATCTTGGTCGGCCAGTGGCTGCGTTCGAGGCGCAGGATGAGCAGTCCGGTACGCCCCTTGAAGTGTTTCGGGCGGGCCTCGCTGACCACGTGCCCGCGCAGGAGCGCCTGCGCCCCGATCGTGACCGGCCGGCGTAGCCTGAAGGTGAGGTGGAGGTAGTAGTAGACGTGCCCGTCGTGCTTGGTTGTGGCGACCTTTGCCTTGACGGCGTAGGTGGCGGGCCGCGGCTTGTAGACGAAGGGCGCGACTTCCGCCACGGCCGGAAATTCAAGAGCCGGTTCCGGCTTCGGTGCTTCGAACACGTATCGCGTCGGGGTCTCGACCGTCGCTTCCCGTCCTTCTTCGTAGGGAAGCTGAGAAGTCGTGCCTTCCGGCGCTTCCGGAGCCTGCCCGTTCGTCAGGCGGTAGAGGCGGGGCGGCTCGGCGACTTCGGACGTCAGCGTGCCCCGGCTGGTGGCGGCCCAGGCGTCGTTTGCGGCATTGGCGGCGACCGCCGTGACGCCGCCCGTGCGGTCGGCAGGGGCTTCTGAGCCGGGTGCGGTCGGATCCTGGATGCGAAAGCGCGTCGCGGTCGTCGTCCCGCCGCAAGCGGCCTGGACGATCACCGGCTCACCCACGGCCGCGTCTTCGTTCGGGCCGCTGCCTGCGGTGGCGCGCCGCATGTGTCCCCCTGCAAGCGCTTCACCGGTGGTCGGCACGACCGAGATCGACGACCACAAAAACGATCCCGACGGGGCGGTCGCTTTGGTGTAGGGCGTGTAGGTGAAGCTGGTGGGCGGAGGACCGGTGCAGCCGGGCGCCGTCCCGGCAGTCGACACCGGTTCGAGCGGGGAGGGCTGCGGTTCTTCTGATGAGAATGGCCGCGCCAGCGGCGAGGGGTCCTGCTGGGGCGGTTCTTTGCCTTCGCGTTCGGCCAGGCGCAGCCCCGCCGGATTGCCTGCCGCCCAGCCCTGTCCGGCGCGGTCGAGATCGACCGCCACAAGGTCCGTCCTGAAGGGATCGCCCGGTTGGGATTTCGTGAGCGGAGCGAAGGACAGCGGCGAGAAGGCTTCCCCCGCGGAGCCGTACAGCTGCGTCGGCGGGCTGCCTTCCACTGTCGACAGCGGCCCCAGAACCCAGCGTTCGCTGGTCGCGCTCACGGCGAGGCCGGCGATCGGTTCGCCGGCCGGACCGTCGCGCCCCGCTGCCGCCGTGTATTCCCCCTGCAGGAGGGTCTGCGAGGATTCCGGAGAGGCATCGATGAGCTTCGTCCCGTTCCAGTGGACGACCGCTCCGTAGGTTCCGAAGAACCAGCAGTCATTCCAGGCGAAGCAGGATGCCGACGTGATGCCGCCCGGCTTCTTCTTGGTGACGACCGGTTTGCCGTTCACTTCTTCGATCGCTTCGGCCACGTGTTCCTTCGTCGCTTGGGGGATTTCGAGCGATCCCCACTCGTCCAGGTGGCCGTTGAAGCGGCACAGGCTCGGCCAGTTGTCTTCGCCGGGACCTATCAGCCAGTAGTCGAGATTGCCGGCCCACACGACCGTGTCTCCTTTGCAGGTCTTGCTACCGGGAAATTTAGGGTCCGGGTACCATTCGCTGCCGTCGAACAGCCAAACCCCACAGGGCTGGTTGCAGTGCCCGCCCACTTCGGCGGTGTCGGCAAGGCCCCTGTTCCAGGCGTTGAAGGCCATCGAGGTCACCGTGAGGTAGCAGGCTTCGCCCAGGTTGCGCTGGCCGATGCAGCTGGGGTTCGAGGAAAGTTCGACCGGCGAGCCCAGGCTGCCGAACGGATACGGCTTGATTTCTTCCCAGCAGGATCCGCCGGCGGGCGGGGGCGAGCCGGAGCTGATGGTTGCCGTCGTCGTCGCAGACGAGCTGGTCGTCGTGGTCGTCGCACCGGCGCAGGCGGCGAGCGTCCTGAACGTTTCGTCTGAGCCTTCGCTCGTGCCGCCCAGGCTGGTCGCCGAGATCCTGAAGTGGTAGGTGGTGTTCGTGCGGAGGCCCGTGACGAGCGCGGACACTGAGACCGGGCTCGAGCCGGACGCTGGGAGCGTGGAGCAGGGCACGATGTCGCCGTAGGCGAGGGTCGTGCCATATTCGAATTCGCAGGCGTCGAGTGGGCTGCCGGCAGGGTTCACCGTGGCGTTCAGGGTCGCCGAGGTCTGGCCCTGCGACGACGCCGCGCCCGTCACGACCGTCGGAGCGCCCATGACTTCGGCCGAGCTGACCGCTGGTGCGACCATCGCCGCAACGCTCAGGGCCACGGAGCAGGAGAGTGGCCCGAGGCAGCGATGCATTGCGCTCGATGTTAGTGGCGCCGGCCCTCCCTGACAGCGGTGTTCACAGGAAGGTCAGATTTGAACCAATGAGACGCGCGCGCGGACAACGTGTGGGGACGAGCGCCTTCACCAAAAGGCAAGAATCCGACGAACTCGCAACTGAATGGAAGATGGGAGGGGGATGGCTGTTCACCAAAAGGAAAGGGGAGCGCAAACAGCCGGATGTTCACCAAAAGGCGACAATGAGATCGGTGGCCGAGCCAATAATCGGACAACGCTGGGAAGCTTCGCAGCCCGGGTGAGCCATCTCTCGGTGCAGGCGTGGCGCGCCTGGAGGGTCGAACTGTCCGACCACTGGTTGGGAGCAGCTTGGCTCTGATTCTTTCGTTATCTCGACTCGAGCAAGGTGGGAGAAACAACATGGACATGTCACTTCAGGAGCGCTTTGGGTCGAGCACCCGTGGCGTGCTGGTCGGGCTCGGCGTGCTCGTATGCTTTGCGCTGGCGACCCTGGTGCTTGCCGACGTGAGCTCAGCGGCCGTCCCGCCAACGGGGCTCAACTGCGTTGCCTCCGAAGGAAAGATCAGCGGCCGCGGCGCGAGCGTCCAGGCTCATGCGGAAACTGCATTCGCGGAAGCCTACCGCGACGACTACTGCGGCAACACGCCCAACTCGCCGGAAGACGCCGCGGGCAACACGATGCTTGCCTACAACTACCCGGCGGCCGAAAAAGGTAGTAACACGGGATCGGGAGAAGGGCTGAGCGCGGCGAGTTGCCGCACAGACGCCTACGCCGGAGTCTCAGTGCCCTACACAGAGGCACAGTGGAAACAGCTGAACGAAACGCCCGGGAAACTTGAAAAAGCTCTCTGCAAACTCCCGTTCGAACCCCCCTTCCAGCCAAAATCGGAACCCTTTCCAAACGCGTCGGACATTGCGGCCCCCGTCATGACGGTGCCGGTCGTTGGCGCCGCAGTGGCGGTTTTCGTGAACCTGCCCGCTAGCGACTGCGAAAACACGACCCCCAACAATCCCTTGGAACTCACGGGCAAAGAGGTCTCGCGGCTGTTTGGCGGGAACGTCGCGAAGTGGAACGACTCAGAACTGGTGGCCACGAACCCGACGCTGGCGAAATGCAACTTCCCGGTGACGCGCATCGTCCGTGAGGACAGCTCCGGCCTGTCCGAATTCCTGAAGGAGTATCTCGTCCGGGCGGAGAACGAAAGAGCAGGCGAATGCGACCCCGGGGCCAAATGGTCCTCTTTCGGGAAAAACACGGAATGGCCGGGGTTGCAGAAACCGGGCAAAGAAGGCACGTGCAGCGAAATAAAAAAGACCCCGAGCAGCGGTGGCCCGGAGGAGGTCAAATACACCGAAGAAACTGCGGGTGCGATCGGCTATGCCGACCTGGCAGATGCCGTAGCCCCGAAAAGTTCGGACCTCAATATCACGGACGTGCAGAATGCGACGGCTACCCAGTTCGAGGCCCCGAATGCCGGAAAAGCGGCCAACTGCACCTTCAGCGTGCTGGCTCTTCCGGGCACCACGGCCAGTGACGCGGTGGGCATGGACCCTGAAGACAACTACGCCAACAACAACGAAGAAGTGAACCACAACCCGACTCACGTGAACGCGACGGATCTCGGAAGCAAATACCCGATCTGCGGGCTCGGCGAGGACCTGATCTACTCCGGGCTCGACAACGGCGCGGTCCCCAACGCGATCAGCAGGCTCTCGGCCGATCAGCGCAGGACGCTGTACTCGTATTTCTCGTTTGTCCTGTCCTCGACGGCTCAGGAAAAACTGGGATCGATCGACTATGCGCCTCTCCCGTCCACGTGGCTAGTCAGCCTGAGAGAAGGGTTCCAGGCCAACTTCTAGGATGGATGCCTAGGAGACAGGCGTCGGCGATGGATGCGTCGAAGGGAGCGAGCCGGCACAGCCGGCTCGCTCCGCCGCGTTACGGGAGGGCGTCCGGCCCCAGATACCGCTGGGCTCGGCGGATCGTTGGCATGAGCGCGCTGCTCGGCGCGCTGACGGCTCTCGTGCCGCCAGGCACGGCATCCGCCGACACCTACCATGCCGGCGATGGCGCGTCGCTTCAGGCCGCGGTGGCGAACGCGGACGCGAGCTCCGGCTCGAGCACGATTGACCTGACCGCCGGCGCGTTTCTGCCGACGTCCACACTGAAGATCGCCCGTGACATCACGATCGTCGGGCCGGGCTCCGCGCCGGCAGCCAAGCTGGCCGGTAGCGCGGTGGCGCCCTATCCCTCGGATCTCTTCATCGTCGAAGCTCACGGGGCGCTGACCCTTCTGAACGTCGAGCTGACCGGGAGCGGCGGAGACGGCTACGCCGCGATCGACGACTACGGCGCTGTGGACCTCGAGAGCTCGACGGTGGCCGGCGATGTCGGGCCGGGTCTGTTCGTGCAGCACGGAGCCGTCGCCACGGTGCGCAACTCGACCCTTGCCGACGGCCTTGACTTCGGCGTCCTGGACGACGGTGCGGCGAGCTTCTTCAACTCGACGGTCGCCTTCAACAAAAACGGTGGCATCGAAAACAAGGGCACGCTGAATCTGACGAACACGATCGTCGCCGAGAACACCGGCTCGGGCGACTGCGAAGGCAGGGCGAACACGAGCGACCACAGTCTTGACTCCGACGGCAGCTGTGGCGTAGGTGCGCTGAGCAGGGTCGATCCGGACCTCGGCAGGCTCATGGAGAACGGCGGACCGACGACCACGCTTGCGCTTGAAGCGGGCAGCCCGGCGATCGGGGCGGGAGACGACTCGAAATGCCCCAGCGAAGACCAGCGTCACTTCGTCCGCCCACGCGGAAGTTGTGACATCGGCGCCTACCAGTCCGATGCGCTCCAGGGCGCCGGCCAACCGGCGCCGGGCACCGGCCCGGGGTCGGGCCGCGCGCCGGGGGGCGGCGGTGCGACAGTCGGCGTGAGCGGGCACGGGACGCTTTCGGCGAAGGTCGCCTTTTCAATCCGCGCACAGGTCGGGCAGGCGCGCACCACATTTCGTTACGCCGACCGCTCCCACAATCTGGTGTTGAGCGAGCTGAAGCTGCGGTCGCTGGCGATCGATACGGCTCGGGGGGTTGCGACGCTACGCGGGAGCGCTGTGAAGATGCCGAGCCGGCGCAGGGTGAGCGTCACCGTCGTCCTGGTCAGCCACGCCGGCCACCGGAGCCTGCGCATTCAACTGTCGAATGGCTACTACCGGAGCGGGCGTCTGCTCAGCGGCGCGATCGGGTTCCTCCGGGATGCCGGGTAGCAGCATAAGAGTGCCGATTCCGGGGCGCATTTCTGTATAAGTGGTGAACATCGGAAGGGACCGCGATTATCGGGGCCGGTCTCTGGTACAAGGTGGTGATGGTCCTCAAGACCGTTCGTCGCTTCACGTGTACCGTGAGCTTGCTGATCGCGGTCGCTGGTCTGGGCAGTGTGGGTGCGAGCGCGGCCGGCGCGGAAACGTATTCCGTGAAAACCACCGCGGAATTTGTCGCGGCGGTGGGCAAGGCCAACGCGAACACGGGAGCCAACACGATCGTCCTGGCGCCCGCCATCTATCAGCCCACCAGGCTCGTGAGATTTACGAACACGACCGGTCCGCTGACGATCGAAGGGCCCTCCGGCTCGCCCTCGGAAAAGCTCGAAGCCGCCAAGCTCGATGGCGGTGACGTCGAACCGTCTCCCTCGGAATTCTTCGTGGTGGCGGAAGACGTGTCGGTGACGTTCAAGGATGTGGAGATCACCCACGGGGGTGGCTCGGGCGACGTACCCACGATCGAAGACCTCGGAAGTCTTGGCATCGAAAGCTCGACTATTTCGGGTAACACAGGCGTCGGGGTCTTGGTCCAGCGAGGGGCGACGGCGACGGTTCGCAACTCGACGCTCTCGGATGGGTTCGACTTCGGCCTCGTGAACGAGGGCACGGCGAGCTTCTTCAACTCAACCGTGGCGTTCAACAAGGATGGAGGCCTCGAAAACAAAGGGACGTTGAACCTCACCAACACGATCGTCGCTGAGAACAGCGGATCTGGCGACTGCACAGGGAAAGCGACCACGAGCGATAACAGTCTCGACTCGGACGGCAGCTGCGCCGTCGGTGCGCTCAGCAAAACGAACCCGCTGCTGCAGACGTCGCCCCTGAACGATGGAGGATCGACGCCAGTGCACTCGCTGAAACCGGGGAGCCCCGCGATCGGGGCAGGCGACCCGGCGACCTGCACGAAGACCGATCAGCGCGGCGCACCTCGCGCCGATCCGTGCTCGATCGGAGCCGATGAATATTTCAGCACGCCTCCGACGATCAAGGTGCCGTCAGCGCCCGTCAAGGTGGAAGCGGATGAAACGAATGAAGAAGGCGAAGAAGGAGAGATCGTCCGCATCGCGGGGTTCGGAGTGACCGCGACCGGCGTCAACTCCGCGATCCGCGAAATCGTCTGTACACCCGAGGAACCTGGCGCGTTCATCCTGGTCGGCGATTACAAAGAGAAATGCACCGCCATCGACGGCCACGAAAACAAGGCGAGCGGCGAATTCGAACTGGACGTCACGAAGATGACCACGGCCCCGCCGGCCCCGACGGTCGTGACCGGCACGGCCACCACGGTCACGCAGGCGACGGCCACCCTGAACGCCACCGTCAACCCCAACGGCGCCAACGTCAGCGCCTGCGAGTTCGAATACGGCACCACGACCAGCTACGGCAAAACCGTGGCCTGCTCGACCTCGCCGGGGGCGGGAACCTCAGCCGTGTCGGTGTCGGCCCCGCTCA
>Ga0302326_10008641_pt1 | contig 22422 bp, 22 predicted proteins | sample Palsa_T0_3_FD_202264 | JGI IMG/M metagenome (GOLD analysis project Ga0302326, IMG submission 202264) | Peat permafrost microbial communities from Stordalen Mire near Abisko, Sweden - Palsa_T0_3 | ecosystem: Environmental > Terrestrial > Soil > Palsa > Peat permafrost | place: Sweden: Abisko... | reverse complement strand
AGGTTGTTCGCGATCAGCGTCCGACCGACATAGGCATTGTTGTCCCAGTAGGAGCGGTTGTTGACGTCGATGATGATCCCGTTGCCGTCCGAGTCCGTGTTCGCGGCGGTGCAGCCCGACGTCGGACAGACCGGGATGTTGGTGTTGCCATAGACGATATTGCCGGTAACCCTCGTCTTGACCCCAGTCGTCCGGTCTGCGTTCAGACTACCGAGGATGGAAATCCCGCTACCGTGAATATTGCCCGACGTATTCTTGGCGTTGCCATAGACGGTATTGTTCTCCACGGACACATAATCGCAGGCGGAGATGTTAATCCCATCCCGGCCGGCATTGTGGACCACGTTTCCCTTGACGACGATGTTGCGGTTCGGCGTGGTCGCCGTGGCGCTGGTCGCGTCGATCGCTCCTTCGTATTCCCCGGCCGTCACATCGAAATTTTCGATCGTGACATAGCTGGCGTCGATCCAGATGCCGAACGATGAGGCTCCGCCATCGACCTTCGTCAAGTTCGGCGCGGCGCCGGCACCCATGATGGTGATCTGCCCCGCTGAAGACCCCGATTTCTGGATACCAAGCATTCCATAGGTCACGGTTGGGAGAAGGAGAATCGTGTCTCCCGGCTTTGCCACCTGTGCAGCCTGCCAAAAGGCTCCGAAGGGTGCGTCTTTGGATCCCGTCTGGGTACGTTGATTGACCGCCTTCGAGCCATCGACATACCAATCCGAAGCGCAGGCTTCAGTCGAGATCAAAAGGGCGACGAGCGCCATCACGAGCGTTTTCATTGCACAACATCCGATTTTGGAAGGAGTTGCATCCCCGTGTTACAAACGGGTTTGCCCTTAGCGGTGTGCCTCCAGTAGATCCCTCGGAGCCGCTGTTCGCAAGATGTCTCCCTGGGGAGACATTCAATCAAGATGTCTCCGCGAGAAGACATTCAACCAAGGGGCGAGTGATCACCAGGCTGACGACGAACCACAGCTGCACGATCGGGGATAAGTTCGGAGAGGACAGCTTTGGGATCGTGTTCGAGTGCATCGACGACTGGAACAACGAGCTGGCCGTCAAATGGCTCAAGCCGGTCGGAACCAATGAGAAAGTCAGGGCAGCGGCAACCAGCCCTTTGAGGTCAGGGTCGACGACTCGCTACCGCCAAAGATGCAGACCTCCGTCACCGAGCTCCTCGAGTAGAGGCTCGCACCGCCCAGAGCCGTGAGCGCCGGCCGTCTGCTCTTGTGGGTTCTATCTATCGCCGAAACGCAATCGACCGGTTTGTCAATTCGATCCGCGCCGGCCGGTCTGTCCGCGCGTGCCATTTTAAGTGATGGCCCGGTCTGGCCTGCGTATCGGTGAAGCGCTCGGGCTAAACTGCACCATGTCGACTCGCCGGCGCGCTGCTGCACGTGAGGCAAGCAGGCCTCGCGCGGGAAGCTGCGAAACCCAAGAGCGCCACATCCCGCGCCGATCTGCCGCTCGCGACCGTTCTGAAGGCGATTCTGGAGGTTTTCTGGCAATCACAGAGGCTGTCCAGGAGTGGGCCGCTGTTCGGCGGTGCTGCAGGCGTGCCGGTAGGTGTGATCAGGCGGATGATGCGACACTCGAATCTGCAGATGACGTGCGGTACAGCCATACCGGCGCCGATGAGATGCGCGCCGGGATCGAGCGCCTGTCGCACCACGTTGGGAGCCGATCATGAACAGCCTGAATCCAGTGCAGACGTCTGCACAAGGCGCTATCACTGCAGTGGCGCGCGTCTGTGAGGCATCCAGACCAGGTCAACCAACGTACCCAGCAAAGGGGACGATATGAGCGATGTTTCGGGTCGGATACTCGAGGTGGTTGGCCTGGCGCTTGATGAGCGGCACGAGCTAGAGGCGAGACGCGCGGCCGAGCAGCGTCGGCTGGCCATGGAGTTCCACCCCCTCGACCGCCACCAGCACGACGAGGAATTCGAGCTGCAGCTGATCGAGCCGCGCACCTGGCGGTGTATTGCGATACGCCATTCGTGGGCGCAGATGCACCGTCTGATCGAGGACTGCAGGCTCGTCGGCTTGAGGCGGTTGCTCGAGCAGGCAGGGAGCTGCAATCTGCATCGGTATGAGCGCCCTGCAGACCAAAGGCCATGATCCGCTTCGTGCAGACAAGGCCTCGGAGAGATTCGCGATCGCCATCCTGCGCGGTACCGAGTACGTCGAGGGCTATGCGGTGTCAGAGAACGACGGCGCGCTGTTCGTCCATTCCCTTTCGTCTCGCAGCTGGTCACGCAATCATTCAGGAACCGGCCGCACATCTGCCGCGGGCCAACCTCGGTGATGTCGACCAGTTCCTCGAGCAGGTGTCGCGATGACTCGCCGCGTACGCGATCGCGATCACTCCGAGCGGATGCGCTTGCTCGACTGGGTCGAGACGGTCGTCCTTGTGCTCATCGGAGGTCTCGCTCTCTGCCTCATTTTCCTCGTGGCGGTGCCCTTGCGGTTCGTGCGGGCCTGGGTACTCCGTCACCCGGAGGTGGAGCGCTCGCTGCTGCTGCTCGCCTCGATGGCCCTTGCGCTATACCTCTACTGGAAGCTGTTCGTATGGTTGAGGTAGCGATCGCGAATGCATCGCCGGCGGGAGGCCATGGGGATAGGGGATTCCCCTAATCAAACGCCGGACGGTTGCAGTGGGCTTACGGCCTTTCGTGCGGAAAACTTCGGATTTCTAAATCGCGCCGTGCCGCCGCCAGATCCATTGGCGGCCGGCTCGATCGAGCGCCCTGAGAAACTTCGCGGCAACGCTGCGCAAGTACGCCAGCACATGCCATGTGTCCGCATGATCGGGTCGAGCTGCGTACGAAAGTCGCGGCGGCGCCGGCGGTGAGTGCCCGATACGGATGGCCACGCTTAAGGGCACCAGATGGACGAGGCACGGCGACAGTATCTACAGCGGCTTTCGGTTACACGGTGAAAGGAGCGTCTGTCGCCCCGAACGTATCGAGCCGATCGGCGGTTGCACGGCCGCGCGGCGATCTGACGCGCCGACACCGATAGGAAATCGTGGTGGAGCGGCCGCTCAAACATGCCGGGTACGGCTGCTCAGGTGGGCCGTTTCTAGTAGGCCCTGCTGTGCTGCAGCACACTGCCGACAGTCTTCAGAATGATGCGCAGATCCAGGGACAGCGACCAGTTGCGCAGATATTCAAGGTCGTATTCCACACGAAGCCGCATCTGCTCCACGGCACGCGTTTCACCTCGCAGGCCATGCACCTGAGCCCAGCCCGTCATCCCGGGGCGCACCTTGTGGCGGAGCATGTAGCCACTAATGAGCTTGCGGTAGATCTCGTTATGCGCGACCGCATGGGGGCGCGGACCCACGAAACTCATATTGCCCTGCAGGACATTGAAGAGTTGCGGTAATTCGTCAAGCGACATGCGGCGAAGGATGCGGCCGACGCGCGTCGTGCGCTGGTCCTGGCGGCGAGCCTGCTCGACCTGCGGGCCATCTTCGCAAACCGTCATGCTCCGGAACTTGTATACCTTGATCTCCTCCCCATGCAGACCGTAGCGGCGCTGTTTGAACAGTACCGGCCCGGGCGAGCTCAGCTTGACGGCCAGCGCGATCAGCAGCATCAACGGCAACGCCAGCAGCAGCGCCAGCGAGGACAGCGCAAGGTCAATAAGCCGCTTCTTAATGGCACTCATGCCGTGGAAGGGCGTATCGCAAATCGATAGTATCGGCATGCCGTTGATCTCGACGCAGCGCGCCTGGACCAAGTCATATCCGAAAATATCGGGTACGAAGTAGATCGAGGCGGTGGTATCGCGGAGCTCCTGCAGCATTTCGGCGATGCGCGGCGCCTTGCTCATCGGCAGGCTGATGTAGATGGCGTTGATGCTGGCGGAGCGTACGAAGTCGGCGACTTCCTGGCAAAGTCCGGCAAATTCGCCGCGCGCATCGGCCGGCAAACGCTCCATGCTGCGGAAATCGAAAAACCCCAGGAATGTGCCCATACCGATATACTTCGAGGCCCGGCGCTTGAACTCGACGCCGACTTCATTGGCCCCGATGATGATGTAGCGGCGGCGCGCGGCACTGCTGTGGGTCGCGAAGCGAGCCCCGACCGCATCGCCGATCAGCAGCATCACCGGCGTGAACACAAACCAGCTCAATAGCAGGTCATGCGGGAAGACATCGCTCAGCTTGAGCGTAAATCCCAGGAATAGCAGTAACGTCGCCACGCCGCCCCATTCGAGCAGTACCCTTGGCAGCCGCAGATAACTGCGACGCATCGCGGCGGGGGAAAAAAGCTGAGAAGGGCTGAAAACCTGGTACGAAATCACCAGCGACGCGAGCGTCAGCGCCAGGTAGGACAGATGCAGGGGCGCTGAAGTGATGAGCAAACACACCCCCAGCGACAAAACCACTAGCGCCGGCTTGAACCAGTGCTTCGATAGAGCGTGAAGCGGGGGATCGATGCTGCCGAGCGAGACGGTCTTCTGCTGGAGTGCGGCCATTGAGATCGCAGACAGGTCTTCGATAACAGGCTCTGCTGAGAGAGCTTTGACGCGATCCGTCAGGGGAGTTTCCAGAATGACTCGGGCCTGACTGTTCAAACTGCCTCCCCTGCTTCCGCAGGCAATCCAATCACAAGCAAGTAATGTGCCCACTGAGCATGTAGCGGCCCCCGTTCCGTGCGGTTGACATCGCTTGCCCAATCTCCGCCCATCAAGCCTCCAGAAATAGTCGCGAAGTTTTCGATGAGTATCTCAGCGATAAGTTGCAATGAATTGATTGTATTGAGTCAGCGTCATGTCCGGGGAGTGGCAAAACAGCGACTTTCCTTTTTTTCAGTGTACGAGCAGTTACGGGAGAACCGAATCGCTGCCTGCTTCGCAGGAGCAGGGAGCGGCGACGCAAACGAGTGCAGTAGCCGCTGCGTGCCGCGTATATCGGTGCGTCTCGCCGAGTATGGAGAGCCGCAGCGCAAGGGTTGCACTCCAGGAGGTTTTCAGGCGACGCGGTCGGCCATCTCGGAATCGTCAACCCGTGGCAGGCGGATACGCGTCGAAATCGCCGCATCCTCGCCGTTGAACATGCGCCCCAGAATTGCGTCGCGCTCGAAGTGTGTTTCGGCCCATACGCGTGCACTGCGCCCGAGTTGCGTGCGTGCCATCGGGTCGCCAGCAAGGCTGAGGATGGCGTTGGCCAACGCCTCGCTGTCCTGCGGAGGCACTACCGCGCCGCAGTTCGAGACGACGGAATGAAGTTCGGAGCCAGCGTGGCATGTTGCGATGACTGGTCGGCCACTGGCCAGCATGCCGGTGAGCTTGGACGGTAATACCAAGTCGGCAGCTGAGGGGCTCTGCGGTAACAGATGTATGTCCGCAGTACTCAGCAGCTCGCTCATGCGCTCCTGGGGCTGTAGCGGGAGCAGGTGCAGATTCGGCAGAGCGGCGCTGGCCGCTTCCAGCTTCGTTTTCATGACGCCGTCGCCACAGATCACGAACGCGATGTCCTTGTGATCCGCCAGACGATGCGCGGCCTCCGGAATTTGCATCAGACCCTGTTTGCCGGCAAGTGAGCCCGAAAACAGCACAACCACCGTCTCGGGCGACAGACCCAGTTCCTCACGGTAAGCGCCTGCGTCCACCAGGGGTCGAATGCGGCCGGTGTCCACCCAGTTCGGAAATAGTCGCACGCGGTCTTCGTCGACGCCCTTAACAACCAGACGGCTGACCATCGGATTGGAGATCGACGAGACCATGTCGAAGCGGCGCAGTAGATGGCGCTCAAACCAGAGAATTACCCCCTTGCGGCGCTGACCCTTCATCAGGCCCGCGCTGAAGGCGACGTCAATTTCAAAATCCTGCAGGTGCAGCCAGGCCCTCGCACGGCTCAACTTGGCAATCAGCCAGCCAGTGGGCGCGCAGACGAACGCGGGCGCGACGGTCAGCACGATGTCGGGTCGCCAGGCAGTCTGCCGCAGCATCAGCGGCAGCGACGTCAAGGCGAACGAGAGTAAATGTATGATTCTCTTGAGGCCAGTTGGCACCTTGGGAACCCACAGCGGCGAACGCCAGACCGAAATGTTCTTCCAGACTTCACGCCGGTAGCGCCGGGACTCGTAGCCTGGACGTACCTGCCATTCCGGGTAATAGGGAGGAGCGGTGACGACGCGGACGTCGTGGCCTTGCTCCTTCAGCCACAGTGCCATGTCGCCGGAGTATTTGCCGATTCCAGTGAGCTCGGGGGCAAAGTTAAGGCCGTAGATCAGAACTTTCATACCGTGAATCCTCAAAGCGGCAAAGGCTTCGGCGGGCCAATCGATTTCTTCTCACGAGGCGCGGCGCAGAGGGCCGCCAGCGTGATACGGAGGCACGCGCCAGGAATCAGCTTCTCTGACGTGTTGAAATGTGTAGAACGGGGAAAATGAACATGACTGGACGATGGGGGTGACAGGCTTGTCGAGGAGCCACTTGCGACCTGTCGGAGCGCGCGAATTAATCTTTCGGTAAAGAATACTCACGCAGGACACGCTCCTTTCAACGACTAGCTAAAAAGTTTTTCCTGAAACGCGCCCCCCTTCACGGAAATAGATATACGACTGTGACCCCAAATGCAACCGATTAAGTCAAACGGTAAACTCCGTTGCGCTTTTTTGCGCCGGCTTGTCGCGGATCAGCGACACGATTAAGAGGAGCACCGGCGGTCAGCCGGTCTGTGGCGGGCGCACGAAATTGGTTCCGATGGCTCGGTGTACACCCATGGTGGAGCATCAGGCGTGATCAATCCGTAATGGATTCCGCTAAGTCTTCTCGAATAATAAAAGGGCGCGGGTCACCGGCTCTTTTGGCAACGCTTATCGCGGACAATGTCGCCCGCGAGGCGCTTCTGTCGAAGAACTGAAGAACTAATAAGTCGAAAATGAATGTGGCAATCTACTGCGATTACAGAGACAAGTGGGAACGGCGCGTTGCCGACCATTAACCTAGCGCTGAGCTTCGTTTGGTTAAGGACGCGCTTAAGCTGGGTACGGAAAATCTGGAGCAGTTGCAATACAAAGCAAACCGCGTTCTACGTGCCCGCTCAATATTACTTACGATCGAGGAGCCGACGGTTCGGGAGGTGTGAATCCCAGCCATCGCGACCCTGGCGTTTGATCCGTAAGCTTTCACTGAAGCTGCTGCGACACTTACGCCTTGATGCGAGCTGTCGCGCCTGCACAAGCGTCATCGGAATACGTTATAGCGTTTGTCTAGGCTTTCACGCAGCAAAAATGATTCGGGCCCCGTGGCATGCCACGGGGCCCGAATTAATTCGATAAAACGACTGGCGAGGCTTTCAGGCGAACGTCGTACCGACTTGTTGCCCCTCAATCTTACTGTTGCGCCGACGTCGCTGGACGAGGGTCAGTACGCCGACGCCTCCCAACATCAGGACCCATGTTGCCGGTTCCGGGACTGCTGCGATATTGCCGCTGATGCTGGACAGCGTCCCAGGGCTGGTCTTGCCCGTGATCTCCAAGTCGTATTTGCCAGGCGCCAGATCAAAGCTGCCACTTCCACCGCCATTTGCGCCAACGAAAGTGCCGGTGGTTATGTCGAATAGGGTCACATCCAGGAGTTTCACTCCGCCGGACGCGACCGACTCGATCAAATCGGCCGCGGAAGTCAGCGTGAAATCAACGTTATCGGTAAAAGCAGCCGGGGGACGGTTACTGTTGAACGCGAAATAGTAGGTCTGATCGACGTTGAGCTTGCCCAACGTATCGGTGTTGCCAGCAGCACTTGAAACCGCTGCCGCACCAAGACCGAAGAGTGCGCCGAGCGTGACACCTACGGCTTTGTTCATTGGCTGACTTCCCTGAAATGCTTAAACGTAGAACGACCCATCCAGATCCTTGGAGGGAGCAGGCAGTCTGCACCGAACCTTCCTACCACCCGACTTTATGCCAATACACCATAATCATGAAAGAGAAATTTACCATAAGCGGCAAAAACTTCGCTCAATGCGCCGACCGCGGCGCATATAACGCATTGAAAACGCGCCTCTGTTCGGACATCCGCACAACGGTGGTGCAGGCGTCTGACCGGCAACCTTAAAAGCGGGAACGCGGATAAACTCAAGATGTGACAGCCGGTTTCAATCAAAAGAAGTTATGCTGCCGCGCAGCACGCAACCCCTCAACCGCGGTCCTCGCATTGGTCGTACTGGCCGGCTGCGGTAGCCATCAGAGCAACGGCGGAATCGTCACCCAGGTTGTAGCTAGGATTAATGGGCACGAGTTGACCGTCTCGCAACTCAATCGAGAGCTACTCAATGGTGGGGACGGTCAGGGCGATCCGGATCAGTTGCGTCAAGCTGCGTTGGACCGCCTGATTAGTAGAGAACTGATAGTACAGGCGGCGGAGGCTGAGAAACTCGACCGCGAATCCCTCGTGGCGGCACAGATCGGTGAGAGCCGCCGCCGTGTTCTGGCGCGTGCCTACGCTGAGCAGAAAGTCTTTCCCGCGGATCAATTGGATGACGCACAATTGCGCACGTTCTATGAGCAGCACCCGCTGCTCTTCAAGAAGCGGCGGGTTTTTCACGCAGTGCTCTTCACCGTCGCGGACGCGGCCAAGGTGCCGCAGCAACTCTCCAGTCAACTCACCCAGATGCATTCCGCGGACGGTGTTCGTGCGCTGTTAGGGCACTACGGCGTCGAGGCGCAACAGGAAAGTACCTCTCGGGCGGCGGAGGACCTAGCGCCGGACTGGTTGCCAAAGCTGGCAACTTCGAGTGCTGGAGAGCTAGTACAGCTCAAGGGCCCAAATGGACAGCTGCAAATCATGCTGCTCACTGGCATAGATGATGCATCGATAGTCTTCGATGAAGCGCGTCCAAGAATTAGGCGTTACTTACAGGTCAAACGCAACGAAGATGCTCTAGAAAGCTACATCGCGACGCAGCGGGCAAGCGCAGAGATAGTATATGGGGAGGGTCATGGTGCATCGCCCTCGAGCCAGTAGAGAATCTGATCGTAACGGTTAGCTCTTCGATCGCTCATTTCGTTATGCTCTGCTGGCGAGTGTGCCGGCTGATAACTAGGGCTGCCTCAATGTTTATTGTGACCAACAGACATTCGCTTTCAAATTTCGCCGCCATTGCAGTTGCGATGGCATTAGGCTGTGGCGTGGTGGCGGCTGCAGATCTCTCACAACACGCCGTGGCCGCGCGAGTCAATGGCACGGCAATCACAGTCGCGGACCTCAGCGCGGTCGAGCCTGCAGCCAATGGTGTCATAACTCCCCAAAGAGATTCCGAGCAGAAAACATTGCAGGCGCTGATCGACGAACAGTTGCTGGTGCAGCAGGCCGAAAGCGCGAAACTCGATCGTGATCCGCAGGTGATGACAGCTATCCAGGATGCGCGACGAGCGGTTCTCGTCAACGAGTGGCTGAAGAGGATCATTGGGCAAGTCGAGCTGCCGTCGGACGACAGCATTTCTTCCTACTATGCTGCACACGCGGGCCAGTTCTCGGAGCGGCGCACTTTTAGCTTGCGCGTGGCCGAGATTACCGGGCAGCCGGAACAGTTGCAGATGCTTCAGAAGCAATGCCTCACCGCCAAATCGCTAGAGGAGGTTTCTCTGATCGCGCGACAATCAGGGCTGTCCTCGCACGAGAGCACGCTTGAGAAGACCTCGGACCGACTCTCTGAGGATTCACTGCACCGGGTGGTAGGCGCAGATGCTGAGAATCCCCTAATCGTCAATATTCAGGGCAATCATCTAGAAGTGGTGCAGCCCACATCATCGCGGCCGGATCCTCTTGATCCGGCTATGGCTAGGCCCATGATTTCCCAAATATTAATTAGTCAGCTAGCGAAGCAACGAGTAGACGCCGCGATAGCGACGCTCAGGGCAAAGGCAACCATTGAGGTAGTCGCGAGCTCGGCGACAAACTCACCAGCGTCTGCCGCTGCGCCCCGACAACCAACGCTTCAGGAGGATATCGCTCACGGTCTGAAGTGACTGCAATATAAGACGACAATGATTTAGCGAACCCGAACAATTTTGACGGAGTGGGCTCGCTCGGAATGTGTTTTTGTACTTTGACATAAGGGAAAGCCGACGCGTGACAGCAGAGCAATTGAGAAGGGCAATGCGGATGAACAGACGAAGGCTCGCAGGCATTTTCGCTGCGACGTTCCTGCTCGCGTTGCTCACCGCATTTATTCTGCCGCGGAGCTTTACAGCAACCGCGACCGTCGTCGTTGACCCGAAGCCGGATCCGGTCGCGGCTGCCAACCAGCCATCGCTAGCATGGTCATCTGCATTTATGACGACGCAAGTGGATATCGCCCGCAGTGAGCGCGTGGCGAGAACCGTTGTCGCCCAGCTCCAACTCGACCAAACGCCGGGTGTGCAGGAGAAATGGCGCCAAGAGACAGGCGGGCGAGGCGACTATATCGCCTGGATCGCGAATAATTTGCAACAGCGCGTCAGCATTGCTCCAGCACGAGAGAGCGGTGTCATTTCCATTTCTGCCAAATGGTCGGATGCCAAGGGTGCCTCAGCAATTGCGAATGCCTTTGCCAAAGCCTACATCGATACTACGATCGAGCTGAACGTTGAACCGGCGAAACAGTACGCGGGCTGGTTCGATACGCGGGCGGCTGAGCTGCGCCGCACACTGGAATCGAAGCAGCGGGTGCTCTCAGACTTTGAGAACAAGAGCGAAATCACGTCTACGGACGAGCGCCTGGACATCGAAACTGCTCGGCTCAATGATTTATCGACACAGTTGACTGTCGTCCAGACACAGCGACAGGACACCGAGTCGAAGGAACAAAAGGCGCGGACAAACAGCGAGGACGCGCCGGAAGTGCTGCAGAATCCACTGATCGGGACTCTCAAGGCTGAACTAGCCGACGCTGAAGCAAAGGAAAAGATTCTTGCAACCAGTCTGGGCATCCGACATCCCGACTACATCAAAGCCCGAGCGAGTGTCTCCAGCTTGCAGCGTCGCCTCGCCGATGAAACGGCCAGGCTTGTGTCATCACTCGTCAACGCTAATCAAGTCAACGTGCAGCGCGAACAGGAATTGCAACAGGCTCTCTCCGAGCAGAAGCAGAAGGTCCTGGGGTTGAAGCGCGATCGTGACGTACTGGAGGTCATGCGCAGTGACGTTGCTGCCGCACAGCGCAATCTAGAAGCTGTGGCACAACGGTCAGCCCAAAGCAGTATGGAGGGAGACATTCAGCACACCAATGCTCTGCTTCTCAGCGCTGCGGTAGAGCCGGATCGTCCGTCAGAAAAGATGCGCCGCGTCCTGATTGCATTCGGCCTGTTTGGGGGAATCCTTGCCGCCGTTGGTTACGCACTGTTTTCAGAGCTGATGAGTCCTAGAATTAGGTGCGACGAACAACTCGAGAAATTGCTAGAACTGCCGCTGCTGGGGACAACAGCTGCTCCCAGTCGGCGGCGCCCGGCTCATGCGACGCTTTCGGCAGCGGCATTTCGTAGGCTGCCATTCAGATCCGCCTGAATTGGTACACGCATGGATATGGAAGCCGACCTAACTGAATCTAGCATATCCCGCAAGGATGACAGCCTTCGAATTGGCGGAATTCTGGTGGCCGCTGGGAAGCTGAGTTCGGAGCAGGCCGAGGAGATTTGGTCTCTAGCAAATGCAGAGGGGCTGAGATTTGGCGCGGCCGCCCTGAAGCTGAAGCGAATCACCCAGAGCGATATTGATTTCGCCCTAGCGCGACAATTTAACTATCCGGTACTACTGGGTAACCATCCTGCGTACGTGTCTAAGGAACTGGTTCTCGCGCAGGATCCGCACGCCGCGCAGTCTGAAAGCATGCGTACAATCCGCAGCCGTATAATGCTCGGATGGCTGGAAGCATCGGAACGCAACGTATTGGCTATTGTCAGCCCTGATCGGGCAGAGGGCAGGAGCTGGTTCGCGGGAAATCTAGCGGTGGCATTCGCGCAGGCCGGTGAGCGAACGTTGGTCATCGATTGCGATATGCGCAATCCTCGACAGCACGAGCTGTTCAATATCAGAAACGATGTCGGCTTAGCGAATGCACTTACGGGGCGCGCGGGCATAGAAATCGCGCGTCGTATCGATCCGAAGTTACGTCTGTTCGTCGTGCCTTCTGGTCCATGTCCACCGAATCCGCAGGAACTGCTGATTAAGCCGGTGTTCGATGTTGTGCTGGCCGCATTCTCGCGACGAGTCGATGTGGTGGTGCTCGACACCCCGGCCGCCACCGAGACCGGAGATGCAGAAGTGCTGGCGACGCACGCTGGTGCCTCGCTCTTGCTCGCGCGTCGAGACCACACAAAAGAGTCACGGATGCTTTCCGTTATGGACTCGATGATGCGGTCCGGGGTTAAGGTAATCGGCAGCGTGATTAACGAATTTTGAGGCGGCCGCTACAATACTATCTCGCCTGTCTGCAAATTTGCCCTGGACGTGGCTACGAGCGTGCCAATTACCATGACGCTGTCAACGACAAAGGTTGCCACCGACGGCGACATGATTCCAAAACGGTTAGCCGTGAAATAGACAGCAATGATCATAGCCAGCGACGCCAAGATGAATACAGTGGCAAGCAACGAATGCCGGTTTGTGGCCGTCAAGCGCGTCGAACACACTTGCCAATAGGCACTCGCCACGGCCGATGCGAGCAGCCAGCTAAGCGGCCCTATATCGCAGGCAATTTTCCCCCGGCTCCAAATTCGGATGATGTACGGTGCAAGGATTGCCAACAAGATGGCTCCAACCACTGTCAACGGAACGATGGTCCTTAGTACTTTGTCGCTGAGGAGCCTGGCATCCAATTCTCTACCGGCGCCGTGAAGCGCGGAGATCTCCGGAGATAGGGCCTTGCTGGAAATAATGGACAACTGAGTCAGTACTCTCGCCAAAGTGCGGCTGGTATTGAACTGCGCGACGGCGATGCCGCCCAGCCGTCCACCGATGACTACGATCACGCCTTGAAGCATCAATAGATTACCAACCGGGAACGACAAAAATCCGACCCCACCCTTCACCAGCCTAAAGGCCACTCCGACATCGAATTGACTGAAGGTCCAATGCAGCTCCTGCAGGTCGAGGCGAGCAAACAAGCATAGCAGACCGCACGCGAGCGCCCTTCCGAGCAGAAATCCAAGCGCCACGCCGCTAAGCGACCCAATGATGTACAGGGCGATGATGGCGCCAGCCCACTCCACGATGCGGGCAGTCGTCAATAGAAGTGTCACACGCGGATACTTGCCGAATGGGCGATAAGCCGCATCAAAAATGCCGCACGCGACGGTTAATAGCGCGGCCATCATGAGAAAGAACAGCGCCTTGCGCTCGTCAAGGTTCAGGCCAAATGTGAAATACGACATGATCGACACCACGATGACGGCGCACCCCAGCACCAGCGCGATGACGATTAGCAGGCTGCAACTGAAAATCCGATTGACTTCCTGGGTCGCGTTACGGGCTTTGTGCATCGACATCAGGTTACCCGCGGCGGTAAGGATGCCGGCATCCGCAACAGTCAGATAGATCGGAATGGCAGACAGCAGTATCCATTCACCATACTTATCTGCGCTCCACTTGGTCATGAACAGCGGCAAGGAGGCCAACTGCGTCACGATTGTGACTAGTTGGGCATACAGGTGAGCGGCGACGCCCTGAGCTACCCTGGACTCATGTCCTTTCATTGACATCGGCATCGGTGAGAACACTGCGTGTCGTGATATTCCGCTTGAATAAGAAACGCTCCGCTTAGGAGCCCAGCGAATCGCAAAGAAGCCGGGCTCAAACCTGAGCGAGTATACAGGCGCTCGAAGAGAAGAAGGTCAAGCAAGAGAGGTCGAGTTAGAAGCTGGCGCCGCTGCAAAAGAGCCTGGAATAAGCTAAGCCCGCCAAGTCATAATGTCAGCGGAAGCCTGACTTTCGCAGACCCGCTGAGAACGCTCGATGGCCCCGATAAAAAAGCGCCTCATCTCCCTCGTCAGGAAATCGACGCCACTGCATCAGACCATTTGGAGAGCCCGGCAGGGCTATCATTGGTGCAACCGGTGGTTGCGCGATGGACGGTCGAGCGCGGATGGCGCGCCGCTGCTGGAAAGGGCGCTCATTGAGAGTCAGCCTTTCGCTATAGGTAAAATGGGCTCCGTCGAGGCAGCAGGAGTCAAGCACTACCTCGGCAGACGCGCAGCGTTGCATAAGGACACGATACCCCGCCGGTATCCGCCATACGTACGCGAAACTTTGTTCATGAATGCCGGGGTTTTCCCTCCTGACGATCAGGTGTTCGACCGATTCGGGGACATCTATCTCGATGCGGTCGGTCATTGTGATGCACTAGTGGCTTGGAATGTGGCTGGCGAGGCTGAGATCTTCAGTCAATTTTGTCGCCGCGCCACTCTGATAGATCTGCGATGCCTCGAGCCGTACCACTATGCCAAACCCTGGACACGCTTATTGGCTGGGAAGAAAGTGCTTGTCATCTCACCTTTCGCGCAAACCATCGAGCAGCAGTACAGACGTCGCGAAGCACTCTGGGACAACACCGACATGCTGCCCGAATTCGATCTCCGGACTGTCCGGGCGCCGCTGAGCGCGGGGCTTGTGGCGCCGGAAAGTCGAGACTGGTTCGAAGCGCTGGAGAAAATGACATTGGCCATGGGCTGCGCGAGCTTCGACGTCGTTCTGGTGGGCGCTGGCGCTTATTCACTGCCGCTGGTCGCGCGCGCAAAGCAACATCACAAGGTCTGCATTCATTTGGGAGGCGTCCTCCAGATTATGTTTGGGATCCTCGGCTCACGTTGGGAGCGCCGGAGTAGCTTTACGCGGTTCATCAAGTCAAGCTGGTGTCGTCCCAATGCGCAGGAAACACCGAAGGACATTCAGCGCGTCGAACTGGGCTGCTACTGGTAAGCGTGATCAATGGCTTCTTCAAGGAGAGCTCACATGATCCGATTAGCGATTGCGTGCTGCGCGATGCTGATAGTCGTTCCCGTGACTACGAGGGCGGCCGGAAAGACTCCCCAGGCACCTGCCTGCGTGGTGGCAAATGGCCAATCGAGCGCCCTCAGCTGCGCCGCTGATATCACCGCGCCGGCGACGTGCCTGCCGTACGACCTGCCCAGTGCTGATGTCTTCTTTTCTGCACCGCGTCGAGTGTTCGCTCACTACTTCGATATCTTTCCGTTATCGATGGATGATCTGCCTGCCGCGCAGGACTACTACTCGCAGACTTGGCTGGTCCCACTCAAGGCTAACATGTGGTATGCGAACGGCGGCTTCCTCCGGTCGAGACCGTTGCCGACTACGCCTTCCAGCGCGGCCACGTACCAAGTCGCCAACTTTGAAACCGAAGTCAGGGCTGCCATTGCTCGCGGGATCACCGGATTCATGTACGACATAGGCAGCACGAAAGAATTTGCCGCGGGCGGCAATCTGCTCAACATGCTCACGGCTGCCGCCGCGGTTGATGCCCGATTTTCGATTGCGCTGATGGTCGATCATCTAAATATCGCCGACGTGGAAACAGTGGTTAAAACGCTGTACGCAAACCCATCGGTATATCGTGTCTCCAACAAAGTGGTGGTGGCGCCTTACATGGCTGATTCGCTACCGCCGGCTGCATGGAATCAAGTCAAATCCGATCTGGCGAATCAAGGCATGCCAATCTACTTTCTGCCTACCTTTCTCAGCATCCCCCAAAGCATTTTGACAGAGTACGCGCCGGTCGCAGACGGCATGGGCTTGTTCGGAACCGCATTATCCACGGAAGGTATTTCGGAATCAGCAAACATCTTAAACGTGCACCAGGCAGGTAAACCCTACATGTCGGGCATCAGCCCGCAAGGCTATCGGCCCAAAGAGTTCCATTACTGGGAAACCGATGCGAGCCTAGGCTATCGCTCCGGCTGGAATGCCGCCATTGTGCAAGGCGCCGACTGGATTCAGTTGACCACGTGGAATGACTTTTCGGAGACGACTCAGGTAGCGCCTTACACTAATCAACTTGGATACCCTGGAACGGGTTTTTACGACTTGACCGGCTTCTACTCGGCCTGGTTTGCGACTCAACAGCAACCCACCATCCGCCATGACGTGCTCTATTACTTTTATCGTCGAGAGTCGGTTGCCGCCGCTGCACCTAATGCCGGTCAGCCGACCGTATCAGCACCTACCAACGTACCGGGTGCGGATATCATTGAACTGGTCGCATTCCTCACCAAGCCCGGAACGCTTTTGATCACAATCGGCACGGATACCGTATCTAAGGCGGTGGATGCCGGTCTGCAGACGCTCACGGCGCCGCTCGCCCCCGGTCAACCCCAATTCTCACTGATGCGTGACGGTGCTACGCGGATCTCCATCACCGGGACCCCAATGATCTACGGCGACTCCGGTTTGCCGAATGGCTTCACGGATCTCACGTATTGGAGTGGTTCCGGATCTTCAGTCGCATCCTGCTCCAATCAATAATGGCTAAGTCGACTTGGAGTCTGCCGGACCGACCTTCTACACAGGTCAGCTGGCTTCATCGACGGCCAGCGGCGCGCCAGTATGATCTGCTGTCGCGCGTGTACGTGGCGGCACTATCGGGCATTCTGCTCGTATCCCTGTGTTCTGTCTCCAACCTTAGGGAGTTTCCATTCTCCTATCTGCTGCTGACGCTGAATGGAGCGTTAGCCGCGTACGGCCAACATTGCGCTCTGCGAGCCAACTCGGCCATGCACCTGGCCTCCTTTCTCTTTTCTTACCTGTTCATGTCCGTAATTCCGATCCAGCAATTCGGCGAGGGTCTGGATCCGGTCTTCTACGTCTCGAATGTGGCGGTGCTGGCCTGCGTGTCCGCGCTAATCTTTACGACTTGCGGCATTCTGTCGTTAGTGAATTGGCGCGCTGCGTCGCCTGCAACGCCCGATGCGAGTGCAGAACCGGTCTGGGAATTTCACAACTATCTATTTCTATCCGTGCCGGTCGTCGTGACCGCAGCTCTGTCAGTTGCCCTGTTCGGCCGAAGTCTTTTCACCAGCAGAGAGGGCTTTGGCTTCGCATTGGCCACAGTTTTTAGTGACCCGGCTACCGCTGGTGCCGTGTCCAACTTTCTGCTGCAGGTGCCTTTCTTTGGGGCAGTCATGGGTCTGCGCGCCGCAATGACCACACGGCATCGCGGCTGGACGTGGTTTTACGCCTCGCTCGCGCTATGCGCGGTGGCCATAAACAATCCACTTGACACGGCACGCTTTAAGCTGGCTGGTTTGGCGTTCTTCTTTATTGAATATTTCTTCCGTGGCAGGAAGTTGAAGTTGTTGATAGTAGCCATGGTGCTGGGTTTTTCACTGGCGCCACTTTTTCATATCTTCCGCTACGAGAACAGCGCCTCCAATGAAACGGCTTATGGTAGTAAGTACCTGTCGACCGACTTCGATGCCTTTCAGATGGCGTGTTACACATTGATCGCTGTGGATCAAGCTGGCGTGTCCTATGGAAGTAACATCGCGGGGGCAATCCTATTCTTCGTTCCCAGAAGTCTCTGGCCAAACAAGCCTGAGCCAACGCCGTTCGAGATCTTCTATACAGCGCAGCAATTTCGTCCGCAGGGCACCAACAATCTGTCGGACGCTCTGTTCACAGAAGGCTATTTCGCGTTCTCGTGGGTCGGCGTGATTCTGATCTCCGGTCTGTATTGGTGGTCATTGACTGCGGTGCAACGACGCTCACTGCGTGACGCGAACTCGTTATGGTTCCTCACGCGCTCAATACTGGTTGGTCTAGTACTGATCATTTTGCGAGGACCTCTGATTACCGCCACCACGAACATAGTCGCTAACTTGACGGCAGCGGTTCTTCCTTGGTGCGCGATGCGTATGTTCCGACCGGCCCGCGCAGCAGCAGGTAGCGGGCGTGCCTAACGGCAACCCCTTCCAGGACCTGCAGCGCTTTCGGATGCCAGCGGGTTTCCGCGGCCGCTCGGCTGTCGTGGTGCAACTCTGGTGGATGGTGCAGGCACTGGTCGTGAAGCCGCTGCCGCAGATGTGTTACCCGGTCAGACGGGCTTTGCTGCGTGCATTCGGTGCCAGGATCGGGAAGGGCGTCAAGATCAGGCCGGGCGTGGACATCACCTATCCATGGAAGGTTAGCATCGGCGATCACGCATGGATCGGGGATAATGTGACGCTGTATAGCTTGGGCCCCATTACCATCGGCGCAAATACAGTAGTTTCGCAATATTCCTATCTGTGCACAGGCGATCACGATCACACCCTATCCGATTTTCCTATTCGCTCATTCCCCATCGTGATCGAGGATCAGGTATGGGTCGCTAGCCACGTTTGGATCGGCCCAGGAGTCACGATCGGGTTCGGATCGGTGGTGGGAGCGCGAAGCACGGTCATCAAGAGCCTGCCGAGCGGTAAGATTTGCGTCGGATCTCCGTGCCGCCCGGTGCAATCGCGGGCAATACCCGAGCGATGACCGCGCTCATGAGCGCATCGAGCGGACTGCTGCAGCTGTTCAATATCAAGCGCACCTTCTTCGTGCTGATGCTGCTTTTGGTCTGCCTCTACACGCCGGTGATTGCGGATCTGATGACGCACGAATGGGCCAAACCGGAGTCCGGACACGCTCCCATCGTACTGGCGCTGTCGTTCTGGCTCATGTACCGCAATTGGCAGGAGTCGTTAGTCCCGACTGACGTCACAGCCACGCGATTAGCTTTCTCGCTGGTGATGCAGTTCATGGCGGCGATCCTCTACATCGTCGGCAATGTCGGCGATATCTCGCAGCTCGCCTATGGCTCGATAATCCCCCTCCTGCTGGGTAGCATAGTTCCGCTACAGCGCGGCGTGCCAATCGGGAAATTGATTTTTCCGCTCTTCTTCCTGCTGTTTTCGGTGCCGCTGCCCGGATTTATAGTCGACCCGCTTACTCAGCCGATGAAGCAGCTGGTCGCAGCGCTGACGGTAAACATATTACACGCGGCTGGCTTCCCGATCGCGCGTAGCGGCGTCATGCTCTATCTGGGGCAATATGAACTTCAGGTAGCAGACGCTTGCGCAGGCCTTCGCACACTATTCACGTTGGAGGCGTTGGGGCTCCTCTATGTCAATTTGTTCGAATCCTCGTCTCGTTTGCGAAACATCCTCATCGTCGTAATGGTTGTGCCAATCTCATTGCTGGCCAATGTGACCCGGGTCATCGCGCTGTGCCTGATTACCTACTATTTCGGCGACGCCGCAGCACAGGGCTTCTTGCATCAGTTCGCGGGCGTACTGCTATTCGTTTGCGCGCTGACACTGTTAATCGGAGCTGATCTGTCGTTGCGCTTCGTGGCTGCACGCCGGACCGTTCACTCGAAATAGCCGTGCTATGCAAGTTCCCGTCGTAAGCGCAAAGGGCCGTTTCAACCGACTGGTGGTATGGACCATTTCCTTCTGGATTGTCGTCGCCGCGGTCTGCATCTATCTCCAGCATCGTATAACGCCGCGCCACACCTTAGTGTTGCGTGGGATGGAGGATGTCATTCCACAGTCAGTCGGCGACTGGGCGGCCGTGGCCTATGAGGCAGCGCCCATCATCAATCCAGAACAGCAACAAGGGCTGCTGGAGGATTACGACGAGATACTCAGCCGCACATACGTCAACCGACGCACTCACACTGAAGTGATGCTGTCGATCGCTTATGGAAGCGATCAAAGCCACGCTCGGCAGATACATAAACCCGAGGTCTGCTATCCCGCGCAGGGCTTCGTAATCGACTCAGTACAACGCGTTCAGTTCGACCTGGCTTCGCGACAGATCCCGGTGACGACGTTGCACGCCACGCGGGGACGTCGCAGCGAGTACATAGGCTATTGGATCGTCGAGGGCTCGTCGATTGTTCGCGGCGCGATCGAGCAAAACATGAAGAGAATGCTACTAGCGCTGCGCGGTATTCGGGTGGATGGCCTGCTGTTCAGAGTGTCAACGCTGTCGGATGATTCGATGACATCGACTGTTCTGCTGGAACAATTCAGTCAAGCATTGCTACAGTCAGTCAGTCCGTCGGTTCGGAGCAAGTTGGTCGGCGAGCCCGCTGTCGCTAGTGATCTCTAGCCAGCGCTCGAAGCAGACTTTGGGCGGCCGCTTGGGCCGTAAAGCGCTGGTCAAACAAGGCTCGGGCCCGGGTCGCGAACGCACCACGTTCCGCTGTTGACAGGGCCAGCCACGCATGCAGCGCTGTCGTGATTCCATCGAGGGTGTCGGCGCAAACGATGCCGGCCCGATAAGATTCGACCTCGCGCCAAATGTTGACCTTGTTCGAAATCAACACAGGCAATCTGCAGCCGAGCGCTTCTGCCACGGCAACACCAAAGTTTTCCTGATGGGAGGGGAGCACGAACAATTCCGAGCTGTAGAACGCGCCCCATTTAAGGTCGTCCTGCAGATGCCCGAGCCACGAGACCGATTCAAACTGCTGACTAGCTGCCGCGTCCTGCTTCAGCGCCGAGGCCAATTCACCATCGTCGGCGCCGCAAAAGACGAGGCGCAATCGCCTGTCGTTGCACGCGACGTGTGCAAAGGCTCGAAGCAGCAGATCGCATCCTTTCTTCTCATGAATTCGCCCAAGAAACAGCAGCAGCCGCTTGTCTCGCAGTTGCGGAAATCTTGCGGAGAAGCGCTCGATTAATCTCGGCGAGCTAGGCGGCGGCGCGCTCGTGCCATACCCCACTACCTGCTCGGCGGCCCGATACAACCAAAAGGACTGTCTGGCCAGCCGACGCTCCTCCTCGGTCGTGAAAAGTACAGCGCGCGCGTCGCGTAGAACGCGGTAATCAGCCCACGGCCAGTAAAGCCATTTCTTGAAGTGCTTTGCGCGATACTGACGTTTGAACCAGGGATCCAGCATGCCATGCGGGAATACAAAATACGGAAATCCCTTTATTTTAGCCGCCCGCCAAACGCCAAAACTGTGGTACTGCCACAGTCCATTGACAATGACCGCATCATAGGAGGGCGCGTGGCGCACGAGCCAATCGACCAGTCGTGCGTTATAGCGATAGCCGAGGTGCGAGGGCCCCAGTGCATGAACGGCTTCAGCGCAGCTCTGCAGAAACGGGGACGCCGCATCGTCGAGCGTCACTACTTCTTGCTGATGCCCCAGCCCGCGCAGGGCCGCACCGGATTGGCGGACGCCTTCGACGGGTCCCCCACTGCGTGGATCCATCGTTGGCAGTACCTGAAGTATTCTCAAATCTGATTCTCGACGGAAAGATGAATGTGGCCAAGTCGACGAAGGATAACAGCGTAATAAATACACTCCGCGTCCCGTTGCAAATCTGGCCGCGAGCGGCATCTCACCGCATAACGCTGCAGCGCGGTGAAGTGCGTCCCAAATTGATGAAGTTCCATCACTGTCGCCAATTGGCGACGGGATTTCGCGCCCCTCACAGTTGATGAAGCAGCTCCCGCCGGCATGAGCTCACGATCAGAAATCAAGTCGCTGAGTGAGCATACCGTAGCGCTATGCTGTGCTTGACTGATTACGTCGTCATGCCAGCGCTCGCGCTCTGTTGGCGCTTTGTCAACTCTAGGCCAAACCCAGACATATTAGTGTCGCCACGGCGCGACTTGTCTGTCAGGGCAGCCATCTTGTTGGTGCATCATTCCTCCCGTGAACTACACCGTATGAGAAAGTACATCAATTCTCCGCGAAGCCTTGCGAAGTTCATATCTGCATCTGCCGCCCTACTGGCGACCTTTTGGCTCGCCGCCTGTGGATCTTCGGGTGAAGCGTCATCCAGCAACGCGGCGGGCGCCAGCCCAGTCGGGAAAGTGGCCCCAATCGCGAGGATCGGTCCGGGCACCCCCGCAGCGGGCGTAAGCAACGGTCCGCAACTGCAGGCGCTATATGGCATCGCCTCGGTTCCCATTGACTCTGCGCCCATTGCCAATCCAGTCAGCGTAGCGGCAGAAGCCGGTACTGCGACACTTAACTGGATCGCACCTGACGTCAACACAGACGGGTCGGCAATCAATGATCTTGCCGGATTCAACATCTATTACGGTACGAGCCCTACCGCGATGAGCAACCGCATCAGCATCATGACGGCGGATTCCCAAAGCTACGTTCTATATGGATTAGCTCCCGGAAGCTGGTATTTCACCGTGACGGCGATCAATAACGAAGGCTTGGAAAGCGCCGAAGCGGGACCGGTCGAAGTAGATCTCTAGCACGGGGACTGAGGAGGAGGCTGATGCTTTGGTCCGAGATCCTCCGGTCGAGCATGAGTCGCCGAGTGGAGTAGCCCCATTATCGACCGGACACAGAGGCATTACGAGAAACCGTGCGTAAGCCCGGCAATACCCATATGTCCAGTCATGCGGATCGAGTTGAAGTCTGCTAATTGGGATCTAGTGTCGTCCGTGTTAGTCGGTTATAAGC
>Ga0302326_10008640_pt1 | contig 22422 bp, 22 predicted proteins | sample Palsa_T0_3_FD_202264 | JGI IMG/M metagenome (GOLD analysis project Ga0302326, IMG submission 202264) | Peat permafrost microbial communities from Stordalen Mire near Abisko, Sweden - Palsa_T0_3 | ecosystem: Environmental > Terrestrial > Soil > Palsa > Peat permafrost | place: Sweden: Abisko... | reverse complement strand
GATCCATGTCGTCGCCGCCGAGGGCGCTGTCGCCACCGGTGGAGCGCACCTGGAAGACGCCGTCGTCGAGCAGCAGCACGGTGACGTCGAAGGTGCCGCCCCCCAGGTCGTAGACCGCGAAGGTCCCGTTCTGCTTCTTCTCCAGCCCATAGGCCAGCGCCGCCGCCGTCGGCTCGTTGACCAGGCGCAGCACCTCCAGGCCGGCCAGGCGCGCCGCGTCCCGGGTGGCCTGGCGCTGCGCATCGTCGAAGTACGCCGGAACGGTGATGACCGCGCCGCCCACCTGGCGAAGCGCGTCCTCGGCCTGCTGCTTCAAGACGCGCAGGATCTCGGCGCTCACCTCCACGGGGGTCACCACCCGATCGCCCTGCACCTTGAAGCGAACGGTGTTGGACTCTCCCTCGGCGGCGTCGACGAACTCGTAGGGCCCCAGGCGCCGCGTCTCCGGATCGCCGGCGCCGCGACCCATGAAGCGCTTCACGCTCACGATGGTGTCCCGCGGATACTCGCTGGCAAGACGCGCCGCGCGCCGCCCGACCACCACCTCGCCGCCGGGCAAGTAGCTCACCACGCTGGGCACCAGCACCTCGAGATCGCAGTCGGCGATCACCGCCGGGCGCTCGTTGGTCACGTGAGCGACCAGCGAGTTGGTGGTCCCCAGGTCGATGCCGATGGGGCGAGCGGGCCCCTTGGGGTCGAAGATCTCGAAGAGGGCCATGGGCGGGGACCTATGCGGCGAGCTCGTCTTCGATGGCGCTCACCTCGTCGAGGAAGCGCCGGTAGAACCGGAGCTCGGAGAGCTTGCTCACCAGAGAGGCGGCCTCGCCGCGGGCGAACCCCGTCCCCAGCGTCCCCTCCACCGACTTCGAGCGCGCCTCGATCACCCGGGCCAGCTCCTGCACGCGGGAAAGATCCCTGGCCTGCTTGGCCTCGGCCAGCGCCTCGCGCTGCTCCAGCATCTCCATGAGAAACTCGGGATCGGTTCGGGCCTGCCGCGCGTCGTCTTCTCCCGTCGCCGTGCCGGCCAGCGCCAGCAGCGCCTCGGCGCGGCGAATGGGGTCGCGCAGCACCCGCCACGCTTCGTTGACCTCGACCGCCTTGCTCAGCGCGGCCCGGCGCTCGCTTGCGCCGGCGTTCACGAAGCGGTCCGGATGAAGCGCGCGCGACAGCTCGCGGTGCGTCTTCTCCACCGCCGCCAGATCCAGGTGGTAGCTCGGGGGGAGGCCCAGCGTCGCGAAGGGGTCCACCGTCACACCGAGAACGAGTGACCGCAGCCGCACCCGGTCTTCTCGTGGGGGTTCTTGAACTTGAACCCCTGCTGCATGAGGGTCTGCTCCCACTCCAGCTCGGTGCCGCTCAAGTAGAGGAGGCTCTTGGGGTCGACCACCACGCGCACCGGCGTCCCGTCCGTCGAGGTGTACTCGAAGGTGCGATCGCGCGCGTGCGGGCTGCCGTCGTGGAACTCGATGACGTACGAGAACCCCGAGCAGCCGCCCCCGCGAATGCCGAGGCGGAGCGCCGCGTCGATCGTCCCGCGCTTCTTCATCTGGCGGGCGATGGCCTCGACGGCTTTGGGGGTCACTGTGATGCTGGCTTCCATGCTCCTCTTCGAGTCTTTACTGCGACGCGGCGCGCCGCTGCGACTGCTTCTTGCGATAATCGGCGATGGCGCTCTTGATGGCGTCCTCGGCCAGGACCGAGCAGTGAATCTTCACCGGCGGGAGGTTCAGCTCCTCGACGATCTGCGAGTTCTTGATGGCCTCGGCCTCGTCCACGGTCTTTCCCTTGATCCACTCGGTGGCCAGAGAGGAGCTGGCGATGGCCGACCCGCAGCCGAAGGTCTTGAACTTGGCGTCCTCGATGACCCCCTGCTCGTTGACCCTGATCTGCAGGCGCATCACGTCGCCGCAGGCCGGCGCTCCGACCAGACCGGTCCCCACGCTGGGGTCGGCCTTGTCCAGCGTGCCCACGTTCTTGGGGTTCTCGTAATGCTCGATGACCTTCGTGCTGTACGCCATGTCGATGTCCCTTCCGTGAGCTTAGTGAGCGACCCAGGCGACGCTCTTCAGATCGATGCCTTCGTTGTGCATTTCCCAGAGGGGCGACAGCTCGCGCAGCCGCTTGACCTTGCCGACCACCAGATCGGCCACGTAGTCCACCTCTTCCTCGGTGTTGAAGCGCCCCAGGCCGAAGCGAATGCTGGAGTGCGCCAGCTCGTCGCCCACCCCCAGCGCGCGGAGCACGTAGCTCGGCTCGAGGCTCGACGAGGTGCAGGCCGAGCCGGAGCTCACCGCCACGTCCTTGATGGCCATCATCAGCCCTTCGCCTTCCACGAAGTTGAAGCTGATGTTCATGTTGCCCGGCAGGCGGTGCTCCATCGACCCGTTGACGTACACCTCGTCGAGCTGGCTGAAGATGCGTGCCCGCAGGCGCTCGCGCAGCGCCACCAGCGTCGCGCTCTCCTTCTTGCCTTCCTCGACCATGATCGCGCAGGCCTTGCCGAAGCCCACGATGAGCGGCACCGCCAGCGTCCCCGAGCGCATCCCGCGCTCGTGTCCTCCCCCGTCCATCTGCGCCACGAGGCGCACGCGGGGCTTGTTCCGCCGCACGTAGAGGGCGCCGATGCCCTTGGGTCCGTAGATCTTGTGCGCCGTCAGCGAGGCCAGGTCGACGTTCATCTTCTGCACGTCGAAGTCCACCTTGCCGATGCCCTGCACGGCGTCAGAGTGCAGTAAGACGCCGCGCTCGCGGGTGATGCGCCCGATCTCCTCGATGGGCTGGACGGTGCCGATCTCGTTGTTGGCGAGCATGACGCTGACCAGGATGGTGCGGGGGGTGATGGCCTTCTTCACGTCGTCGGGGTCGACGCGCCCGACCTTGTCGACGCCGAGGTAGGTGACCTCGCAGCCCTCTTTTTCCAGGCGCTTGCAGGTATCGAGGATGGCCTTGTGCTCGGTCACCGTGGTGACGATGTGGTTGCCCTTGTCCTTGTAGAACTCGGCCACGCCCTTGAGGGCCAGGTTGTCGCTCTCGGTGGCGCCGCTGGTGAAGACGATCTCCTTGCTGTCCTTGGCGCCGATGACGCTGGCGATGCGTTCGCGCGCGTGCTCGACGGCCTCTTCCGCCTCCCAGCCGAAGGGGTGGTTGCGGCTGGCGGCGTTGCCGAACTTGGTGGTGAAGTAGGGCAGCATCTCCTCGAGGACGCGCGGATCCACTGGCGTCGTCGAGTGGTTGTCCATGAAGATGGGGAGCTTGAGGGCCATGATTCGCCGGTGCTTTCCTTCAGTGCGCGCGAAACCCGAGCACCAGCTCGGGCACGTCGATTTCCTTGTCGTGGAGGTCGCAGCACTCGCACGCCGACAGGAGCCGCTGCGGATCGCAGACGTCGCAGGTGTCGAGATACTGCAAGCTGGCGGTGAGCTCGTGCTCCAGCGCCTCGAGGCGACGACGCTGCTCGCGGGTCTGCTCGAGCTGGCGGGCGTAGACCTCCCGCATGCGCTTCATCGCGCCCGGCGCACCGGTGGCGCGATCGCCCTCGCGAACGAGGGTCTGGATGTCGCCCAGGCTGAAGCCCATCTCCTGGAGCTTGCCGATCCACCGGATGCGGATGAGCGACTCCGCCCCGTAGAGGCGAAAGCGCCCCTTGGACCGGGCGGCCGGGGTCAGCAGTCCCAGCTCCTCGTACAGGTGGATGGCCCGTGCGGTCTTCCCTGCTTCACGGGCCAAGTCGCCGATTTGCATCAGCTCTTCGGCGGGGCGGTGGAGAGGGAGGCGAAGCATGGGGAGGACTCTCACGCGTTAGTCTTACGTGCACGTGAGAGTTGTCAAGAGCGACCTTGTAGGATGGCCGTATGCCTCCCGTCAAGCGAAGGTTCCCCACGCCTCCACGGCCCACCTTCCACGGCCGACGGCCGACGGCCCACGGCCCACGGCCCGTAGCCCCTCAGCCCACACCACCGCCACCCCCGGCGCCCATCACGCGCCGGGGTAGCGGATCAGCTCTTCGTCGGGGGCTCCTCGACGAGCAGCCGCTCGGCCTGGCGGAACATGGCGAAGCTGAGCGCGCCCGCGCCGAGGGCCACGAAGGCCCGGGCGATCACCAGGCACGCCGCCACCGCCGGGGCGATGGGCTCCGACGGAGCGCCGCGCAGGCCGGTCACCAGGGCCACGAGGGCGAAGACCAGCCCCAGCGCGGCAAACACCGCCCCGGCGGTCTGCGCGCTCACCGGCGCAGGGACCCCCGGTTGCCGGGCGGGCGCCGGCGGCGGGAAGGTCGTGGTCAGGAGCGCGCGCAGCCACGACGGCTTCTGGGCGTCGGATGCCGGCTCACTCGGGGACCGCGGGCCGCGTTCGCCCATCGCCGGGGGCGAGTGCGTGGGCAGCGATCCAGGCGACCGCGAGATGGACTCGGGGGGTGGCACGGCGGCGGGCTGCGGCCGCAGGCTGGCGGGCGGCGCCGGAGGCGGGTTGGCGTCGCTCAGCAGCTCCGGATCGAGATAGTCGCTCTTGGCCTCGTTCATGGAAGACCGACTGACATCCGGGAGCCCCGAACGCCAGAAAGTTCGCTCCGGTGGAAAGATTGCACCGGGAAGCGCGGGCCGTAGCCCTCAGCCCTGGCCCGCGCGAGTCCTCACGCGCGCCTCGTCCCCGGCGGCGAGCACGCTCGGCCGGAGCGACTCGTCGATGCGCAGCCAGGCCCCCCGGACCTCCTCGGGGACGCCTTGCTGCTCCAGCACCATCGCCAGGAGATGGTGGCGGCGGTCGAAGTGGCCGGGGAGGAGCGGCAGGGCGGCGTGGGCTTCCGGCAGCGGCTTGCCGGTGTAGCGCTGCGGTCCGCCGAGAAAGCGGCAGGTGAAGGCCAGCTGCTGCTCGACGATGCGCTCCTTGTCCTTGCCCGCGAAGAGAAAGCCCACCATCGGGTCCACGAAGAGGCGGTCGTAGAGCGAGCGCAGGACCGCGCGGACCTTGTCCTCGCCGCCGATGGCCTCGTACGACGTGGTCATGCGAAGCGCGCTTCGACCCCGGTGAGCTCTTTCACGATGCGGGCCAGGGTGGCGTAGAGGTCCTCGCCGCGTCCCTTGTCGTCCATCCAGCGCTGGGTGCCGTCGTCCCAGGAAAAGTGCCAGGCCTGCGCGTTGGCGGCCAGCCAGATCTGGCGCGTGGGGCGCTGGGTGTTGACGATGCACTTCTTGCCGCCGCGGAGAGTCAGGGTGACGACGTCGCCCGCTTGCTCGCAATCGACCAGCTCGGTATCGACGTCCTCGAACGCGTCGCCGATGGCGCGGAAGGCCACGTCGGCGAGCTTCTGGTATCTCGGCTCGTCCATGCCAGAGACATAGCGCGAGTGCCGTCCCGCCACACGCTCGCGAGACCGCTAATTGAGCGAGTGCGGAAGCGCCAGCAGGAATGGCGCGATGCGCGCGTCGAACATGCGCCCGTCAGGGCGGTACATCTGGTAGGTCCCGCGCATCTCGCCGCGCGGGGTCTGCAGCACGCAGCCGCTGGTGTACTCGAAGTGCTCGCCGGGCCGCAGGTACGGCGTCTGCCCCACCACGCCAGGGCCACGCACCTCCTCCACCTTCCCCGCGCCGTCGGTGATGACCCAGTGCCGCGTGCGCAGCTGCGCCGGCTCGAGCCCCTCGTTGGCGATCCGCACCGTGTACGCGAACACGTAGCGCTGCCCGAGCGGCACCGACTGGTCCGCGACGTACTGGCTGCGGACGCTCACACGGATGCCCTCGGTGAGGGCGGTGGAGTTCTCGGCGGCGTTCTCCGTCATGGGGGTCCCGTACGCGGTAAATACACCAAGGCGGCGCGCCCGTCCTCCCGTGCGCGCGGCGCGCCTTCAGGGCGGCAGCGTGTCGCCCCTCGCGACGCGGCAGCGAGCCACCATGGGCATGTGATCGGAGAGCCCGTGGAAGCGCGTGGTGCGATCCCCGAAGGGATGGGTCTCGTCGAAATCGATCCAGCGGATGCCCCGGCCGGTGAAGACGTGATCGAGGTGCATGCGCATGCGCATGAAGCCGGCCGTGGGCCAGCTCGCCAGCTCGTCGACGCTGAGGCGGTAGCGCTGCGCGAAGGCGTCCACCCAGGCCGGGGCGCCGATGAGGTGCTGGTACACCGGGGAGCCGGGGAGCGCGTTGAAGTCGCCCACCACGACGAAGCGGTCGCTGGCCCGCTCCCGCTCCACGAACCTCGCCAGGTTCTTCGCTTCCTCGAGCTGGTTGGGACCCCACCCCATGCGCTGCGGCTCCGTCCAGAAGGCGCGCGAGAGGGTGCTGGGAAGACTGAGGTGGGTGTTGAAGACGTCGATCGGTCCGAAGGTGCGCTGCGTCCGGTGGCGGAAACGCACGTGCGCGCAGATGCGCGTCTGCTTCATGCGACGCATCGGTTGCAGGCGGCGGTGGGTGATGTCGTGCGGCGTCTCGGCGTTGTGGTGGTCCACCTCGAGGTCGCGGTGGGCGAGGATGGCCAGGCCGGTGGTGTACATCTTGGTGCGCGCGGAGAGCCGGTAGGCATGCGCCGGGAAGTAGTAGGACTCGAAGCCGTCGGACTTGCGCGTGGCGGTCAGCGCGGCGGCGAGCATTTGCACGAAGAGCTCCAGCTGGGTCTCCTCCGGCGCGGTCCGGTGCGCGACGGTGGACCTCAGCGAGCGGGTCTCCACCTCCTGCAGGCAGACGATGGCCGGCAGGGGCTCCAGCGAGGCAATGGCGTCGGCGATGCGACGCATGGCCCGCTTGGTGCTCGCGAGCCCGCGCGTTCCGTGGCCAAAGTAGCGGACGTTGTAGCTCAGGATGCGGAGAGGCTGCGTCACGGCTCGATCCCCTCGGCGTCCGTCGACGATAGCCTGAAACGGAAAGGCCCGCGGCCATGCGCCCGAGCCCGCTGGTTACGGCGCCGCGCGGGGGCGCGTAGGATGGTCGCCCTCCCCATGCGCCGCCTCTCGCTCCTTCTTCTCCCGGCCGTGGCCGCCGCCACCCTCGCAGGATGCTTGCAGATCGGAGGGACGCCGCCTGCCAGCGCGCCGCCCGCGGCTTCCTCCGTCCCCTCCGATCCGTTCGCCGCCGACGAGATGCGCGCGCGGGCGCCCATCGACCCCGCGGTCACGGCGCACGGTCCGGCGGTGCTGGTCCGCCACGCGACGGTCATGACCGCCACCGGCAAGCGCTACTCCCCCGGCTTCGTGCTGATGCAGAACGGGGCCCTCGCCGCCGTGGGCGAAGGGGACGGCCCGGCGCCCGCCGCAGGAACGGTGGTGGTCGATGCGCAGGGGAGGTTCGTCACGCCCGGCATCATCGACCCGCACTCGCACATGGGTGTCTATCCGGTGCCCGACACCGAGGGGCACGACGACGGCAACGAGCTCACCGATCCGGTGACCGCCGGCCTCCGCGCCGAGCACTCGTTCTGGCCGCAAGACCCCGCGCTGGAGCGCGCCGTGGCCGGGGGCGTGACCACCATCGGCGTCCTGCCGGGCAGCGGAAACCTCATCGGCGGGCGGGGCGTGGTCCTGCACCTCGTGCCGCAGCGAGGGGCGCGGGCCATGCGCTTTCCGGGGGCGCCGGAGATCGTGAAGATGGCCTGCGGCGAGAACCCCAAGCGCGTTTACCGGGAGATGAAGCGCGCGCCGACGACGCGCATGGGAAACCTGCGGGCGGTGCGTGAAGCCTTCCTCCACGCCCAGAAGTACGCGCGCGACTGGGACGACTGGACGAAGAAGCAGCGCAACCCGGACGCCGACAAGCCGGCCGGCGACAAGAAGCCGGGCGACAAGAAGCACGACCCGGCGGACGACAAGGCGCCGGACCGGGACCTGGGACTGGAGACCCTGGCGCTGGTGATGCGCGGCGACATCCTGGTCGAATGGCACTGCTACCAGGCCGACGACATGCTGGCCGCGCTGGAGATCGCCGACGAGTTCGGCTTCAAGGTGCGGGCCTTCCATCACGCGCTGGAGGCCTACAAGATCCGTGACGTGCTGGCCGAGAAGGGGGTGGCGGTGGCCACCTGGGACGACTGGTGGGGCTTCAAGATGGAGGCCTACGACGGCATCCCCGAGAACCTCGCGCTGGTCACCGAGGCGGGGGTCCGCGCCGTGGTGCATTCCGACTCCCCCATTGCCATCCAGGTCCTCAACCAGTCGGCCGCCAAGGCGCTGGCCGCGGGGCGCGCGGCCGGGGTGAAGCTCGAGGACGACGACGCCCTTCGCTGGCTCACCGCCAACCCGGCGTGGGTGCTGGGAATCGACGACCAGGTGGGGACGCTGGAGCCGGGCAAGCGCGCCGACGTGGTGGTGTGGAGCGAGAACCCGCTGAGCGTCTATGCGCGCGCGGAGCTGGTCTACATCGACGGTGCGCTGGTCTTCGACCGGGAGCACCCGGGGGCGCCGTGGAGCGACTTCGAGCTCGGCATCCGGGCCATGCCGGCCCGACCGGAGGCCCGATGAGCCGCGCGCTTCGAGGGGCGGGCCCTGCGCGATGGCGGCTCGCAGCCGGGCTGGGCGTGCTCCTGGCCGGCGGCCTGGCCGCGCCGTCCGCGGAGGCCGAGGACGCCCCCCCGGTTGTCGCCCTGGTCCACGCGCGCGTGTACATCCCCGGGGACAACCCGCCGCTGGAGGACGCCACGGTGGTCCTCGCCGGCGGCAAGGTGCAGGCGGTGGGCTCCGCGGTGGTCGTGCCGCCCAACGCGCGCACCGTCGATGCGCGCGGAAAGGTGGTGACGGCGGGCTTCATCGACGCGGACACCACCGTGGGCGTCGTGGAGATCGACCTGGAGCCGGCCTCCAACGACACCCGTACGCGCTCGACCATGACGCCCGGAATGCGCATGGTGGACGCCTACAACCCCCGCTCCGTGGTGATCCCCATCACGCGCGCCGGGGGAGTCACCTCGGTGGTGGTCGCCCCCGACCAGGGCGTTCTGGGCGGGCAGAGCGCCTTCGTGGACCTGGCCGGAGACAGCGCCGACCAAGCGGTGGTCCGTGGGTCGCTGGCGCAGTACGCGCACGTCGACGACGAGACCGTGCAGTCGAGCAGCGGGACGCGCGGCGGGCTCTGGCTGGTCTTGCGCGAGGCGCTGCAGGATGCGCGCTTCTACGCGACGCACCGCGCGGCCTACGATGCCAACGGCGTGCGATCGCTCAGCCTGCGCCGCGGCGACCTGGAGGCCCTGCTTCCGGTGGTGCGCGGCGAGCAGCCGCTGGTCATCCGGGCGGAGCGCGCCAGCGACATCGAGACGGCCTTGCATCTGGCCAGCGACATGGCGCTGAAGATCGTGCTGGAGGGGGCCAGCGAAGCGTGGCTTTTGGCGGAGGAGATCGCCCGCCGCAAGGTGCCGGTGATCATCGACCCGCTCGAGGACTTGCCGTCGCGCTTCGATCGCCTCCACGCGCGTTCCGACAACGCCGCCCTCCTCTCCCGCGCCGGGGTCCGCGTCGTGCTCAGCACCTTCGCCGCCCACCAGGCGCGCCTGCTGTGGCAGCGTGCGGGCAACGCGGTGCGCCTGGGGATGGATCACGACGCGGCCATCCGCGCGGTGACCGAGGCGCCCGCCGACGCCTTCGGTCTCAAGGGCTACGGACGCCTGGAAAAGGGAGCGGTGGGCAACGTCGTGGTCTGGAGCGGGGATCCCCTGGAGACGAGCACGCGGGTGGAGCACGTCTTCGTTCGCGGCCTCGAGGAGTCGCTGGAGACGCGGCAAACGCTCCTCTTGCAGCGCTACCGCACCCTCCCCTTTTCGCACGACGGCTCGCGGTAAGGCGGACGCGGGGACACTCAGGCCGGCGGCGTCTTCTTGGCGGTGGCGGCCGTCTTTCGAGCCAGGAGCATGAAGCCGAGCGACTCGCTGGGCTCCGGCACGGCGCGGTCGAGCACACGGGCCCCGGCGCTCATGACCACGATGGCCGGCAGCACCGCCGGAAGCGCCCAGTAACGCGGTCGCGTCGCCGAGGGGTTCTCGTGGCCCATCTTCCCGGTGGCCTGGGCGACGCCCGCCAGCCGCCCCACCCGGAAGGCCAGGAACACGGTGAGCTTGTGCGCCAGCACGGTGAAGAGACCCCCCTGCGAGGTCACCTGGAGGACCTCGAGACCGGCGTGCTCGACCAGCGTGCGCAGTCCGTGCGGGGTGTAGCGAAAGTAGTCGTGCGGCTCCTCGTGAAGGCGAAAGCAGAAGGGCGCCGTCACGATCAAAGTCCCCCCGTTCCCGAGGACGCGTCCCATCTCGTCGACCAGGCGTTGCGGCGCTGGGGTGTGCTCGAGGACCTGGATGCTCATCACGGTGTCGAAGCTGCCGTCCGCGAAAGGAAGGGTGTGACCGTCGTAGACGAGGTCGGCGCCGCCGCGGGTCGCCGCGTGGGTGCTGGCGAAGGTGGCCTCGTGCTCCACCCCGATGTACTCGGTCACGTAGGGACGGAAGAGGGCTTCGTAGGGCTTGTCGCCGCAGCCCACGTCCAGCATCCGCCCGTGCGCCATGGGGGCGACCGCCTCGATCTGCGCCACGAGCAGGGACAGCTGCAGGTCGACCCAGTCCGATGCGCGGCGCACCGTCCGGGCGAGTCCGGTGCGGCGCACGAGATTCTCCATCCCACTTCGCAACATCGCGACGCTCTCCTTCGGGTCTTTGGGGCAGCCTGGAACCGGCTGTCAACGAGAAAGGAGGCGCCGGTCAGTAAATCTCCTACACTCGCTTCATCTGGGTAGATGGAAACGCGGGTCGTCGCTGTGCGGCAAGCCGCCGAACGCGAGCTAGCCGACCTTCGTGAGGCCTCGAGACGAGGCGCAGCGTCGCGAATTTCCTCCAAGGGCCGGGAAGAGCCCGAATGTTACAGTGATGCAGTCCAGGCAACACGAAATGACCGACCTTTCCGGTACCTCCAGCCTTCGCGTGGGAGAGCGCCTCATCGCCTTGAGCCACGACGGCTTGCTTGCGGCCGAGTACGCACTCTTCGATCCCAGCGAGATCGTGCTTCACGCCTCCGATCCGGTGACCGTGCGCGAAGCCGGCTACATGACGACCGCGCGGGAAGGACTGGGCCGGCTCGCGCGGTCGGGGGTCACGCCGGAGCTGGCCCACGACGCCGCCAAGGCGGTCAGCGCCGAGGTCATCGCCTCGTTCGCGCGGGGAGCGACGGCGCGTTCGGTGGCGGCGGAGCTCGGCGCGCAGGAGCTCTTCGACGGTGCCATCTACCGCGCGTCGGCCAGCGTGCAGTGCTACGAGGGCGCGTGGCTCGATCTGCGCGCGCTCGCACCGCAGCTGGAGCTCCCCTCGGCGCCGCTGCTCCTCCAGGTCCTCCACCTGGCGGCCACGCTCGCCGAGGTTTCCGCGCAGACCACGCTTCATCTGTCGACCACCGCCGCCATGCGCGATCGTCGGCCGAGCGAGCGCACCTACCAGCGACCGGCGCTGGAAGCGGTGCGGCGAACACCCGCCGCCCTGCGCAAGCTGCGACCGCGTACCATCCTGGTGGACGTCGACATGTCGCGGGAGGCACGTCTTTACCCCGCCTTGCTGGCGCGTGTTCGCGAGCGGCTGTCGAAGGATACGGTGCCGCGCGTGCGAGCGCATCTGGGCGTGCTGGACCGCACCCTGTCGGCGCTCACCGAGACTGCGGGGCCGATGGCCGACGCGGAGCTGCGGGCGATCGAACGCCAGCTCGACGAACGCGATCTGGGGGATGCCGCCGACCGCATCCAGCGCCTCGAGCAGGCGCGCGGAGACATTCCCGCCGTTCGTTATCTGCAGGCCCGCCTGGCGCTGCTCCAGGGGGAAGAGCCTCCCCGCAGCGTGGCTCAGAAGCTGTCGGCCATCGCCGACCAGGACAAGGGATTCCACCAGGCGGCGCTGGGGGCGGCACGGACCTGGCTTGCCGCGGGGGAGGATGGGCATGCTCGCTACTTTGCCCACCAGCTGCTCGACGACTCGTCGGCGAGCGACAGCGAGCGCCTGGTCGCGCTGGAGATCCTGGGAACGGTGCCAGCCACCGCGGCGTCGATGGCGCCGCCCCCCGGCGCTGCGGACCTGGGGAACGAGACTCCGTCGGTCCAAGTTCGGCGCGCCCCACGCCTTCTCGGCCTCGGGGACCTGCCGCCGCCGGGGAAGGCCCGGGCCGGCACGGCTTCCCCTCCGCCATCGCCACGAGCGCCGCCTCACCGGCAGGGCTGGAGCGGAGGGTCCAGCCCGCCACCCGCGGCGAGCTCGCCGCGTCCGCCCCCCCGCGCAGCGGTCCACTACGTGCCTGAGCTCGTCGAATCGCTGCCGCTTCCGGCCGGATCGAGTGAGGCCGCTCTCGGATTCAACGATCGACCGGTCACGCCCGCGCAGGTACGGATCGCCATGACGCGCCTGTCGCGAGATCTGGCCCGCGACTACCGCCTCTGGTACGGAAAGACGCTCCGCTGCGACGTCATCGCCATCGACGGCATGCAGCAGCACCTGGCCCATCGCTTCGCCGGCGCGGACATCACCGACGAGGCGGTCGCGTGGGAGCTCCGGCGGCACGGCGCGCTGGTCAGCGAGATCATCGCGCGGAAGCTGAGCGGAACGTGGGTCGACGTCGGCCCGACCGAGCCGGGATACTGGGCGATGAGGGTCCCGCCGGGGACGCGGACCAACCCGATCGGGCGGGTCTATCGCTTCGTCGCGCTCGGCCATCGCGAGCGCGATCTGGTCTCTTACTTCATCGAGCTGGAGGGCCGCGGTCGCAGCGGCGCCTAGCCCCCGGAGAGTCTGCCGCTACATTCGGCGAAGACGGCGCACGCTTGGCCGGCTGGAGTGTGGGCCGTCGAGGAGAGCCGTGATGTACTTCTCGAGGCGCTCTCGCGAGAAGGGCTTCTTCAGGTACGCGTTGGCGCCCACGTGCTCCGCCTGCGCCATGTCCTCGGGCGAGTGACGCTCGCTCATGACCAGGATGGGGATCCACGCCGTCGCCTGGTTGGCGCGCACGTGCTCCACGAGGTCGAAGCCCGACTCGCGCGGCAGGGAGATGTCGCAGCAGATGATGTCGGGACGGATGGATGTGAGCGCGGCCACAGCGGCGCGGTAGTCCACGGCCGTCTCCACCTCGAACCCTTCGAGACGGAGCCAGCCCGCCACCATGTCGCGTTCGGGGGGGTTATCCTCGACGACGAGTGCCAGCCGTTTGCGCATCGCCCGCTAACTCGCGCCGCGTCCAGTCAACACGACAGGGACGGTCTTGACCAGGAGCTGAAGGTCGCCCTGCAAGCTCCAGTGATCGATGTACTGCATGTCGAGGTACATCCACTCCTCGAACGAGATCTCGTTGCGACCGCTGACCTGCCAGACGCAAGTGAGCCCCGGCCGCACGGACAGGCGACGCCGCTGCCAAGCCTCGTACTTGGCGACCTCCGCCGGGATCGGCGGTCGCGGCCCCACGAGCGACATCTCGCCGCGCAACACGTTGAGGAGCTGAGGCAACTCGTCGATGCTGTACTTGCGGATGAACCGGCCGACCCGCGTGATGCGCGGGTCGCTCTTCATCTTGAACACGGGCCCCTGCTGCTCGTTCTGGGCAAGAAGGCGGGCCTTGAGCTCTTCGGCGTTCACCACCATCGAGCGGAACTTCAGCATGTTGAACTGGTGGCCGTGCTGGCCCACGCGAGCTTGCCGGAAGAGGAGCGGGCCGCGCGACGTGAGCTTGATGAGCGCAGCAACGGTCACCAGCAGCGGAGACAGCAGGGTGAGCGCCGTCGCCGAGACGCCGATGTCGATGGCGCGCTTGATGGCACGCTGCACCGGCTTGGCGCGAACGCTGAGATAGTGAATGTACCCGTCCATCGTGGCAGCCTGATGCTGAGGCTCGGCGCGTGAGAAGCGGAACCCGGCTGCCGGCAAAGCAAACGGCACCCCGAACCGCTCGCAGACGGAGATGACCTTCTGCATCTCGGCGTGCTCCGCGTCGCGCTGCCCTGCGATGTAAACCTCGTCGACGACCTGCTCCTTCAGCAGCCCGTCGATCTCCGTGGCGACGCCGAGGATGGGGGCCGGGAGCCGGTCGTGCACCGATTCGCGGGTGAAGCGCAGGAATCCCACCACGTTGCGCCCGTCGTTGGCCTCGAGCATCTCGAGCGCGGTGTGCCGCCCAAGGGGTCCGATGCCGACGACCAGCATCCGACGCTCGGCGATCTCGCGCCGGCGGAGCCAGTTCGTGGTCAGCCGCAACCAAAGGATGAGCGGTGCGGCGACCCAGGCGAACGTCGTCAGGTTGCTCCCCGCCGCATAGCGCGGCACGACGGGGCGCAAGAGCGCCAGAACCGCCATCATTCCTGCCAGGGTCAACATGGTCAGCGCGAAATCGCTGCCCACGTTCCGTCCGTTCCACGCATCGTAGTGGCGCAAGAGCCTGCTCTGAATCGTCCACAGCAGAACGCTCACCAGCGCCAGGCTCGGCGCCACGATCCAGTGAAACCGCCCCCCCCCGATGCTGGCCGCGCAGGAGGCGAAGATGAGAGCAGCGCAGTCGGCGACGAGATTTACCTTCTGCGCTCTTTCCTTGGACATGTTTCGGATGGCGGTCAGCATGGGAAGTCCGTCCTCAACAGTCGACTCAGGTAGCATTGCGGCCGCCCGAAGGCCAACCAGATCTGCCCCTGGCGCAAGACTTCGCGATGGGCCTTGCACCGAGAAACTAAGCTGAAACGAGACGGAATCATGTCCATGGCGATCGCGTACCAGGCGCGACCAAGTGTTCCCCGGATGCGTCAGGCGCGTCACTGATCATCGCTTGATCATTCCGTGAAAAAGCGCGCCGAAACACTCCTGGAGGGCATGGCGACCTTGCGCTCATCCGGCGCTTGTGGTATTGCCGCTTCGCGGTCGCGTTCGGCTGGACCCCCTTCCCCGACGCCACTTACGGTTCCTCCGCTTCTTCTTGGGCCCGCATGAGAGCGGCCAGCGCCCGGCTGGAGTCGTCGCCGCGTTCGAGCCAAGCGGCGACGCGGGCGCGGTCGTCGGGCGAGCGGTTCTGACTCAGCTTCCATTTTCCCTCGACGCGGTCGAGATCGATCTCGAAGCCGGCGATGGCGTCGAGCATGGGACGGAGAAACTCGTCGCCCGTGTAGAGGCTCCAACCGGTGGCGTCGAAGCGCGACAGTGCCTCGTCCAGGATCGATCGCAGCCCTTTCTCGTCGACCCGGCGGGCATGTCCGTGCGCGTGCACCACCACGTAATTCCAGGTCGGCACGCTCGGCTGGTCCACGTACACCGACGGTGACACGTAACCGTGGGGGCCGTGAAAGACGGCCAGCACCTCCGCTCCGTCCGCGAGCTGCTCGAGCTGCGGGTTCGCGCGCGCGAGGTGCCCGCGCAAGACGTTTCGCGCGGCGTCCACGCAGAGAGGCAGGTGGCTCACGGAGAGCCCTCCTGCGCCATGCGTGACGACGGTGGCGAAGGGATGCGTCGCTGCAAGACCAAGAAGAGCCTCGCGGTCATCCTGGCGAAAAGCGTCGGGAAGGTACATGCAAATGGATGGGAGGCCCGGAAACGCGGCAAAACGTGCCGGATTGTAACACCATTTTCGCGAGGGGCGGCGGTTGACGCGGCGGTCGTCGTGCCGCTACACTTCTGACCCGATGAGCCTGATGCAAGAGCGCTATCGCGCAAAACGAGTTTACGAGGTTACCTCTTCGCAGGGTGCCGCCGAGCTCCGGCTCAACGACCGAGTCGTCGAGCTCGGCACCCAAGAATTCGAGTGGTATCAGAAGGTCGTCTCTTGGCTCCCGAGCGTTCGCCCGGTGGCCGATCTTTCGAACGACCTCGGCATGACCGAGGCCAAGGTGCCCAAGTTCATCGAGGCGCTGGAGTCGTCCGGGTTGCTCTACCGGGTCGACACTTCGGGCGCGACGATGACGGGCCTCGAGTTCCACGGGAAGTTCTCGTCGGTTCTGCGGAGCTGGCTGACGGAAGCGTTCGCGCATCCGTTCTGGGAGCGCATGATGAGCGGCAAGGGCTCCGCGCGCCTGTTCACCGGCTGGCTCATCGAGCTCTATCACTACACCAAGAACGCGAACCGCCACATGCCGCTCTCCTGTGCCTATGCGCACGAGAAGCCCATCAAGCAGCTTCGCGCCAAGCATTACGCCGAGGAGTGGAACCACTACCACTACTTCATGAAGTCGCTGCGTGCGCTCGGTTACACCGAGCCGCAGATCGCCGAGTCGGTGCCCTTGCCGATGACGCTCGCTCTCTCGAACTTCATGCGTCAGGCCGCGCGCTCGGACGTGCTCGCGTACTCGATCTGCTCCGCCGTGCTCGAGGGGACGACGACCGATCGCAAGACCTACAACCCCTACTACGAGAAGTCGGCCGAGCTCTATGGCCTCCCCAAGGAAGCCATTGCGCCCATCTACGCGCACCTCGATCTCGACGTCCAGTACCAGCACTCGGATCTCTTTCACGACATCCTCCAGCACGTTCCGGAGATGTCGCAGGAGCGGGCGTCGATCGTCCTCGATGCCGGGCACCAGCTGGTCGAGCACATCTGGCTCTGGACCGACAACATCGAGAAGTACTACCAAGTCGAGTCGAACCCGATGCCGCGACGGCAGTTCGACATCCTCGTCGATTGAAGGGGGACATCCGCATGTCTAATTCCATGGACTTTCCGCTCCTCAAGCACAGCGCGACGGTGTCCCGTCAGAACGGCCACGTCGTCATCCGCCACATGAGAGACGAGGTGACCCTCGAGGGCGCCGCGGCGCGTCTCTTCAGCAACGTCGAGCCTCAGCTCGACGGGCAGACCGCCATCGAACGGATCGCCGAGAAGGTGTCGGAGAAACCCGCGCGGCTCCGCGCGCTGGTGGAGCAGCTGGAGAAGACCGGCGTGCTCGCCTTTCTCTCGACCAAGGACGACGGGGCGACGTTGAGCGGTATGGATTTCTACCAGCTCCACCGCCAGCACTGCGCCCACTGGCTCGAGCCTGTCTACACCCACCCGCTCTGGGAAAAGATCGTCACCGGGAAGGCCAGCCGCGCGCAGGTGGTCGGCTTCGCCTTCGAGAAGTACCACTACATCGAGGCCGCTTTCGAGCACATGGGCATCGCCGCCGCCAACTCGACGCCGGAGATGATGCCGCACCTGGCCCGGCACTTCATCGAGGAGTACACGCACGGCGACATCTACCGGAAGGGCCTCCGCAGCCTCTTCCAGGACGACATCATTCTGCACTCGCAGCCGTTGCCGTCGACGCGCGCTCTGGTGAACTACCTGAACGAGTCGGCGCAGCGCAGCTCGTTCGCGTACTACGCGGGGAACGAGCTCCTGCAGATGACCGAGAACACCGACGATGGGGCCGGCGGCGCCGTCGACGAGTTCTACGATGCCATGCGCAAGCACTACCCCTACACCGAGAAGCTCATCGACTCGTTCATCGCCCACACCAAGGCGGACCAGAAGCTCGGGCATGCCGACGCTTTCCTCCTGATGTGCAAGAGCGTCCCGCCGCTGACCCGTCACGAGGTGAACGACGCGCTCAACGTCGCCAAGAACATGGCCGAGCACCTCGTCCTCTTCATGGACGGCATCGACACCTTCTACGCGAACTTCGCGACTGTGCCGCGGCGCCGCTGCGACCCTCAATCCGAGTAGCGCCCTCCTTTCCGTGACTGCTCCGACGCTCGTGGGCCTCGGCTACACGGAGGACGACCTCCGACGTCTCCAGGAGATGGCGGGCGGCGCACGGTTGGAGGCTCCCCAGGACCTTCGGCACGTCATCGACAACTATGCGTACCTCGACGACTGGCGTGCGAACTATCGCATCCAGTCGGTGCGCTCCTCCCTGCAGAGCTCGCGCATCACCTGCATCGACGCGGCCATCCTCTCGTATGGTCTGCTCGAGCTGTTGTTCAGCGGCACGAAGCGCCGCCTTCTCGCCATCCATCGACGGGATCCCAAGGTGGACGAGGAGTGCGGCCACTGCGTTACGCTCTACTGGGGAGCAGACGGACGCGTGGGCTCCTTCTCGAAGTCGAGCTTCAAGGGCCTCGGGCATCGCGATGCCGTCTTTGCCGACGAGACGGCCATCGCGACCAGCTACGCCGAGGCCTACGTCGAGATGGGATTCGAACCCCTGTATTTCGGGGTGAGCACGCTCGAGGCGGCCGCGCCGGATCTCGATTGGCGCTTTCACGAAGGCGACCTGAACGAGATCTCCGCACGCCTGCAGGCCACCTACGAATTCGGCTTCATGGTCGAGTGAACGAGCGAGCCGAATCGTGAGCGCGCCGCCTGCATCGGACATTCCGACCCTGCTCGATGGTCTGTCGCGTCATGGGGGCCGATCGGCGCTGAGCTTCTACCGCGGCAGGACGCTCGCCGGGCGGCTCTCCTACCCCGAGCTTGCGGCCAGCGTCGAGGCGGTGGCCGGACGCCTTCACGGCGAGTACGGCGTCCGGGCGGGCGATCGCATCGCCATCCTGACGCCCAATCGTCTGGAAGTGCCGGTGCTGGTCCTGGCGTTGCTCCGCCTGGGCGCCGTGGTCGTGCCGCTCAATCCCGGGGCGGCCGTGGAGGACTGGGCCTACGCCATCGGCCATTCGGGTGCGCGCGGCCTCTACGCCACGCGCGAGCTCGCCGCCCGTCTCCCCGATGCGGCGCGACCGTCGTTCACGCTGGATGTGGAGGAGGCGCTGCCGACCGGACCGCGGGCCCCCCCTCCACCGGGCGGGCTCGGCGAGCAGATCGCCGTCGTGCTCTACACGTCGGGGACCACCGGCAACCCCAAGGGCGTGGCCCTCCGCCAGCGCAACATGATCTGCAACGCGTGGAGCATGGGACTGAACTTCGGCCTGGACGCGACCACCCAGCTGGCGGTGCTGCCGCTTTACCATGCGCACGCCTTCGGCTTCGGGCTCATGAGCGCCCTCTGCACGGGCGGGCACCTCGTCTTCACGGAGCGGCTCGATCCCTTCCACTGGTCGGAGGTGATCCGCGCCGAGTCGGTGCAGGTGACCAGCGTCGTGCCCACGCTGCTGCCGATGCTGCTCGCCGCGGGCGTCACCTCGGAGAAGGTGCCGACGCTTCGGCACATCCTGGTCTCGTCGGCGCCGCTCTCCAGCGATCTGGCGCGCGAGTTCGAGACGCGCACGCGAATTCCACTCATCCAGGGTTGGGGCCTGTCGGAGTACTCGAACTTCGCCTGCTGCATCTCGCCGGACGGCGCCGCGGCAGACCACGCGCGCTGGATGTACGACTGGGAGGTTCCGTCGATCGGCCCGGCGCTTCGGGGCACCGAGGTGCGCGTGCTCGACGCGAGCGGTGCGCTGGCCGAGGAGGGCGTTCGCGGGGAGCTGGTGATTCGTGGCCACTCCACCATGGCCGGTTACTTCGAGGACCCGGACAACACGGCGCGCACCATCGACGCCGAGGGGTGGTTGCACACCGGCGACGAAGGCTTTTTCCGCGTCGACGGGGATCGGCCCATCTTCTTCGTCACCGGGCGCCTGAAGGAGATCATCATCCGGGACGCCGAGAAGTACAGCCCCATGCGGCTCGAGCGCCGGCTGATCGAGGCGCTGCCCGAGCTGTCCGGTCGGCTGGTGGTGCTCGGTTTCGCCCATCAGACGCACGGCGAAGAGGTGGGCGCGTACGTCGAGAGTGACACGTTCGACCCGTCGGTGCAGGCGCGTCTCGCGGCGGCCATCGCCTCCATGCCGGTGGCGGAGCGTCCCAAAGTCGTCCTCCATGGAACGCGGGCCATCCCGCGCACGCACACCGGGAAGATCCAGCGACGCAAGATGCAGCCCTGGTTTGCGCCGTGGGTTGCTCATCGGGGGCCCATGGTGGTCGCCCCGCTGAGCGCCGACGACGCCCTCAGTTCGTGAGCACCATGCGATACCGTACGCGATTGTCGCGGACGCGCTGAAGGGCCGCGTTGACTTCGGTCATGGGCGCGGTCTCGACCTGCGCGCCGATGCCGTGCTCCGCGGCGAAAGCGAGCATCTCGCGAATGGCCGCGGGGCTTCCGATGTCGCTGCCGCAGATGGCGCGCTGGCCGGTGAGCAGCTGCGCTGCGGGGATCTGCAGGAGGCCGGGAGGGGCGCCGACCAGACAGAGGACGCCGTTTGGCTTGAGCGTCTGCAGGTACGTGACCCAGTCGAGACGCGCCGGCACCGTGCACAGGAGAAAGTCGAGCTGGTTCTTGAGACCACGGATCTCGCGCGGGCTCACCGATGAAGCCACGGCGTCCGCCCCGAGCCGCAAGGCGTCGTCCCGCTTGTCCGGCGACGACGTGAACGCCGTCACGTGCGCACCCATGGCGCGCAGGAAACGGAGGGCCAGGTGCCCGAGCCCGCCGAGGCCGATGACGCCGACGCGGGAGGCCCCTCCCACCCCCCACCGACGGAGCGGAGCAAACACCGTCACGCCGCCGCAGAGAAGCGGCGCGGCTGCGGCCGCTTCCAGCGCCTCCGGAAGAGCGAACACGAAGCGACCGTCGGTGCGGATGCTGCGCGCGAACCCGCCCATGTGCCCGACGCAGGTGGCCTGCTGCGTGGGGCACAGGTTCTCGTGACCGGCGCGGCACTGCTCGCACTCGAAACAGGCCGAGCGCTGCCAGCCGATCCCCACGCGCTGCCCCATCGCCAGCGCGCATTCTGCGCCGGCGGCGACCACCGTCCCGACGATCTCGTGGCCGGGGACCAGCGGATAGGTGCTCGTCGACCAGTCGTCATCGATCAGGTGCAGGTCGCTGTGGCAGATCCCGCAGTGCGAGATTTCCACCTCGACGTCGGCGGGCGCCAGCGGAGCCGGCTCGTAGGCGAAGGGAACCAAGGCTTGCTTGGTCGCCGGTGCGGCGAAGGCCGAAAAGGTCACGTCAAGCCCTCCGGCTTCGATTCACGACCGCGCGTCGAGCGTCGCGAGGTGCTCGGTCAAAAGATCGCTCACTCGACGCTGGAGCGCGACCGGCGTGAACGAGTGGTCTGCGCCGTCGAGGTCCACTCGCTGAAAGCCCACCCGCCCCTCGAGCGCTCGCATCTCCTCGGCCGCGTGCGCGTCGACGTAGGCCACGCCCGGATCGTTGCGGCTCACGACGAGAAGGGTATCCACGCCGCGATCCGCCATGGCCCGCAAGGCGCGCGGCACGTCGTCCACCGGCGAGGTCGGCGGGGCGCCGGACTCCACCGCCGCCAGGGCGAGCACACAGAAGGTTCGCGGGTTGAGGAGCCACGCGCCCACCACGCTCCGGTCGTGAGCTCCGAGCTGAAACGCGTAGTCGCCGCCGGAGCACAGTCCGGCCACGATGATGGGCCCTGAGCCAAGGGCCCGCATCGCCTCACCGAGGTCGTCCAGCCCGTCGGGCGGGTAGTTTACGTTCTCGCGCTGCTCGGGCGCGGCGGGGCTGTCGCCGATGCCCGAGAGGTCCACGCGGAGCACGTCGAACCCCAGCTCCGCCCAGCGCCGGGCCATCTTCACGTACATCCGATGAGGGCCCGCCCGATTCACGCAGCCCGCATTGGACAGCACGATGCCCGGACGTCCCGGCTTGGCCCGACCCGGGTTGGCGGGGGTCAGGATCCCGAAGAGTGGATGCCTCTGCCCGAAGGCGAGCGCTCGCTCTCCGGACGGCGCGGGCGACGTCGTCCCGCGCGGGGGCGTGGCGTGCGCCGGCGCGCCCCCGGGGTGGACCTCCGCGAGCCAGCCGACAATCGAGTCGAGCACCTCGTCGGGAACGACCGAGCGATGGGAGACCGTGACCAGGAACTTGTGCCCGGGATGCGACCGTAACTCCGGCTGGGCCCCGAGATCCCGCAACCGGGCCAGCAGCGCGTCGCGACCCGGCAGGTTGCCGCCGTCGATGACCAGCGTACGCGAAGCGGGGCGGCGCTGCGCCTGGAGAAGGTCAATCTGTGACAGGCCGTCGATGAGCGCGCGAGGCAAGAAGCACCCCAGGGCTTCCTCGCCATCGACCCCCGCCGGTGGCGCGAGGGCAAGTTGCGGTTCGATGCGAAGGTAGAGCTTGTGCAGCTTGGTGACATCGGCCACGAACGACGACCCGGAGACGCAGGGATTCCACAACACCAGGGAGTCGACGTCGCCTCGCTCCGCCGCATTCATCATCGCCACCGTGGCGCCCAGGCGCAGGCCGACCAGCGCAATCGACTGCACCGCCGACCGGCGGCGAAGCTCGTCCGACGCAGCGCCCACGTCGTCGATCCATGCCCTTGCCAGACCGGGCACGAACTCGTCGCCCCCCGAGTCGCCGGTTCCGTAGAGATCGAAGCGCAGGCACGCAAAGCCCGCGACCGCGAGTCGCTCGGCGAGGTGCCGGAAGGTGCGATCCGAGCGGGTCTGGTCGGTGCCGATCGGGCTGCAAAGCACCACCCCGACGCCGCGCGAAGGCCCGTCCCCGGGAGGATGATAGAAACCGAACAGGGGACGGCCCGGCACCCCGAAGTGGATCGGCTGCTTCC
>Ga0302326_10008637_pt1 | contig 22427 bp, 22 predicted proteins | sample Palsa_T0_3_FD_202264 | JGI IMG/M metagenome (GOLD analysis project Ga0302326, IMG submission 202264) | Peat permafrost microbial communities from Stordalen Mire near Abisko, Sweden - Palsa_T0_3 | ecosystem: Environmental > Terrestrial > Soil > Palsa > Peat permafrost | place: Sweden: Abisko... | reverse complement strand
GTCAGCGCGGTCATCCGCGACACCGCCGCCCGGGCCCGGCCGTCGCTCGTGCCGCTCCGGGCAGTCGCCGAGCACCCCGACCGGACCCTGCTGAAGCCGGACTGGGCCGGCGACACCGAAGCAGAGATACTGGCCCGCCGGGACCCGATCAACGACGGGCTCCACGCTCCGGACAGTTACGTCTGGCTCGACCGCCTGGGGAGGGCCGCGGCCACCACCGAGTCGTCTTTTGAGCTGTGGCGTTCACGGCTGCATCCCGTCGACGTCGACGATCCCACTGTCGCCGGCTACTCCGACTGGTTCCAGCGCGAAGCCGCTCACCGCCACGGAAAACGACGAACCTCATAGGCCTCGCCGTCTCACCCGAGTTCTAGGGTCCGGTGCATCATGAGACGACCGGACCGCTTCGTGTCGATCGACCCATCCGTGTTCCTCGATCCGGAGATCACCTCGGTCGAATACGTGAGCCGCTACGGCGACGGGACGGCGTCGGCTGAGCCGACCGCCCGTCCCACTGTTGGGTCAGACTGCAAGACGGCCGTTTAGGAGCGACGAGATGGTGTTGGCATCAGTGAAGTTGGATCGGGTGGCTGGGGTCATGGTCGGGATGGCCGCCGGCGACGCCTTGGGGGCGGGCTACGAGTTCCGCGAGTTGGCTCCGCCCGTCCCGGAGATGATCGGGGGCGGCCTGGGTCATTGGGAGCCAGGCGAGTGGACCGACGACACCCAGATGGCCATCTGCATCGCCAACGCGGCCGCCACTGGCACGCTCGACCCGGTGGCTGTGGCCGGTAACTTCCTAGGTTGGTTCCAGTCGGGGCCGGCGGATGTCGGGATCCAGACCAGGGCGGTGCTGGGCGCAGCCACCAGCACGGCCGAGGTGGCGGCCGTGGCGGCCGCCTACTTCGCGGATCACCCGAACAGCGCGGCCGGTAACGGCAGCTTGATGCGCACGGCCCCGGTCGCCCTGGCCCACCTCGGCGACGATGCTGCCCTGGCCGCCAAGGCTCGGGTGGTCTCCGACCTGACTCACGGCGACCCGCTGGCGGGCGACGCCTGCGTGCTGTGGTGCGTCGCCATCGACCGGGCCATCCGCGAGGGCCGCCTCGACGGTATCCGGGATGGTCTCGGGCTGCTCCCGGCCGAGCGACGCGGCTTCTGGGAGGCCAGGATCGCTGAGGCGGAAACGGAGCCCCCGGCCAGCTTCAACCCCAATGGCTACGTGGTCCCCGCCTTGCAGGCCGCCTACGCGGCCGCCGGCCAAAGCCCGATCCCGGCTGAGCAGCCGTGCCGCCACCTCCACGATGCGCTCTGCGCCGCGGTGCGAATCGGCAACGACACCGACACGGTGGCAGCCATCGCCGGCGGGCTGCTCGGCGCCCGGTGGGGCGCCTCGGCCGTGCCGGCCGGCTGGAAGACGCAGCTGCAAGGTTGGCCCGGCTACCAAGCCCGGGATCTGGTCCGTCTAGCCGTTCTCACTGCCGGGGGCGGCCACGACAGCTCCGGGTGGCCGAAGGCGGCCAGCCTCACTGACTTCTACGCCCACAGCTACGGCACCCACACGGTCAACGTCGCCTTGGCCGAGGACCCCGGAGTCACCCTCGGAAACTTCGCCGGGCTGATCGCCCTCGAGCCTCCCTACCCCGACGTGGTCGTCTCCCTCTGCCGGGTCGGAGGTGAGGACGTGCCAGCCGGGACTCTCAGCCACGAGGTATGGCTCATCGATGAGGCCGCTCCAGCCGACAACCCCAACCTCGAGTTCATACTCACCGATTTGGCCGAGCAGACCGTCGCGTGGCGGAATCAAGGTAAGACGGTGTTCGTCCACTGCGTCATGGCCGAGAGCCGCACCCCCACGGTTGCGGCTGCCTACCTGGCCCACCGGTTCGGGATCAGTGGCAAAGAAGCACTCAGCCGGGTCAAGGCCGTGCTGCCCCAAGCTCACCCCAACGCCGGCTTCGTGGCTGCATTGTCCCAGATCTGGCCCTGAGGCCAAACTACTTACAATATCTGTACAACGACCAGGACTAGTACGCGCAACCGCTGTAAAGCGTCCCGCCAGGTAATGACCCGGCCGCCTCGTACCTGAAACCAACGCAGTGGAGATGTCATGCCGCCAATCAAAGAGGAGCGACTCAACCTGCGGTTGTCTGCCCGCGACAACGCCCTCATCAAAGAGGCCGCCGAGACCCGGGGGACCTCTGTGAGTGAGTTCGTGACGCAGCCGGCGGTTCGTCGCGCCCGTCAGGAGTTGGCCGACCAGCGGCATTTCGTGATGGATGACGAAACCTGGGACCGGTTCGTGGCTGCTCTGGACCGGCCCGCAAGGCTCAACGAACGACTGGCGTCGTTCCTTCGTCGTCCCAGTCTTCTCGACGCCGACCAGTAAGGACCTCCGCGTGCGGACGGTCGACTCTCGCGGACTTTGCTCTGCCTCGGGTTAGTCGCTTCGACGAGTTCGGGCCGACCAAGGGCGAACGGGCCGCGTTCGACTGCGGCAACGAGGAACTCAACGATTGGCTCGGGCGCGCCAGCGCCCCCCGAGCAGGTCAGTTTCGAAAGCCGCATCCTGGACCGAACTTAACCAGCCTATGGATAAGATCAATAAGATGTAGTAACTTCTGTTGAGATGGATGAGTTCACTAACCCTTTTCGCCCCGGAGCTGGCACCAGCCCTCCGGCGCTGCTCGGTCGCGATGAGTTGATCGCCCAGTTCAGCATGACCGTTCGTCGCGCCATCACCGGTCGACCGGGCAAGAGCCTGATGCCCATCGGTCTACGCGGTGTGGGGAAGACCGTTTTGTTGAACCGCTTCACGGAGATCGCGGACCAAGAGGGGTTCGCCGTCGGCTTCATCGAGGCCCCAGAATCCGGTGACTTCCGGGCACTGCTCGCTACCCGACTGCGCAAGATACTGCTGGCCTACGACAACAAGAGGAAGACCGCGAAGGTCCTGAAGGCGCTTCGCGTGTTGAAGACTTTCTCCCTGCAGCTTCCGGATGGGTCAAAAATCTCGATTGGCGTGGATGCACTCGCCGGATCGGCTGACAGTGGAAACCTGTCGGACGATGTGACAGACCTTCTCGTCGCGACAGGCGAGGCGGCCAAAGAACGTGACAGCGGGGTCCTGCTCGCAGTCGATGAGGTCCAGTACTTGAGCGAGGCTGAGCTGGCTGCGCTCATCACTGCTATCCATCGCACAACCCAGCGAGACCTACCCGTCGTGCTGGTGGGCGCCGGATTACCGCAGCTGCCCGGCATTGCTGGCGATGCCAAGTCTTACGCCGAGCGGTTGTTCGAGTTCCCGCTCATCGGTTCGCTGGGAGGCGACGACGCTCGAGCGGCCATCCGAGTGCCGGCCGCGGAGAAGGGTGTCGACTTCGCCGACGAGGCCATAGAGGCGATCATCGAACGGGCCCACGGCTATCCGTACTTTCTTCAGGAGTGGGGATATCACGTTTGGAACGCGGCGAACGAGAGTCCCGTCGTGCGGGAAGTGGTCGACCACGTGACGCCCCGAGTGGTCAGCCACCTCGACGAGAACTTCTTTCTGGTGCGGTTCGACCGTCTTACACCAGCAGAGAAGAAGTACCTGCGGGCGATGGCAGAGCTGGGGCCAGGACCGCATCGTTCGGGCGATATAGCGGGGCAGCTCGGTGTCAAGGTGGAGTCGGTGGCCCCGCGACGTAGTGGGCTGATCTCCAAGGGCATGGTCTATAGCCCTGCCCACGGTGACACCGCGTTCACCGTTCCCCTTTTCGACCAATTCCTCCGGCGCCTCATGCCGGAACCATGACAGTCCGCCGTTCGACGCGCTAGTGCGACGGCGGATCTTGTCGGTTGCCCTCCCAACGGGCCACCGCACGGCGCCTGGCGGGAGGTGTAAAAGATGTGAGGAGCCTGCCACGATGGTGACCGGAGAGCTATGAGCGCGATAGAGCACGCCATTGTCGAGCGGCTCGGGCGGGTACCGCTCGACGACGCGGCGGCCGATCACCTCCTCGCGGCCGTAACCGACGGTGGCGGGTTGCGACCCTCCGGGAGCGGTGAGGACCTGCCGTCCGCTGGTGCCTATCTGAAATCCGTCACGGTCGCCGGTTTTCGCGGTATCGGCCCGGCCAGCAGGATCGACATCAAGCCCGGCCCCGGCCTGACCGTCGTGTGCGGACGCAACGGGTCGGGCAAGTCCAGCTTCGCCGAAGCACTCGAGGTTCTCCTGACCGGAGACGTCCGTCGGTTGCGAACCCGCTCGCAGGTGTGGCGGAGCAGTTGGCGCTGCCTGCACGGCGATGGCCCCAGCGAGGTGTCCGCCGAACTGGTCATGGAGGGGATCAAGGGAACCGCCATCGTCACCTGCCGATGGGACGAGGACGCCCGGAAGATCGAGGACGGCCAGGTGCGCATCAAGATCCCCGGTGAGCCGGACTCGAGGATCGACCGCCTCGGGTGGGGTAAGGCCATGGATCTCTACCGGCCCTTCCTCTCCCACGCCGAGCTCGAGGTGGTGCTCGACAAACCCTCCGAGCTCTACGACCAGCTCAGCGCCATCCTGGGCTTGGGCGAGCTCGCAGACATCGCGGCACGCCTCGCCGTCGCCCGCAAAGCTAGTGACGCCACCGCCAACACACCGAAGACCCTCCTCGCTGGACTGGTACCGGAGCTCGAACGGTGCCCAGACCCGCGAGCGGCCGAAGCGGTCAAGCTCATGACCGGTAAAAATGTCGACCTCGACGCCATCGAATCCCTCGCCACCGGTTCGGCCGAGGCGCCCGACAGCACGCTCGTCACCCTCGGTCGGCTCCGATCGCTCAACGTGCCGCTCCACGAGGAGGTGGTCGAAGTCCAAGGCCAGCTGCTCGACGCCGCCGATCGGCTGGAAGCAGCTGGGACCTCATCGGTACGCCTGGCCCAGAGCACCGCAGACCTCCTGGCCGCCGCAGTCGACCACTACGGGGTCCACGGCCCAGGTGACTGCCCGGTGTGCGGGCGCGCCGGGGCGCTCACCAACACCTGGCTCGACGAAACCCGGACTCGCATCGACGACCTGCGGGCCCAGGCGTCGGAGATGGACAGAGCCCAGGCGGCCGGCCACCGCGCCACCCAAAGAGCCCAGGAGGTGGTCACCCGGCCACCCGACGTCCTCCGCGAGGCCGCCACCGTCGGTCTCGACGCCGCTCGGGCCGAAGAGGCGTGGGCGAGATGGGCCGCGATCGAACCCGCTGCCGACCGGGTCGCGTCCCTGCGGGCGGCGGCCGCACATCTCGGCACCAATCATCCAGACCTGGCGGCGGCCGTTGATGACCTGGTCGCCGCCGCGAGCGCGGAGTACGTCCGCCGGCAGGACCTCTGGTCCCCTCTGGCTGTCCGGATCGGGGCGTGGTGCATCGCCGAGCAGGAGGCCATGACTGCCCGACTTCGATCCAAAGCGATCAAGAAGGCCGAAGGGTGGCTCAAAGCCGCCGCCCACGATCTTCGCAATGAGCGGCTCCAGCCATATGTTCAAGGCGCCGCGCACATCTGGTCTCAGCTCCGCCAGGAGAGCAACGTGGACCTGGTAAAGATCAGCCTCGAAGGAGTGGCGACGAGCCGATCGGTCGACTTCGACGTAACCGTCGACGGCCAGCAGGCCGCGGGCCTCGGGGTGATGAGCCAAGGAGAGGTCAACGCCCTCGCCCTGTCGGTCTTCCTTCCCAGAGCGACAGCCGACGACAGTCCGTGCGGTTCGTCGTCATCGACGACCCGGTGCAGGCCATGGACCCGAGCAAGGTCGAAGGGATGGCCTGGGTCCTCGCTGAGGTGGCCGAGACCCGCCAGGTGATCGTCTTCACCCACGACGACCGCCTACCCGCCGCCATGCGCTACCTCGACCTCCCCGGTCGGGTCATCCAGGTCACCCGGCAGACCGAATCGGTCATCGACATCCAGTCGGCCGGCGACCCCAGCGCCCAGTACCTCGGCGACGCCGGCAAGCTGGCGGTCAACACATCTGTCCCAAAGGTGGTGGCGGCTCGGGTCATACCGGGCCTGTGCCGGAGCGGCATCGAAAGCGCCTGTCACGACATCGTCAGATCCCGCCGCCTTTCCCGCGGCGACAGCCACCAGTCAGTGGAGGCTGCCATCGAGGAAGTGACCACGGTCGTCACCTGTCTGGCCCTCGCCATCTTCGACGACTCGACCAAGGGCGGCGACGTCTACGGTTGGCTCAACAGCCAGATCGGCGCCTGGGCCACCAACGCCGTCAAGACCTGCAACACAGGAGCCCACGCCGACGCGGGCGTCGACATGGGTGAGCTGGTGGGAGCGGTCCGCAAGATCGTCGAGAAGGTTCGGGAGAAGCTCCCGTGAGTGACGGTCCCACCCCGGCGCAGCTCCTGGCCGCGGCCAAGGTCACCCTTTCGAACTCTTCACCCTGGGGCGGCTCCTGGCAGCGGGCCGTGGCCTTCCTGGCCCGCCAAGCCCTCGAGGACGCCATCGGCGAAGTGTGGACCGGCGCGGCGGCGGGGATGGCGGCCTGTCCGCTGGCGGCCCAGCTGACCTGCCTGCCGTACTACCTCGAAGACCAGGCCTTGGCCTTCCGAGCCCGCCACTGCTGGTACGCCCTCTCGTCCGCCTGCCACGCCCACCCATACGAGCTAGCTCCGACCCTGGCCGAGCTGGCGGGATGGCTTGCCGACGTCGAGGCCCTGGTCAGCCCGACGCTTTCCTGAGGGCCCTGCCGATCGGACGCGGATATTCAGTTGGGTGCTGGCGGGTCGTGTGTCACAATCGCCGGCCCGCCCCTGACACGGTTGCGGCCGTCCCAACTGAAAGGAGGCATGGCGTGACACGAATGTGACGCCAGCCCAAGAGCCGGACATCCGTCTGGCCCTGGCGTTCCAGGAGGTTCCTGGTGCGCAACCACGACCAGAAGATCAAAGACATGGCCGAGTCGGTTCTGCCCTCGACCGGCCGCCAGGCCGCCCGCCAGCAGCGCCGCAGCCTTCACCACGCCGAGCGGGCCCGTACCCGCACGGCAATGCACAACTGGGTCGGCTCAACCGATCGTGAGTATCTCGACGTCCATCCGGCCTCGACCTACCGCCGTGACATAGGCGAACTGGTGTACGACCGCCGGGCCGGTGACAAGGTCGCCCCTCTCGTCCGCTGGGCGCTGCGCAAGGTGGACACCGATCCGGCGCTGATGTCGTGCCCCTACCCTGAGCAGGTCGACGCGTTTCGGGCGCTTCTGCCCGACAACCTGATCGGCCGGCACGCCCTATCGCATATCGAGGCTGCTCTGCGCTGGCGCGAGTGGCGACCGTCGCGGTCCTTGCGGGCCGAGCCCGAACTCGACCGGCTGCGCGCCCAGGTCCACATCATCCTGGAGGCTGGGCTCCACAAGGACCTGAATCGTCGGCTCAAGGATGCGTTCAACCGTCAGAGCGTCCCGGCCCATCCCGTGTCGCGGGCGTCGATTGCGCCGAGCCGCCTGTTGCTCGGCGCCCACGACGTCGACGACTTCGCCGCCCACGCCCATCGGCACCAGGCAGTCCGCCGGATCATCGTTGATCTTGCTGACGGGTCGGGGAGGGCGTGGGGAGGGAACTTCGGCAGCTAGGTCCTCAGGGGCTGAGACGCCCCGACCGAACCCACTCAGCCAGGAGGGGGTCGACGACGTGCCAGCGATCCTCGACTCGGGTGATTATTCCGCGTCCCTCAAGGCCGGCCAGGGCGCGTGTAACGGCGGAGCCTTGGGCACGACCTCCTATGCGCTGGTACGGGGGTTCGCCTCTCGCTACCGCCACGAGGCTCTTTCGTTCGGCCGTGTTGAGTTCGACCCAGGAAGTTTTCAGGTCGTCGTCGACGCCGCTCATCAGAGCGCCCCGAGCCGTCTCCCACTGGTCTATATCTGCGGTGCGCTCGGTGGCGGCCCACAGAGCGTGGGCGGCGGCCATCGCCCGCTGGGGGTGCCCTTCGACGAGTTCGAGTACGGCGTCGAGGGCCGGCGGCGCGATCTCCTTGCCGGTTTGCTCGAAGCGACTCGCGATATAGCCGGCGAGCGGCTCGGGGTCGAGTGGGTTGAGCGACACCCTCTCGGTTTGTCCGTAGAACGCTCGCTTGCGGTCGGCGAAGAGCATCTCCATCATCCGAAGATGGGAGCCCGCGAACACATAGCTGGCGGCGTCGCCGTGATGCTGGATTTCACTGCGAACAACCGCGTCCGCTTGCCCTTCGACGTTGTCGAGCTCCTGAAACTCGTCGAAGACCACGTGGACTCTCTGCCCCGTCTTGTCAAACACCCTGGCCGGAAGGGCCAGGCGGGTCAGCAGCGCCTCGCGTTGGCGGCCGGCGACTTCGAGCGACGCCGATGCCGGAATCGGTCCACCCCCGACCGTCAGCGTGGGGCGTAACGACCGGCGCAGCCCGGTAAACCAGCGGGCGACCGGCCCTTTCAGCGCCTCTGTGTACGCCCGCTCGATGCGGGCGGCGAAGTCCTCGAGGGTGATGATCCCGAGCAGGTCGACGTAGATCGTGACCCATCCGGACTGCTCGAGGTCACTCTGGGCGCGCTTGAGCAGCGATGTCTTCCCATATCGTCGGGGGGCGACCAGGCGAGCGTTGTTTCCCTCCCGGGCCAGCGCCGCGAGTTGGGATGATTCCGTTTCCCGGTCGATCACCTCGGCCGGCGCCACCGGCTTCGTGACCTGGAAGGGGTTGTCCATAACACCACTATATGCGAGTGACACCATTCTTGTGTGTCATATGACACCGGATTAGGTGTCGCCTGACACCAAGACAAGGACGCGCTATGAAACTCCAGGCTTGTTCATCGGATTCGATGCTCAGCTGGGCGGACTTCGCCGGGTCCCAAGGGATCGGTCCGAACTCCTGACCCAGACCAGTTCCGAAAGCGACGTCGAAGCGGTGAAAGCAGAAAATCGGGCTCGGACGGCTATCTGAAGCCGTCGATCCAGATCTGAAGGGCACCTACCGCGAGCGCGGGCGTCGCCGAGTCGACCTTGCCCCGCCCTAGCCAGAACGGGGTGTCCCGACCAGGCAGGTTGCGATAGATCGAGCGCGCAACCGCAAGCGTGACAGTCGCATCGGTATCCCACCGACTGTTGTTGGCGATCCGGACGAGGTTCGCCCCCTCGACACGGTTACGTTCGGCCCAGGTGCGGATCAGCTCGGGGCCGGCGAGAATGTCTCTCTTGTCGTTGTTGCAGGATCGGTCGGCCATGACCAGATTCTCGATAGCGTCGACATTGCAACGAGATCTCGGGACGAAGTGGTCGGCCTCAGCTGTTCCCGTCAGTTCACCTTTGCAATAGAAGCATCGGCCTCCCTGCAGGAAGCCCAACCCTCTACGCAGGTCTAGCGGCGGCGTGACGCGGTCAGAGCCGAACAGATGGTCCTGAAGATCCTGCTCGACCACGGCGATGCTGTTAAATTGGGCGACCATCCGCGTCCAGTGGAGCTCGACGAGGGGCCGAACAAGGGGGCTCAGTTTCACCAACTCGTCGCCGGCGCCCGGCAGGAACTCAATTGCGCTCGCACGGCCCTTCCTGCTCCGAGGAACTCGTAGATAAATGGGAAGCTCCGGTCGGACGATCCCACTGTTTGGAGGCGGGCGAGAGGCTCTCTCACGACCGTGTTCTCGACTTTCCTGAGCATCCCCGCGAACTCTTGGGGAAGGCGCAGCCGCGCCAGATGGAATGAGTGGGCGCCGGCACCTCCCGCTTCGCGGCGGAACTCACGAACAGCGTCGATGATCGCCGACCTGGAGGTCGTGATCTGGCGGAGGTCAATCGCCGTTGGTAGCCCCCGAACTGCGAACGGAGCGACCTGCGGCCAGTACAGCGCAGCAACCCGTTCGGCTATATCTCTAGTAGAGAGTTGCTTGGGCGCATGTCCGTCGACATCGCTCTGGCGCGTGCAGAGGTCGAGCAGGGCGAGTAGGACGGCGAGCTTGTACGTGGCCGTTCTGCGCCCGGAGTCGATGACTTCTAGTAGGCGCTCTGCAAATCCCGGGCTGACGCTCTTCCCGACGCCCGATCCTAAAGTCACCCGCAGATCATGTCCCAACGCCGGCGTCGCCGCTAGATACGGCTGGCCAGCCGTAGACTCGGTCGATCGACGGCTCCTTGCGAGATCGAGCCCGGTATTGGGCGCGGTAGGGATGCCGATCGGCTCGCCGAGTTTGCGATTTGCGACCGCCGCGGGTCCATGCAAATGCAGGTGGGCATCGACGTGGTAACACTGGACGAGGCCGTTGCGTAAGCACCTGGCGACGATGATGGATACAGGCTGTACATGCTCTGCACATTTATGGACAAGGATATGGACGGATAAAGACCCACTACTCCGACCTAAAAAACGCCTCTGACCTGTGGAGGGAGAGGGATTCGAACCCCCGGGGACTTGCATCCCAAGGCTTTTCAAGTGAATAAACATTCGTCGTTACGAATGGCTACAGTAGGCCTGACCAGGAAGTATAGGACTTGCCTGTCGCTCTAGTTGGCCTTTGTCGGACCGGTTTGGCTGGAACTTATGGTCAGAATTATGGTCAACATTCTGGCGCATAGGTATGCAAAAGGTCCTGGATAATATGCAATAGAGAGCGACGTCGGCAGGAGCGGCGCCCTCGCCCGAGCTTGTGACCATTGACCAGGGACGTTGGGACTATTGGCTCCCTTGGAGTGGTCGCCGGGTGGCGATGATTGAGACGTCGTGAGCTTTCACGACTGGATCGGGAGGGTAGCCATGCGCGGTGTCTTTTTCCACGACCCTTGAGGGAGATGCCGACGACCTTGAGTCCCGTTGGGGTATACGGGTGGCGCTGGAGATGCTTCGGGAGAGGTCATTACCCCGCTGGACTTCTTCGAGCTGTGCGAGGAGGTCCCCAGCGCCACCGTACCTGCCGGTAACCGCGGGCCCAATCCAGCGCCTAAGCGGTTGCAAGTGGCCTGACCCGCTATCCAACACGCCCAGCAGCATGCCGAACTGCTTCTGGCGATTGTCGACGGCCGGACCTGGATGATCCGCAGGTGCCAAGCCGGCTACGTCATCCAGGGGGGTTATTTGTGAACGCCGGGGACGGGAGAGACCTAGCCCGAGACCGACATCTGCCACATGGCGTTACGCTTTGCCGCCCGGTGTAGGGCTCTTGGAGACGGAAGGACGCGCCCCTGTGCAAGAGGAGTGGAGCCGGAAGGGCGCAACGCTCAGCGACAAGACAGCACGCAAGGAGTTCGGGCTGACCCAGGAGGAGATCGCCGCCGCGATTGACGCCGGTCAGCTTCAGTACCGAGTCGGCGTCATCCACGGCAATCCGTGGCTGAGGCTCCTGCGGCGCGAGGTCGAGGAGCTCATGGACAGCACCTATCAGGATCGGGACCATCGGCAGCGGCGCGCGAGGGCCGAGGTGGCGCGGGTCGATCGCGAGTTGAAGAGGCTCCGAGCTGAGGTCTCTGCGCTGGAAGAGCACCGCGCCAAGCTGCTTGCCGACCTGGAAGCATGACCTTCGCGGGCGGGCCAGAGCACCTCCGAGCGCCGACTCCCTAGGCACCGACGTCAGCCGAGGCCAGATCCCTGCCGCGGGACGGGTGCTGGGGTCTACGGTGGCGGTGGGTCCTCACTCACCCATAGTGCGTAGGTCTCGAACGCCGCTGCCGAAAGCGCATGGAAGTCCTCGGTGACGACCTTGACAGTAAAGCCACTGCCGCCGAGGCGATGGTTGATCTCGGCGCTGAGCTTCCTGGCTCCTGCGTCGAAGTCCCGTACGTTCCAGGTGGTCTCGGTCGGTTCTGCCTTGACGGTCGCAAGCAGCCCGTTGGCTTTCGCCAGCTCGGGGTCACGCCTGCCCATTACCTCGACGTAGCGGTCGGTGGCCCGCACGTACCACTCGTTGCAGCTGCAGGCAACCCGCATCGCCGGGGTGGCATTGGCGCCCCGGTTGTCACGCGCCCTCTGCATGCTGGTCAGCCTGGCGGCGACCTCGGGCAGGATCGTGTCGGCGACCGGATCGGCAAAGGATTGGCGGGCGAACCGGGAGCCGACCCAGTCCGCGAAGCGTACCTTGTGCTCGCCGCGCAGGGAGAACCGCTGGTCGTAGTGGGCGGCCAGCGCCGTCTTGTCGATGCTCGAGACGTATCGCACATCGACCACCGGCATCCCGGTTGACCCGGAACGGTGGGCGGCTGAGCCCTCGATGGGTTCGAGGGCCTCCGGGTCGAGGGGGAAGCGCCGGTAGGAGAGCATGCCCCGGCGGAGCTGACGCCACTCCTCTTCGGGAACATAGAGCACGGGGGCCACGACGATGCAGGGCTCGAGCGACGCTTGGCGAACGATGTCGCAGTCCTGGGTGAGCACGGCGTACCAGCCGGACTCGGTCTCTACGGTGATGGAGGTGACTTCGACCCCGGCCGCCTTGCGGCCCCTCGTGCCGGTCACCTCGGAGGTGGTCGTCCCGACGATGGCGATCGCTCCGAGGTCGATCAGGTCGCCCTGCTCGAGGCTGCGAAGGTGCAGCTCGAGGCCGGCAACCCTTTTCTGGTCGTCCGCGAGCCGGGCCGAGCCCCTAGACGGCTGCGCTGGCACGCAAAACCCGCCGGGCCGACCTCACCAAGTCAGCAACGGCCGCGGAGGGGGCCGGGCGTGTGGGTTCCGGGCTCTGAACCGGCTCCGACGGGGCGCCCGCCGAGGTCGTCACGATGGCCCGGCGCTGGCGGCGCCGCAGGGTGGATTCCGGCACGTCGAAGACCTCACGAGTGGCCGTACGACCCGACGGCGCCAGCGCCTGGCGAACCTCGTCGAGGTTGAACAGCCGGTGACCGCCAGGCGTCGCCGCGAACGGGATCTGCCCGGCTCGGGCGTAGCGCCCGACGGAGTCAGCCGAGACTCCCAGGGCTACCGAGACCTGCGCGGCCTTTAGGGTGCGGTGCAACTCCACGACTAGTTCCTCTCTGTCCCGACCATCCTACTCCGCAGCGTTTGCGGCGTCCACAGGTTTTGCAGGGTTCCAGAGCGACTGTGCCACGTGTACGTTTGCCGTCCGACCCAGTGTCACCGTCATGGATTGCGGAAGGTGGAGTCGAGTCATCGACGACCGCGTCCAGGTCTGTGGTGGCACGGTGGGCCTGGTTGAGTCGCGCCGAGACAGCCACGCCTCCGATGATGGCGTACTGGCCCAACGAGGCAGACGCGACCGAAGCGGCCGCCCGCACGAGGCGGATCATCGCCTCTCCGGGCAGGACGACCTGGGGTTCACCAGACACGTTCGGGGGGACTCCATTCATCGAGGATCTGGCGGCCCCGCGACTGGTCCTGGGCGAGATCAAGGGCAACGGCCACGGGATGAGCCAACGGCCAGTCCTGGGCGAGCGGCGGTCGCCGGTGGGCGGTGACCTCAGCGACGGGTGCGACCGCGATGGAGGCGGCGGCCATGTTTGGATCGTTGGTTACACCGTATCGACGCGCCGCGATGGTCAGATCGACCGGTCCCGGCACGTACAGGTCGCAGATCGAGGTGGTCGTGGTGATGGGTGCTCCGAGCTCGACGGCGGCCAATGTCCCTGACAGACACCAGCCGGCGGCTGTTGGGTCGTGCCAGGCGGCCTCGCTCGGATCGGGGGCCGTCAAGAGCCACCATCGGTCTGGCGACCATTGCCCGGCGAGTACCCAGAACAGTTCGGGCACCAATGCCCGACCGTCACTTCCGAGCAGTCCGGCGTCCCGGATGCGCTGCAGGGCGACGCTGACCGTGGAGGGCGCGAACCCTGTTCCCGAGTGGGTCGGTCTTAGCGGTTCTTTTGAGTGTGTGAGCAGTCGGTAGGCTACGGCCAGCCCTGCCCGGCCCATGATCGGGTCGGCAATTGCCGGCTGGTGTGTCTCCATGGATCGAACGTCAGTGTCGATGAGCAGACCTGAGGCCGGGAGTCGCAAGTGACCTCGACGGTCCAGGTAACCCCATCCCGCCTGCTCGAGCTGAGCCCGGGCATCAGCCGTGATGCGGTCTGACACCAGCACCCGAACCGCTCTGGTGGTGCTCGCAGCGGTGTCGATGAGCTCGCGCACCCGGGCAGACGTCGCATATGCAGCGGCGACCACCTCGATGTCGATCCGGTTTCGATCGAGAGAGAGGACTAGCGATCCTGCTTTCCGTTCGACTTCTGGTCCGACCTCTTGGATCGCTGTGGCCAAGTCCTGGATGGCGGCGTCCATCAGATCGATGGCGCTTACGCGGGTCCGGGCCACGACAAAGGTCTTTCACTCATTCGAGATTCGAGTATACCCGAATGGCGAATTCGGGATGCCGATCGTGCCCCGCCGTCGAGGGCTCGATGGGTGGAGAAGCTAGGAGTAGTTTCGCCGCTGGTGACCAAGAAGTCGGAACGTCGGCGGCAGAAGAGGCGTCAAGACCATCAGGGTGCACGAATCGAGGTACGCAAGCAGCGTCAGCGAGCGGTAGCGGACGCGGTAGAGGCGACCAGGTCAGCGGTGCGGGAGCTGGCCGACGTGGCCGCTAGCGAGGCGGTGTCGCCGGAGACGTTCGCGGACCAGGTTGTCGAGGTGCTGCGGGACGATCTGTGTGCCAAGGTGCTGACCAACGACGATCTGGTGAGCGACCTGAGCGAGGAGATCGTCGAGCGTTCCGGCGCCGAACGGGCGGCAGCGCTTGCCGAGGCGCTGGCTGGTCGACTCTCCGAGGAGAGCCGGGTGGCTCGTCTGGCCATCTCGATCTCCGAGGACGCGGGCGACTTGACCCAGGCCGGACGTATCACCGAGGTGGTCCTGGGCGCGGCCGCCGATGATGATGCGGACGCCGGTGATTTCGCGGCCGAGTTGGCCCAGATCCGGATGGCGGGGGGAGAGTTGGGGGACGCGTTGGAAGTCCTGGACGTCAACTGCACCCGCTGGCCGGGCCATGACGAGTTGCAGTCGGTGCGGGCCCGGGCTCTGGCCTGGACGGTGTCTCTGATCTGGCCGGATGATCGGCTCGCCTCGATGTCCAGGCCAGAGGTGAGCGCTGAGCAACTGGAAAAGGCGCGGTCGTTTCTGGACCGGTTCAATGACCGATCCCTCCTCTACCGGTTGAGGACGGCGGTAGAGGAATTCATGGCCCGCGACTCCGTACTGCGGGAGTGGCGCGAACAGGAGATGGCCGCATTTCTCTCCGAGGTCAGGCAAGCCGGAAGCCTCGGTCCTTTCGACGAGATGTCGAGTGAGGCGGGACCGTTGGCGGCAGAATACTTGTGGCTGGGCGGCCCGGATGATCCCGACACGGAGGACTTGGCCGATGGGTTTACTGTCCTCGGCCGTTTCGCCGGCGCTCCTGATACTGCGCCGGCGCTGGCTGACACGGCCCGGTCCTGGTACCGCCACGTTCGGTATGGGCTGTGGCAAGTGGCGGGTGAGGGTCCGGCGTCGACCGATATGCCGGCAGCGGGTGTGTGGGTGGCCGACCTTGTCACCCGCCGGCTGGTTTACGCCGCGATTCCCGCCGAGCAGCTCAAAGGTCTCCCACGCTGGAGCGTGCTGGCCGGGCCTCTCGCCCCGCTGGGTGGGGTGTGGCGTAGCGGCGAGTCACTGGTTGTCCTCGATCCCGCCTTGGCCGACCGGGCCACCGAAGCGGCGCTGCGCGTCGCCGACGAGGTGGTGTTTGGCTTGGCCCGAGAGCATGGCATCAAAGCTCCCCGTCCCAGGCCCGACCGGAGCGAGCGCCCACGACCCCACGGTGTTCTGGTCGACGTGCTGGATGCCATGGACTCCTACCAGGCCGATCTGACGGCCAAGGTGCTGGGCGGTTCGCTGAGCAACCTGGTCGGCATGGTCGAGGAGGCCGGTCGCCGGCTGCCGGCCTTGTCCAACACCGACGGGGACCCGATCGAGTTGATCAGCGCGGTATTCCCCGCCGACGACCCAGCCGAGGTTCGCCGGAAGTTGCTGACCGACGAGGACTTCGACAGCGACGACCGGCCCGGCGAACCTGACGAGGTGGCGGGACAGCTGACGTGGCTGGGCCGCCAGATGTCAGAAGCGGAGTCAGCCAACTCGCTCGCCCAGCTTCACGCCGAGGCCCGCAAACGAGGGTGGGGCCCGATCGAGCCACCGGTCGGACCCAGACGGTGGCTCCGTGGAACCGTCGTTTTCGAGGCCGGCGCAATTCGGGTCGAAGTCAACTCCAGGCAACGTCTCCAAGCCCTCTCGGCCAAGCTCAGCTGGGCCGGCGCCCAGGCAAAGCCGACGGTTCGCAGTCGGATAGACCCGTCGATGGACCTGGCCTTGCCCGGCGGTCGCTTGCGAGGCGGTCGAGCAGGCGATCCCGAGGCAGAGGAGACATGGAGGCAGCACTGGCCGGACGAGAAGGTCCCCGCCTTGGACAACGCCACCCCGCGTGCGGCCGCGAAGGCCCCGAGAAAGAGGGTGCTACTCGAGTCTCTGCTGCGCCAATTCGAACACGACGCCGACTCGGCCGCCAACGAGGGGGAACAACCTCTCGATGTCGATCAGCTGCGAGCGGACCTGGGCATGCAGGATGGCGTCCTGGGGTGAACGGGACCGGCGGAAGATCTATGACCGCCCGACACCACAGCCAGCCAATATGCAAACCTCTGCGTAGAGGTCAACGCGCCACCGATCGAGCAATACATATGGTCAACTCAGGCCACGCGATCCATAGCGGACCCGACCACAGCCTGCCTGACCAGCGGAGGGAGTGGGATTTGAACCCACGCAGGGTTTCCCCTGAAGGCTTTTCAAGAGCCTCCTCACTTGTCGGCGGGATCGGCTGACATTGGCCTGACCTGCGGTTTCTCGCGTCGTCGGGTCGGTCGAGCCGGCTTGAATCGGCTCGAGTTGGCCGGAAATTATGGCCGTCGTTATGGCCGTGGGTGTGCGGTCCGCTCTCACGCGGGTCGACCGGTACTCTTTCTGCATGTCCATCTCGGTCAACGATCTTCGCTCGCTGGGAGCGAGAGTACGTGCCGAAGCTGAGGCGGCGGGCGAGCTCACGCTGACTGGTCCGACCCATTGGGACCTTCCTGAAGCTGCACGGGCCGCTCTTCTGGAATACGCCGCATCAGGGGCCTACGAGGAAGCCGCTCAGGCTTGTATCGCTGAAGACCCCGACCTGACCGAGGGCTGACCAGAACTCTTGATCGTCGTCGACGACCGCCTTCTGCTCGATGTGGTGGTCGGGTCCGCGACACCGGTGGTAGAGCCGTTCCTGCGAGTTCTTGAGCGACGAGAGCTGTTTACCACGGGCTACTGGTACTGGCGGCTCGCCAGAGCGATCGCCCACCCGACCGGCGGCTCGTTGTCGGGACCTTTCGCCGCTATGACTGAGGATGACCAACGTAAGGTCCTCGGTGCTATGGCGAGCCTTCCGGACAGCATCGGCATCCTCAATCTCCGTCGTCTGGTGCCTGTCATGGCCGCGCTGCCAGGACAGCTGAACATTCTGACCGCCGAGGCGGTGGCCACTGCGATCGTGCTCGACGCGTCTGTCGCGGTCGTCGCAACCTCGGCGATGCTCGACCGGGCGCAGCAGCAGCCGGGGTGCCGGTCCAGGTGGTCCGCTTGCATTGATAGCCCTTCGTCCCCATACACAAATGGCCGCTCACCGCCAGCGGAGCCGCAGCAAGGGCGCTTTCGGTCTGTCAATTCTTCTGGGCCTGTTCAAGTTTGCGGTGGCGAGCGACGAGTCAGCGATCCGAGCCGCGGCGGCGTGAACCCGACGGTCTGGTAGCCACGAGCCCGTTCCGTGTACATCCGGGCGAGCACGGGCACGTCGAGGTCGACATAGTCGTGGACGATCGCATCGGTCTTGCCTGGGGCGGGCGCAGTATACGGCCGACGTATTGCTCGACGCTGCCTTTGAAACGGATCGGGAAGGCGAGAAAGACGGTGTCGAGTGACGGGCAGTCGAAGCCTTCGCCGAGCAGGCTGGCCGTGGCGACGAGCACGGCGCCCCGCAAACCGGGCAGGCCCAGACGCTCGATGACAGTTCGGGTCGACTTCTTGCCCATGCCTCCTCTCAGAACGAGTGCCTCGACGCTGAGGCTGGTCAGTCCGCCCACAATCGCGTCGAGGTGCTCAGTCCAGCGGGTCAGGACCAGGCTGTTGCGACCGGATGCACAGGCGGCGCCGACATCTGCGCAGATGACTGCCGTCCGCCGCTCGTGCTCCACCAGGCGCCGGAACGTCTCTTGGATATGCTCCCCCGGCTCGTTGGGAAGGTCCGTAGGGTGGACGACGATCGACCGGTTGAGCATTTGGGCGTCCGCCGATCCGGCCATGCGGTGCCGGGTCGGGCCGCAGTGCATGGCCATCATGGCTTGGAGGCCGTCACGCCGGTATGGGGTGGCGGTCAGGCCCAGCCAACGCTGGACGGGGATCTGGCGGACGGCCCGTGCGAAGGTCACGGCCGGAACGTGATGGCACTCGTCGACGACCACCAGTCCGTAACCGCCGGTCAGGTCTGCTAAGGCTTCGCTGCGGGCGAGGCTCTGGGCCATGGCGATATCGACGATCCCGCTCGCCTTGCGTGTCCCCGCAATGTGGCCGACCTGTTTCTTCGTGAGACCCAGGTGGGCCCCGAGCCGATCTCTCCACTGATCGACGAGGTGCTGCCGGTCGACTATGACCAGAGTAGGCACCTGGTGGTCGGCCATCAGGGCGCAAGCCATGACCGTCTTGCCGGCGCCGGGAGGGGCGACGAGGACGCCGAGCTGGTGAGGGCGGAGAGCTTCTAACGCTTCCTGTTGCTCGGGGCGCAGCTGGGCACGAAGCTCGAACTCGACCCTGTCGGCGGCGGGGTAGTCGTCTGACACGTCCAGCCGTGAACCGGCCTCGGAGAGGATTCGCTCGGCCTCGGGCCGCAGTCCTCTGGGCAGGAGCAGCTGGTCGATTGTCTCCCGGTAGCAGCGGATGAACCGCGGTGTGTTCCCGGTCCAGAACCGGTTCGCCTCTTTCTCGAAGAACTCCGGATTGGCCAGGGAGGCGGCGTGCTTCAACCCCGATATGACACTTGGTGGTACCCCGATCCGATCGATGGCGAGCATGGCCGAAGCCACCGCCCGCACCGACTCGGGGACCGGCTGAGGGCGTAGCCGAGCCTGACGGTACGAGCGGGTATCCGGCCCTGCGCTTACGTTCCCGATCGCCTCGGCCATCGAAAGGGCTGCCTTGATGCTCATCCGTTCGCATTGCGACAGGAACGCCCACTGGTCGGGGTAGGGGTCGAGGGACCCTGGATCTTAAAAGACCGTCTTGGCCTCCTTGCGGCGCTGACCCTCTAGCGGGAGGGCGATCAGGTTCCCGAATCCTTGGCGGGGCAGGAAGTCCTGCGACGGGAAGAGACGGTCGTAGCTGGCCAGGTCAATCTCCGCCCGGACTGTCATGGCCTCACGGACCAAGTAGGCACCAATCCTCCGCGCCGAGGCGGCCGGCAGGCGGCCCTCGAAGAAGGACCAAACGTGCCCGCCGTCTCCTGAGCGCGATCGCTCCAGGGCGGCTGGCACCCCATCCGCCCTGGCCGCGTCCAGGTAGGCCAGGGCGTCGAGAAGCCATCCCTCACCGTCGAAGTCGCATACGAGTAGCTGGCAAGTGTCGTCCCGCAGGAGTGGGTAGAGCCCGAAGTGATGACGGCCGGCCAGATGCGCCTCGATCACCTCATCGGTGAGCGGCAGGTACTCCTTCGGGCGTCCCCGGTCCGTAGCGAAACCGCCCTTGAGGGCCGGCGACCAACCAGACTTCCCCGACCGCAGGCTTTCCCAACGCTGGGCGTAGACGTCGTCCCGTCCTCGGAACAGTGACCGGAACAAGGCGACCTTCTCGTGCGCGGACGATGCTTGGGTGATCGTCGGCCCGGCGGGCTTGGCCTCGACATCTCCGAATAGAGTCGGCTCCCACCTCGGAGCGGGTTCGGCGGCCCGGTCATCGATGCCCAGCAGGGATCGCAGGCGCAGGTTCTCTGCTTCGAGTTCATCGACCCGCCGGCGAAGTTGTCCGGCCACGTCGGCCCCGCCGTTAGGTTGGTGTTCTCTGGTCACAGCGGCAACCGTACCGACACATGCGGGCCGCGATTCACCGACTGGGACGAGCTGCTCGCCTACCTGGGCCAGCACGCCCGGCGGTGAGCTGGCGGATCTTCGTCACCGAGTCGGCAGCCAAGGACAGGCATCGAATCTTGGAGCGATACCGACAAGAACGCCCTGAACAGTGGTCTATTCAGCTGGGTCGAGGCAGGCTCGTCGAAAAGGAGGCCCGCCGAAGACTCACCCGGATGAACTGTTTGGCCGTTTTCGGGTTGGACGTCTGCGTCCGAAGATTATGGCCGATTTTATGGCCCTCCATGCAGACCGGCGATGCTCGGCTGGTATCTGTTGAGGTGTGGTCCGTCGGTTTCGCCTTATGTAGCAAGGGTTTTTTTGATGGATGGAGCGCGGCCGTCCTGGAATCGAGCAGAGTGCGGAGGGAGAGGGATTCGAACCCCCGGGGACTTGCATCCCAAGGCTTTTCAAGAGCCTCGCATTCGGCCGCTCTGCCATCCCTCCCGGGGCGCCCAGCGTAGCGGGGCCCCTACCGGGTGGCCCCCCACTCGTCCCAGTAGGTGATGCCCTCGACCGGGGGACGCTTGGCCGGTTTGAAGTCCCCACCCGTGGTGTACGCGACCGGAAGCAACGCCACCTGCGTCACAGTTTCGGGGATCCCGAGCAGCTCGGCGGCCTCCTTTTCCTTCATCAAATGCAACGTCGTCCACGCCGAGCCCAAACCCCTGCTCCGAAGGGCGAGCATGAAGCTCCAGGCCGCGGGGATGACCGACCCGTAGATGGAGGCGGACAGGATGTTGGGGGCGTTGTCGGCCCGGCCCTGGATGCAGGGGATCACCAGGACGGGGACCCGGTCGAGGATGTCGGTCAGGTGGACGGCGCTCTCGTACACCTTGCGGGTCTGGGGGTCCATCTCGCTGCCCGCCTGGGAGCGGAGGTAGTCGGCGCCGCCCTCGTTGTAGAGCCGGGCCAGCTCGGAGCGCTTGTGGGCATCGGTGACCACGACCCAACGCCACCCCTGGGCGTTGCTTCCGGTCGGGGCCTGCACGGCCAGGCGGAGGCACTCGAGGATGATCTCGGGCTCGACCGGGCGCTCCAGGTCGAGGCGCTTGCGCACGGACCGGGTCGTGGTCAGCAGGTGGTCCGTGACAGTGGTGTCCCAGGGCGTGAAATGGGGCGACTCGTTTTCGACGGGCATGGCAGCGGGTTCTCCTTTACGGGTGGCGGTTGTCGTGGCGGGGAGCCGGGCGGATGTGCGAGCGGACCTCGTGGATCCAGCGGTCGGCGGCAATCCAGGCTTGCTCGGCGTCTCGCCGGCGGGCGGGGCCGTGGTCGCTGGCGGCCGGGTAGGAGCCGAGAAACTTGAGCTCCCGCAGGTTCGTGTGCAGGTCCCGCAGGCAGTCGGCGACGACTTCATCACCGACGTGCCCCTCGAAGTCGATGATGAAGCAGTACTCCCCCATCTCCCGCTTGGTTGGGCGGGACTCCAGCTTCACCAGGTTGAGGTCCCGGGCCGAAAACTGACCCAGGATCCCGTGCAGACTCCCCGGATGGTCGGCGGACTGGAAGCACACCACGCTGGTCTTGTCGTGGCCGGTCGGCGCCGGGATGCCGGTGTCGTGGGGGGCCACCAACACGAAGCGGGTGGCGTTGCCGAGGTTGTCCTCGATCCTGGGGGCCAGCACGTCCAGGCCGTACAGCTCGGCGGCCAGGGCCGTGCCGATGGCGGCGGTATCGGGCTCGCCGGCCTCCGCCACCTGACGGACGGCCTCCGCAGTCGACCGGGCCGCCACCTCCTCGGCGTCGGGCAGGTTGACGCCGAGCCAGGCCCGGCACTGCCCGGTCGCATGGGGGAAGGACACGATCCTCCTGACATCCGCCACCCTCGTACCCGGGAGCGCCAGCAGGTTTTGCGTCACCGGCAACACCACCTCGCCGACGATGATCAGCTCCCGTTCGAACACCAGCTGGTCGAGGGCGATCGACACCGTGCCCTCGATGGAGTTCTCCAGGGCCACGAACCCGTAGTCGACCGCCCCGTCGGAGACCGCGGACAGGACGTGGACGAACGACGGCAGGGGCCGCAGCTCGGCGTGGGCCAGGCCCGGTTCGCTGCGCAGCGCCTCCTCGGTAAAGGTGCCGGACGGCCCCAGGAAGCCGATGGTGGCTTTTGGCGAGACGGCACCGGTCATGGGCGGGCAGGATAGAGCGGTCATGGACGAAGCCGCCCTCCGAACCCTGCTGGACCAGCTGACCGCCGGCGAGGTGGGGGCGGACGAGGTGGTGCGACGGGTACGGGAGTTGCCGTTCGCCGAGCTCGGCTACGCCATGGTCGACCACCACCGCGCCCTCCGACAGGGGCTGCCGGAAGCGGTCTTCGGACCAGGAAAAAGT
>Ga0302326_10008635_pt1 | contig 22432 bp, 19 predicted proteins | sample Palsa_T0_3_FD_202264 | JGI IMG/M metagenome (GOLD analysis project Ga0302326, IMG submission 202264) | Peat permafrost microbial communities from Stordalen Mire near Abisko, Sweden - Palsa_T0_3 | ecosystem: Environmental > Terrestrial > Soil > Palsa > Peat permafrost | place: Sweden: Abisko... | reverse complement strand
CTGACCCTGCGCCACATCGACGAGAAGAAGCGTTCGCAGTAAGGAGACCGCGCCCGCATGAATGCTGAAGTCAGGCCCCGCTTGGCCGCGCGCAAGGAGCTCTGCGATGCGCTGCGCTTCCTCGCCATCGATGCCGTGGAGGCCGCCAACAGTGGCCACCCCGGTATGCCCATGGGCATGGCAGAAATCGCCGAAGTGCTGTGGCGCAGCCACCTGAAACACAATCCGGCCGATCCGCAGTGGCCGGACCGCGACCGCTTCGTGCTTTCGAACGGTCATGGCTCGATGCTTCTGTACGCACTGCTGCACCTCACCGGCTACGCCCTGCCGCTCAAGGAGCTGCAGCGCTTCCGCCAGCTGCACAGCCAGACACCCGGCCACCCGGAGTTCGGGGTCACGGCTGGCGTGGAGACCACGACCGGACCTCTGGGGCAGGGGCTCGCCAATGCGGTCGGCATGGCCCTGGCCGAACAGCTGCTGGCCGCTGAGTTCAATCGGCCCGGCCATGCGATCGTCGATCACCGCACCTGGGTGTTCGTCGGCGACGGCTGCCTCATGGAAGGCATCAGCCACGAGGCCTGCTCGCTCGCCGGCACCCTCGGGCTCTCGAAACTGGTTGCGATCTACGACGACAACGGCATCAGCATCGACGGCCAGGTCGAGCACTGGTTCGCCGACGACACGCCGGCGCGCGTCGCCGCGTACGGCTGGCGGGTGATCCGCGACGTGCCCGGCCACGACAGCGCGGCAATCGAGGCGGCGCTCAGCGAGGCTGTCAAGGACTGCGGCAAACCGACGCTCGTGTGCTGCAAGACCGTTATCGGGCACGGCAGCCCGAATCGGGCCGGCTCGCACGACGTACACGGCGCGGCGCTCGGCGCCGCCGAGGTCGCCGCCACCCGCGCTGCGCTCGGCTGGACGGCGGCGCCTTTCGAGATTTCCGCGGAAATCCGCGCCGGCTGGGATGCCCGCGAAGCGGGCGCCGCCTGCCAGGCGGAGTGGCAACGGCGCCGCAGCACCTATACCCAGGCCCATCCGCAGCTGGCCGCGGAGTTCGAGCGGCGCGTGTGCCGGCGGGCACTGCCGCAGCGCTGGCCGCAGGCAAGCGCCGAGCTGCTGGCAGGCGTAGTGCATGCGGCCGCAACCGTCGCCTCGCGCAAGGCCTCGCAAAGCGCCATCGAGGCGCTACGGCCGCTGCTGCCGGAACTGCTCGGCGGGTCTGCGGACCTCACCGGCTCGAACCTGACGGCCGGCAGCAACGCCATAGCGTTACGCCGCGGCAAATGGGGCAACCACATCAACTACGGGGTGCGCGAGTTCGGCATGAGCGCGCTCATGAACGGCATTGCGCTGCACGGCGGCTACATTCCCTACGGCGGGACGTTTCTCACGTTCTCCGACTACAGCCGCAACGCCATCCGCATGTCAGCTCTCATGCGCCAGCGGGTGATCTTCGTCTTCACGCACGACAGCATCGGTCTGGGCGAGGATGGCCCCACGCACCAGCCGGTCGAGCATGTCAGTAGTCTGCGCCTCATCCCGAACAATTCGGTATGGCGGCCCTGCGATGCGGTCGAGACCATGGCGGCATGGCTGGACGCAATCGAGCGCGAGGACGGACCGACCTGTCTCATGCTGTCACGGCAGAACCTGCCGCACTGTCCGCGCAGCACCGAGCAGGTGAGCGACATCCGCCACGGCGGGTACGTGCTGGCCGACGCCGCTTCCCCCGCGCTCACCCTGCTCGCCACCGGCTCGGAAGTCGCGCTGGCCATGCAGGCACACAAGACCCTCGCCGCCGAAGGCATCGCTGCCCGCGTCGTGTCGATGCCCAACTGTGCGCTGTTTGACCGGCAGAGTCCGGACTACCGCGGGCGCGTGCTGCCGCGCGGCGTGCCGGTTCTGGCGATCGAGGCGGGCGTGAGCAATTTCTGGCGGGCCTACACCGGTTTTGATGGCGATGTGATCGGCATCGACCGCTTCGGCGAATCTGCGCCGGCGGCGCAGGTCGCCGCCGAGCTTGGACTTACCTCCGAGGCGGTCTGCGCGCGCGCACGCTCGCTGCTGCAAAGCCCGCGACGCGCGTGACAGGGCGACCGGCGTCCATGCCGCGCGGCGCGGCGGTGCAGGGCATACTGTTCGATCTGGACGGCACGCTCCTCGATACTGCCGCTGACATCGCCGCGGCTCTTAATGCGGCGCTGCAGAGCCAGCAGCTGGGCACCTGCACCCTGCAGCAGGTGCGGGACATGATCGGGCGCGGGGTTCCCACGCTTATCGAGCGCGCACTCAAACGGCTCGGCGCCAGCGCCGACCGCGCCGTGCTCGAGCAGCGCTATCACGCCTACTACACGCAGCGCCATGAGCGTGGTGAAGACGAAGCGCGCATTTACCCCGGCGTCGCGGCAGGCCTGGCAGCGCTGCACGCCCGGGGATTCAAGCTCGCCGTGGTGACCAACAAACCGAAAGATGCCGCGATCGCGCTGCTGAGCGAGCTGCGGCTCAAGCAATTGATCGCGGCGGTGGTGGGCGGTGACAGCTGCGCCAACCGCAAGCCGCATCCGCAGCCGCTGCTCACGGCCTGCGAGCTGCTGGGGGTGACGCCCGACCACGCACTCATGGTCGGGGATTCCGCCACCGACGTGCAGGCCGCGCGCGCTGCGGGAGTCCGGGTGGTGTGCGTGCCGTACGGTTACAACGAGGGTGCCGATCCGCGCCAGCTGCCCTGCGATGCCATCATCGAGCAGCTGACCGACCTGCCGGCGCTGCTGTCTGTCTGAGACTGGCGCGCGATGCTCAAGGCGCTGCTCTGGGACGTGGACGGAACGCTGGCGGAGACTGAGCGCGACGGTCACCGCGTAGCCTTCAACCGCGCCTTCGCCACGGCAGGGGTGCCATGGCGCTGGGACGAGGCGTACTACGGCGAGTTGCTGCAGGTGAGTGGTGGTCGCGAGCGATTGCTTCATGATATGAGCCGCCGGGCCGACGCGCCCGACGCCCAGCAGGAGCGCGTGGCACTTGCTGCACAACTGCATGGCCTGAAAAATTCCTTCTACGAAGAGATCGTGCGTGGCGGGGAGCTGCGTCTGCGCGCGGGCGTGTCCGAGCTCTTCGCCGACTGCCTGCAGGCTGGCGTACGCCTGGCGATCGCGACCACGACCAGCGGCGGCAACGTCGAGGCGCTGCTCGGGCAGCATCTCGGCAGCGCTTGGCGGTCGCAGTTCGCCGCCGTGCTGTGCGCTGAAGAGGCGCCGCGCAAGAAGCCCGATCCGCAGGTCTACCAGCTGGCGCTCGCGCAGCTGCAACTGCGCCCGCAGGAAGTCGTTGCCATGGAAGACGCACCGGCTGGCGTCATGGCGGCGGGCGCCGTGGACATCAAGGTGGTAGTGGCCCACAGCTATTACTTTCCGGCCCCGGCCTATGGCCGTGCACTGGCGTCAGGGCCTTCGCTCGGCAGCGGTGCCGGGTGGCAGCCACGCGCCGCGGTTTCCGCGCAGCGCATCACACTCGAACAGATCGTGCGCTGGCAGAAACGCACTGCCGGCGAGCGCCGCGCATCCTAGGCGCCGCGGCCGCGCGTCAGCGGCCCACGCTTGGGCGGCCGCTCGGCCGGGCGAATATGGCTTTCGGCAGGCGCACGTGCACACCGAAGTTGGGCTTGTCGACCAGCTGTGTCACCGCCACATTCCCCGCAATGCTGACCAGCTGGTAGGCCTGATGGTGCGTCAGCTGCCGGTCGGCGACCAGGAAGTCGATCATCTCCTGGATCGCGGCTTTGGTGGCCACCATCAGGTCCGGATCGGTAGCCATGCTGATGTAATCAGTCGGTGTTTCCGCGCGTGGCCACAGCAGGCGCATGTCCTTGCGCACCGTGAGCTGCACACGACCGCGCAGCGAGGTCTCGATGGCGGTCTGATCGACTTCGCCGTCGCCCTGCGCGACGTGCCCATCGCCGATTTCGAACAGAGCGCCGGGTGCGAACACCGGAATGTACAGTATGGTGCCGGCGACGAGCTCGCGGTTGTCGAGATTGCCGGCGTGCCGGCCGGGCGGATTGCTGCTCAGCCGGCCCGCTTCCGGCGCCGGTGCGACACCCATGCTGCCGAAAAAAGGCCGCAGCGGAATGACGATGCCGGGCGCATAGGTGGCCGTCATCCGCCTGCGGTCGAGCGGGATGATCCGTACCGGGACACCCGTTTCGCAATTCTCCGGGAGAATGCCGTTGCAGCCGTTGTAGCCGTAGTCGATCGCCGGTTCGATGGACAGGATCCTGACCTCGAGCACGTCTCCGGGCTGCGCGCCCTCCACATAGACGGGCCCCGTCAGAATGTGCCCGCCGGGACCGCGGCGCTCGCCGGTCACCTGCTCAATGATCGCCTTGAGCGACCCCTGAATCTTGTCGTCGGGTACGCCGGCGCGTGCCAGGCCCGCAGGCGTGTTGGTCAAGAGCGTATCGACGTCGATGATGTCGCCGGAGGCAATGCGCAGTACCGGCATCGCCTGCGACCAGTAGTAGCCGTACGCCACGGTGCTCGGCGTTGCCAGGAGTCGATAGGTACGCGGGCTCGGGCCCGCGGCGTTCAGGCTCCCGGCGGCGATCAGGCACGCACTCAGAGCCGCGCAGTGGCGCGGCCTCGGGCGGAGGCTGACAATCATTCTTAGTATTCAGGAAATAAGCGACGCGTACAGCGTAACAGCGTCGCCTGGCCGCGCCAACGCGGCCACCATCGGCCGCGCAGGGGCGGCGGCGCGGGGCTCAGTCGCCACGCGCCAGCGGCTCGGACTCTAGCCGCGCATGTCGCTCATGGCCTGCTGACGCGCCTTCATCATCTCGCCGCGCGCATCGGCTCCCGGCTTCAGCGTGCGGATCGCAGCCTCGAGCGTCTCGCCCCCGGCGACCTTGGTCTTCAGCTCCGGGAACGGGATGCCGAGATTCTGCGACACATGCAGTGTGGCGGCGCACAGCTGCAGACTGTTGAAGCCGTTGCAAGCCTCTTTCTGGCTCATGTTCGGCGGCAGCACGGCCCCGAGCTTGGTGTTCGCTTCGGCTACCGTCGTCGAATAGGACGGGGTGTCCGACGTGGTGGTGGCAGGACCGCCGGCGGCAGGCGCCACTGGAGTGGGCGGCGGCGGGTTCTCATCCGATTGCTGCGCGGATGCCAGGGCGACCACACTGAGCGCGCCACCTGTAACCAACCATTGAACGACTCGATTCATGACACACCTCGGTTAAAGGAAGCTGCGCATCTTTACAAGCTCACGCAGACTCCCGGCAGGTCAAGCGCGCAGGAAACGCTCACGGTTGCCGGCAAGGCCTGACGGTGGAAAATCAATATGCACCAGCGGGTCGGTCGGCAAAGTCACGGAGCATCGATAGCCATGGTAGGTGCATGCCTACTTAAGCGGCGTTTGGATTGAGATCGGCGCAGGCGCGACCCCGGGATCAACCCGGACACCGGGTTGCGCGCGTGCGGCCTCATGAACAACAATCGCCCATGACTGCGAACCTTAAGCACTACAGTGGCGGCTGCCTGTGCGGTGCCTTGCGCTGGGAAGCGGACGCCGAACCGCGCTATATGGGGCATTGCTACTGCGCCGACTGTCGCAAGGCTTCCGGGTCGGGCTTCGTACCCTTCATGATCTTTGACGGCAGCGCGCTGCGCTTCAGTGGCGCGGCACGACCATTCACCTGCAAGGCCGCGAACGGCAATGACGCCGTGCGCAACTTCTGCCCTGTCTGCGGCGGCCTCGTCTACGGAGGCACGGTCGGCAAGGACACCACGTTCTCGATCTACGCCGGCTCGCTCGATGATGCTTCCGTATTTCATCCGCGGATCGCGATTTTTGCGCGTGACCGTCCGTCCTGGGCGGTGATCCCGCCGCAGCTTAAAGTCTTTGATACCACTCCGTCGTGAAGCGCCACCGGTCGCGCGCTGCCGACAGCTGTGTGAGCTTGGCAGTTGGTGGCCCTGATTCCCCGGCGCTTCGGTATGTACCGGCGCTCTTCATGCTCTATATTCGGTGCCGGACGGGATCTCTCACCGCGGGGCAGCGGCCCGCCCGGGAGCGCTGCCCGTGACAGTCAAGGAAAGTTGCACAGCATGAGAGTCTTTCAGCTGCTGTACGCGCTCTTGGCGTGCACGCCGCTGCTGCAGGCGAGCGCGGCCCAGGCGCCGGCCACCGGCCTGGCGGATTCCGCGGCATTGCGCGCCACCGTGTACGGCACGCCGCCTCAGGACATCGCTCCGCTGCCGGCGACGGTGCCGCTGCAAGAGATCAACATCGCTCTGTCGTGGGCGCGACCGCTGCCCAAGGTGCTATGGTTTGATAGGCGGCTGCGCGCCTGGTTCTCGCCGCAGGACAAGCCTGCGCCGCTGGCGATCGTCATCTCCGGCACCGGCAGCGACGGCAACACCCAGAAGATCTCCGTGCTGCGCGCTGTGCTATACGGTGCGGGCTATCACGTGCTGACCCTGCCGTCGCCCACGTTCCCCGGATTCATCGCTTCGGCATCCTCGACCGGTGTGGCAGGCGACCTGCTGCAGGACGGACGGGACCTGTACGCTGCGGCAGAGGCGATCGTGCATCATCTGCCGGCCAGCGTGCAGATCACCGAGGTCGACGTCCTCGGTTATTCGCTGGGCGGCGCCAATGCCGCTATCGTCAAGTCGCTCGACGCGGCCGATCACGGCCTGCACATCCACCGCGCGGTGATGATCAATCCGCCGGTCAGCATGTTTGCCTCGATCGATCGCCTCGACAATCTGTTCAGGCAGAGCATCGGCCCGAGCCCGCAGGATTTCGATCGTTTCTACCGCCGCATCTACGTGCGGCTCGCCAACTTCTACCGCGCCAGCGACGCGTTGCGAATCGAGGACACCGACCTGCTGGCGGCCGCAGCCGCCGTGCTGCGCACCGACGCGGATTTCTCCGCCGCCGTTGCCCTGACCTTCAGGCTGGCGCTGATGAACGTCTTCTACGCCGGAGATCTGTATGCGGGCACCGGCGTGGTCACCGATCCGAGGCATCCGCCGGCGCCCGGCGACCCAACCGAGCTCGTCGCGCAAACGCTGCGGGAGAAGCCGTTTTCCGAATATTTCGACAAGGTGTTCGCGCCTTACTATCTGGCGCGCCGGCCGGGCGCAACCCGCACTTCGCTGGTCGCCGACAATCGCCTGAGTGTCATCGGCGATGCCTTGCGCAACGACCCGGACTACTTCGCGCAGACAAACAGCGATGACCTGATCCTGGACAGTGCGGAACTCGAGTGGCTCAAGACAACCCTGGGCAGCAGGATTGCCGTCTACGATCACGGCGGACATCTGGGAAATCTGGGCGATCGCCAGCAGGTACGCGACATGCTGGATATGCTGTCGGGTCACTGGAGCGGGGCGAACAAGTGATCCTGCCGCGTCGGATCCTCTGCGCGGCAGTGCTGTGCGCAGCGCTGCTGCAGGCAGCGTGCGCGTCGCGTGACTTTTCGCTGCACAGCCTGCCAGCGGAGACACCGGCGAGCGACAATGCAATCGCGATCCAGCGCTCGCAGGCGGCGCTGGCGCAGCTCCAGGCTGCCGCGGCGGCCGCCGCCAAGGCACCCGGCACGGCGCTGACGCCCATGGATGTGCCGCCGCTGCAGACCTACGATCCGTGGGAACGCATGAACCGCATGACCTACCGCTTCAACGCGCGCTTCGACGAGCATGTGTTTCTGCCGGTTGCCAACGGCTATCGTCGCCTGCCGCAGCCGGTGCGGACCGGCGTGTCCGACTTTTTCTCGAACCTTTCCGAAGTTGTCAGCGTGGTTAACTACGTCGTGCAGCTGCGCCCGGCCCCTGGTGTGCGCAGCCTCGGCCGCTTCGTTATCAACTCCACGCTGGGCCTTGGCGGCCTGTTCGACGTAGCCGCGCAGTTCCATATCCCGAGCGCGCCAACCGGTTTCGGCCCGACACTGGCGCGCTGGGGCGTCCATCCGGGGCCGTATCTGGTCCTGCCGCTACTGGGGCCCTCAACCGTGCGCGATGGCTTCGGCTTTCTGGTCGACTACGGCACAGCGTACGCCATCGACGTCGCGCATCTTTATCGCGGCGACGTCGCCTGGGCACTCACGCCGCTGAATGCCGTCGATCAGCGCGCCAACACCAGTTTCCGCTACTACGCGAGCGGGTCGCCGTTTGAATACGATACGATCAGGTTCCTGTACGTGCGCAAAGCGCTCCTCGAGGACGATGCCCTGCGGCTATGGCGACGCCCTGTCAGTCCCGACCCGCAGGCACCCGCCGGCCGCTGAATCCTTCAGTCCGGTGCACATGAGTGCCCTGAGCGTGCCCACGGCACCCCCATGTTGAGTTTGGTGCTCGCGGCGGTTGCGGCGTTCTCCGCCTGGACCGCCGCGGCGTTGTGGTTCCAGACTCCCGGTGCCGCTGTCAAGCGCTGGTGCCGCGTCGTGCTATGGACGGGTTTCAGCCTCGCCGTGCTGGTCGGCATGGCCCACGGCCCGCGGATGCTCGCGACAGCTGCCTGCGTGGGCGCCTGCGCCTGTGTGCTGCTGTGGTGGTACAGCCTCAGACCGTCGAACGACCGTCCCTGGGCGGACGACGTCGCGAACATCGTCAACGGGCAGATTACGGGCGACGAGGCGGTGCTGCACAACGTGCGAAATTTCTCTTGGCGCAGCACGACGGACTACACGGTGCGCTGGGAGACGCGTCGCTACGATCTCAGGCGGCTCGATTCCATCGACATGATCATGTCCTACTGGAATGTCCCGGGCATCGCTCACGTGCTGTTCTCGTTTGGCTTCGCTGGCGGGGAGCGTGTGGCGTTCTCGGTGGAGATCCGCCGCCAGAAGCATCAGGCTTACTCTCCCGTCGGAGGCTTTTTCAAGGAGTTTGAGCTCAGCATCGTGGCGGCTGACGAACGCGACATCGTGCGCGTGCGCACCAACGTGCGCGGCGAGGACGACTACCTCTATCGGCTGCGCCTGCCGCGCCCCGCGATTCGCTCACTGTTCGCCGCCTACCTCGAGCAGTCGAACGCGCTGCTGTCCAAACCGCGCTTCTACAACACTCTCACCGTCAACTGCACCATGCTCGTGTACCACATGATGCGTCATATCGTCGGGCGACTGCCGTTCAGCTATCGCGTGCTGCTATCGGGCTACCTACCGGGGTATGTCTATTCGGTCGGGGGACTGGATATGCGGTTTTCGCTGCCGCAGCTGCGCGCCTTCGGGCGCATCACGGCGCGTGCCAAAGCGGCCGATGACGACCCGCAGTTTTCCGCAGCCATACGCGTGGGCATTCCGCCGCTGGAATCGCAGTAGCCGCTGCGTGTCGGTGTAAATCGTTCCGGCTTCACGCAGCGAAGCTGTCGCGGCATATCTTCTGGTACCACTGTGTGGCCTCAACGGCCAACTCGGCGCTGGCGGCCGGCGGGGGCTGGCCCGCAGGCGGGGCAAGTTGCTGCAGTTCGCCATCCGTTAGTGCGAAATGTGCGTGTATGGCCAGTGCGCTGGCCGGCGACAGCAGGCTGTAGCAGACGCTGTCCAGCTCAGGCGGACTGGCCTCGCGCCCGTCGAGGGCAGCGGCAATCGCCGTGGCGCAGCGCTGCGCCTGGCTGAACGCGGCCGAGGCCGCCTTGGGCATGCTGCCGGCGATGGAGGCATCGCCGATCACGTAAATGCCGGGCAAGAGCTGCGATTCGAAGCTCGCGCCGTTGACGGGACACCAGCCGTGGCCGGTGGCAAGGCCGGCCTGCGCGGCGAGAGCTGCCGGCGCCTGCGGGGGTATGACGTTGGCGACGGCCACACGGTGTGCGCCGCTTGCGCTGTGCAGCGTGCTGGCCGCCACATCGACGCGTGTCAGGGCACCGCCCTCCGTGGATGGCACCCATTCGATCATCCCCGGATAAAGCGCCTCCCAGGCGGCCGTGAAAAGGTCCTGCCGCGGGAAGTGGTTGTTGCTGTCGAAGATCAGCACCTTGCTGCGTGGCTTATGCTGCTTCAGCCAGTAGGCGATGAGACTGGCGCGCTCGTAGGGCCCCGGCGGGCAGCGCATGAGGCCGGCCGGCACGCTGATGGCGACCGTGCCACCCGCCGGCATCGCACGCAGCTGCGCCGCCAGCAGCTCAGTCTGTGAGCCGCCCTCCCAGGCGTGCGGCATGCGTTGCGCCGCCGCCTCGTCATAACCTGCGGGAGTGCCGAACAGGAAGCGGATCCCGGGGGCCACCACCAATTTGTCGTAGCCGATGTGTTCGCCGCCGGCGAGGGTTACCGTATGCCGCCCGGCGTCGAGCGCGGCAACGCGCTCGCGCAGGTAGCGCACGCCGGCCCGCACGATGGCGTGGCGCGTCACCGTCAGCGAACGCATGCTGCGCAGGCCGACCAGCGCGGCGTTGCTCATCGGACAGGTCACGTAGTCGGACTGCGGGTCGATAAGCGTGACCTGCAGGTTGGGGTTGAGGCTGCGCAGGCGCAACGCGCAGCTGCTGCCGGCAAATCCGCCGCCGGCGATCACCACGCGCCCGGCTCTGGGGGCTGCCCGCGCGCGCCGCGCGGCCGTTGCGCCGGCCACTGCCGCTGCGCCGAATTGCAGAAACTGGCGTCGCCGCATCACTCCCACTCGAGTTCCTGGTAGGCGCGCGCCACGTTGCGCGGGTGCGTCGCGTCCCACAGCAGCCACGTCGTCTTCTCGGGCGGGTCGACCTCCTTGATCGCGGTCTGCATAGGATTCCCCTTCGCGATCTGGGCGCGTACGCCAGTCAGCAGGTCCTCAAGATAACGCCGCTCTGGAGCCAGCGCCGCGGGCAGATCCGCGCGTACCGGGCCATGACCCGGGACGACGCGCGTGACGTGCATACCGGCGAGCACATCGATTACCGACAGCCAGCCCTTGAGGCTGCCGTCCAGTGCCGGGGTGCGCGCGACGAACAACAGATCCCCGCTCCACAGCGTCCCGCTGACACGGTCGTAGACACTCAGGTCACAGTCGGTGTGCGCCTTCGGCCAGGCGTGCAGGGTGAGACGCCGATCTCCCAGATCCAGCTCGAGGTCGCTGCCGACTGCGACACTCAGTTGCGGGCCGATGATCTGTGCGGCGCTCGGGGGGGCGTCCAGGTCGGCTGCATAGTCCTTGAGGAAGACGTCACGGCTGCGGATGAGGGCGTCGCCCAGCTGCGCGTGGCCGACGAATTTTGCGGCGCTGTCGCGAAATGCGGCGTTGCCCAGCAGGTGATCGACATGCACGTGGGTGTTGATGACGTAGCAGATCGGCAGCGGCGTGCGCTGCGCGATCGCGCTGCGCAGCCGGCGGCCGACACGCACCGAGCCGCCGGTGTCGATGACTGCTACGCAGCGTTTTCCGGCGACGAAACCGATGTTGGCAATGTCGTCATGGCCAGGTGCGTCCAAAGCGAGCTGTTTGCCGCTGTGCACGAACACCCCCGGGGCGACCTCGGTAAGTGTGAAGGCGGGAACGCTGAGTGCCGCAGCCGGCGTCGCCAGGATGCCTGCATAAAATGCTGCCGCGAGAAAACACGCCAGCGGTGCGCGCGCCGAGCGCGCGGTGGCTGAGGGAGGGGGGCTCGACGCTCCAGCGGATGCTGCGGAAAGCATGGATGCCCGCGCGTGCGGGCTAATTGGGCGTCGCGCTTGCTGTGCCTTGCCAGGTGGCCGTGAAATGCGCCTCCGTGGGCACGTCGGTGGCGTCCACCGTCACCGGTGCAGACAACGCACCGTCCGTGGCGATCCGCAGCGTCGGGTTCTCGCTGAGCGAGATGCCGGTGTCTGCTTCCATGAGCGTCTGGCCGCCGGCACTGAGGCGGATATGGGCGATGAAGTGTGGCGGGATGAAGTCGCCACTGCGCGGATCGACCTGGAACCCGGAATTGTTGGGGTGACGGATGCTGATCTGCAGCGCCTTGTCGTCGCTCGAGGGGCGAAACCGGATCTGACCGAGCATGCCGCCCTCGGTGGCGCTGGGCGGGGTTGAGCACCCGCCGGCGGCGTTCACCCAGGTGCTCGCCATCTCCAGCCTACCGTCGCCAGTTTCCGCGATGGCGCGCACTGAGCTGAAGCGATCGATGCGTACGCGCAGATCGATCTCGTCGACGAGCAGTCCAGGTTTGAGGTCCATGGTGGCGACCAGCGGCGAGGGGTTATTGTCGATGATCACGCGCACCTGCTTGACCTTGCCCTCGAGCGCCTTGCCGAAGTGCACAACGACCGGCGTGGCTGCCGGATCCGGGGTGCTGGCGGGCGCCTCGATGCTCATCAGCTGCTCATCGCCCTCGGCGATGTCGCGGCTGCCGTAGAGCTGGGGGCGCAGCCTGAGCCAAGCGCCGCCGGTCGGTGACTGGTTGTCACCGAGACACAGCGGGGCGGCAGCCAGCAGCGCCACGACGGCAGCCGTTGCAAGCGCTGCCGGGGAGAGGTTTGGTGCTTGTCCCATGGCTTGATCCTACCGCCATCCGCCCGGCAAGCGAAATCAGCACCACCGCGGGTACTGGCCGTTCAGGGCCTTACGGCGGGGTGGGCGCAGGGGCGTCCGGGCCTGCTGCGGCGGCCTGCGCCGGCGGGCTTTGCCAGCCCCCGCCTAAGGCCCGGTACAGCTGGACGACCGATACCAGCGTATTCAGGTGCGCGGCCGACAGCGACAGCTCCGCGGTGAACAGGTCCCGATCCGCATCGATGACATTGAAGTAGGAGGAATAGCCCACCCGGTATCGCGCCAGGGCGATGTCGTTGGCCTTGCGCTGCGCATCTACCTGAGCCTGCTGCGCGATCTGGAATTCGGCATATTTCTGCCGCGCAATGAGCGCATCCGACACCTCTTGGAACGCCGTCTGCAGACTCTTCTGATACAGCAGCAACGCCTCGCGCTTCTGCGCATTGGCCAGCTCCACCTGATAGAGGCTGCGCTGCGGATTCAGCAGCGGCAGCAGGATGCTGCCGCCGGCAGACCAGGCGAGCGCCGGGGCCTTGAACAGGTCAGACAACGCGAGGCTCTCGCGGCCGTCCGCGCCGGTCAGACTGATGGTGGGATAGAGATTGGCACGCGCCACTCCGACCTGCGCGTTGGCCGCCACGAGGTTCTGCTCTGCCTCGCGTACGTCGGGACGCCGCTCCAGCAGGCTCGACGGTAGCCCGGCAGGCGGCACCGGTGGCGCGACGCTCGGCGCCATGCGCTTCAGCTCGCCGTCGGTGCTGCGCACGATGTTGTCGGGATTGTGGCCGAGCAGTACGCTCAGCTGATCCTCGGCTTGTGCGATCTGGCGCTGCAGGTCGGGTAACGTCGCCTCGGCCAGCGCCAGCTGCGCCTGTGCGGTCGCGACATCGAGACCCGACACCGTGCCGCGCTCATGCTGGGCGGTCGTGAGTTCCACGAACTTGCTGCGGGTGGCCACGGTGCGGCGCGTGATCTCCAGCTGCTCATCGAGCGTCTGCAGCGTGAAATACTCGGTCGCAACGCTTGCCACGAGACCCGACACGACGTCGTCGCGCGCATCCTGCGTCGACAGCAGCTGTGCGCGGGCAGCCTCGCTGGCTCGGCGATATTTGCCCCAGAAATCGATCTCATAGGAAAGACTGCCCTGCAGCGCGAACGCGTTGAATATCGCAGGCTCGCCGGGCGTAAGCTCGTACAGTGACAGCCGCTCACGCTGCGCAGCGGCGCTGACGGACAGTTGCGGCAGCTGCTGCAGGCGCGTGGCGCCAAGTGTCGCGCGGGCCTCGTCGACCCGCGCCGCTGCGATGCGTACGTCGAGATTGTTGGCGAGTGCCACGCCCAGAAGCTTGAGCAGTGTCGGGTCCTGATAGATCTGCCACCACCCCTGATCGCCCAGCGAGTCAGGCGTGGTATCCGTGCTGAAACGGAACGCTGCGGGCACTTCGGTCTGCGGGCGGTGATAGTTAGGTCCGACCGCGCAGCCGCTCGCCAGCAGCGCGACGCTGCCGGCAATGAGGGCGCTGCGCAGCAGCTTGTTCACGTCGGCGCAGCCGGCGGCGTCGCTTTGCCGCGCAACTTCTCGGCCAGTGTCTGCACCAGCACGTAGAAAACCGGGATGATGAAGATGCCAATCAGCGTCGCGACCGACATGCCGAAAACGACCGCGGTGCCCAGCACCAGGCGTGCACCGGAACCAGCGCCGGTGGCGATGGCCAGCGGCAGGGAGCCGAGCACGAAGGCAAACGAAGTCATCAGGATGGGCCGCAGTCGCAGCCGCGCGCCCTCGATGGCCGCGTCCACCAGCGGCTTGCCGCGCTCATATTCGAGTTTGGCGAATTCGACGATCAGAATGGCGTTCTTGGCGGCCAGTCCGATGAGCATAACCAGACCGATCTGCGCGTAGATGTCGTTGGCCATGCCACGCAGTGTCAGGCCGGCGAAGGCCCCGAGCACAGCGAACGGGATACCGAGGAGCACGGCGAAGGGGATCGCCCAACTCTCGTAGAGGGCGGCCAGCACCAGGAACACGAATACGATGGCCATGCCGAAGATTGCGCCCGCCTGACCACCGGACAGCTTTTCCTGGTAGGTCGTGCCGGTCCATTCGTAACCGTACCCCGGGGGCAGGGTGGCAGCCAGTTTTTCCATGCTCGCGGCCGCCTGCCCCGAGCTGTAGCCGGGGGCGGCGGAGCCATTGATCGTCGCAGCGCGATAGATGTTGTAGCGCTCGATGTACTCCGGCCCCTGCTTGGGCTTGATGGTCACCAGTGCAGACAGCGGCACCATGTCTCCCTGCGCGGTGCGCACATACAGGCTGTCGACCGACTCCGGCGCGCTGCGGGCGCTGCCCTCGGCCTGCGCTGTGACGCGGTAGGTGCGGCCATAGAGGTTGAAGTCGTTGATGTAGGCGCCGCCGAGGAACGTCTGCAGCGTCGAAAAGACGCTCGACAGCGGCACGCCGAGCACTTTGGCACGCTCGCGGTCGAGCACGTACTCGATCTGCGGCGAGCGCGTGCTGAACTGCGTGAAGACGCGCGTCAGGTCCGGTTGGTGGTTGGCCTGGCCCAGAAAATCGCCCAGCGCGGCCGCGAACCGCTCGATGTCTTCGCCGCCGCGGTTTTCGAGGATGAACTCAAAGCCACCCGCGGTGCCGATGCCGGGAATCGGCGGAGGGTTCAAGGTCAGTACGGTCGCTTCACGGATGCCGGCGCCGATGCGGTTGGCGCGCCCCGCCACGGCGAGGGCGCCGTGCGCCGCCCCGGCCCGTTTCGACCAGGGCTTCAGGATTGTGAACATGGTGGCCGCGTACGAAGACGTCGTGCCGGTTAGTACGTTCAGACCGGTGATCGCGAAAGTCGCTTCCACCTCCGCCTGTTTGCGCATCTGCGCACTGAAGGCGTCGGCGACCGCCTCGGTGCGCTGCGCCGAAGCGCCCAGCGGCAGCGTCACCAGACTGATGAGGTAACCCTGGTCCTCATCGGGCATGAAGCCGCTCGGACGCAGGTACATCAGGAGGTAGGCGAGCAGGGCCAGCACGACGAACAGGCTCATTGAGAGCGTGCTGCGGCGGATCGCGCCGCCGACCGTGTGCGTGTAGCGCGTGGTGAAATTGCGGAAGCCACGGTCGAAGGCCCTGAAGCCGCGCCCCAGCAGGCCCGAAAAATGCGACTGTTCGGGCGGCTTCAGCAACAGGGCGCACAAGGCGGGCGTGAAGGTCAGCGCGACGATCGCCGAGATCCCCACCGATACGGCAAGCGTCAGCGCGAACTGCCGGTAGAACTGACCCGTGAGTCCGCCCAGAAATGCCACCGGAACGAACACCGAGATCAGCACCAGCGCAATGGCGGCTACCGGACCGCCCACCTCTTTCATGGCGGCTTTCGTGGCAGCGCGTGCTTCCAGCTTGCGGGACTCCATGATCTCGCTGACCGCCTCGACGACCACGATGGCATCGTCCACGACCAGTCCGATGGCGAGCACGAGCGCGAACAGCGTCAGTGTATTGATGGAGAATCCCAGCGCCAGAAATGCCGTGAACGAGCCGATCAGGGATACGGGCACAGCCAGCATCGGAATAAGCGTGGCGCGCCAGCTCTCGAGGAAGATGAACACCACCAGCAGGACCAGTAGGCTCGCCTCGAGCAGCGTCTTGACCACCTCACGCACCGACTCTGATACGAACAGTGTCGTATCGAACGGCACGGAATAGTGGATGCCTGCCGGAAAGGTCGGCCCCAGCTGTGCCATGACGGCGCGCACGCCCCTGGAGACCTCCAGCGCGTTGGCATCGGGCAGCTGGTAGATACCGATCATGGCGGTCGGCACCCCGCTGAGTTTCCCGGACAGGGAATAGTCGGTCGCGGCCAGTTCGATGCGCGCGATGTCGCGCAGCCGCACGATCGCCCCGTCCGGCCCGGTGCGTACGACGATGTCGCCGTACTCCTGCACGGTACTCAGTCGTCCCTTGACGGAGGCGATGTACTGCATCTGTTGTCCGGGCGGCGCCGGTTCCGCGCCGACCGTACCCGCCGGCGCCACCACGTTCTGTTCGTTCAGAATGTCGCTGATATCCTGGGCGGTGACGCTCAGCCGCGCCATCTTCTTCGGGTCGAGCCAGATGCGCATGCCGTAATCGCGTGCGCCCAGCACCGTCACCTGACCGACGCCCTTAACGCGAGCGAGGGCGTCATAGACGCGCAAGGTCGCGAAGTTGGAGAGGAACAGGTAGTCGTAGCGCGGATCGTCCGAGCCGATGGAGACGACCAGTAGAATCTGCGGCTGCCGCTTGGCTACCGTGATTCCCTGCTGCAGCACCTGCTGCGGCAGCTGCCGCTGTGCGATCGCCACCTGGTTCTGCACGTCGACCGCGGCGATGTCCTGGTCTGCGCCGACTTCGAAGGTCACCGTGAGGGTGTAGCTGCCGTCGCTGGCGCTCTTGGAATCCATGTAGATCATGTGCGGCACGCCGTTGACCTGCTGTTCGATCGGCGCGGCCACGGACTCTTCGATGGTGGCGGCATCCGCGCCGGGGAAGCGGGCGGACACCACGATGGCGGGAGGCGTGATCTGCGGAAAACGGGCGATCGGCAGGGACGTCAGCGCCACTGCGCCGGCGAGCGTGATGATGATCGCCAGGACCGTCGCAAAGATCGGGCGGTCGATGAAGAAGTCGATCATGTGCCGAGGCCGGCGGGGGCGACTACTTTGGGTTTGTCGGAATCCGGCACAAACGGCGCAGCTTTCACCGGCACGCCGGGCTTCAGGCGCTGTACGCCGTCGACGATCACCTGGTCGCCGGCCTTGAGTCCCTGCTGCACGAGCCAGTTCTCGCCGATGCGCGGCCCCATGCGTACGTCGTGCTGCTGAGCCTTGCCGTCCGCATCGACGACCCAGACGTAGTTCTTGCCCTGCAGGTCCTGGATCGCGCGCTGCGGCAGTACGATGGCGTTGGGCTCGCGCAGCGTCGCGACCTGCACTCGCGCGAACTCGCCCGCATGCAGCAATTGCTGCGGATTTGCCACCTCAAGCCGGATCGCCAGCGTGCCGGTGCGGGTGTCCACAGCCGGGTCGATGAAGTTCAGCTTCGGCGCCTCCGGATATTCCGAGCCATCCGCGAGGAACAGGCGGAACGGGGGAGCCGTCGTACTGTTCTGGTTTGGCGCGCGCCCGCCCAACTCGCGCTGCAGGCTGAGCAGTCGCTGTTCGCTGATGCTCAGGTTCACGTACATGCGGGTGGTTTCGTATAAGGTCGTCAGCAGCGTGGTATTGGCTGTGACGAGGCCACCCAGCCGCAGCTGCGCGCGTCCCATTACGCCATCGATGGGACTGGCGATGCTGGCATAGCCGAGATTGAGCTGCGCCGTGGTGACGCCGGCCTTGCCGGCTTCCACCGAGGCAACGTTGGCCTTGTTCTTGGCCACGGCCGCGTCCAATTCCTGCTGGCTGACTGCATCGATCTCTGACAGCGACTTGGCGCGACCCAGATCGCGCTGCGATTGCTCGAGCGCCGCCTCGTTCTGCGCCAGCGTTGCTTTCGCCTCCGCGAGCGCGGCGATATAGGGCTGCTGGTCGATGACGAACAGCAGCTGGCCTGCCTTGACACGCTGCCCCTCCTCGGGCAGCTGCTTCTCCAGCACACCGCCGACGCGGGGACGAATCTCCACGGTATTAATGGCCTCCGTCTGTGCCACATAGTCTTCAGTGAACGTGGCCGGTGCCGGCGCAACCGTCAGAACGCTGACCTCGGGAGGCGGGGGCGCCGGGGGCTTGTGCGCAGAGCAGCCAAGCAGCATGACGGCGGCGAGGCCGCACATGGATACCGGGCGCAGGCCAGTCCTAGGAAGAATGGGAGGCAGCATATCGATGGGTCCTATTGTTCTTGGCCGGCCTCAGGCGGCAGCACGGCGCGCCTTATAGCCGCGTTTCCCCCCGGATCTGCCGCTCGATACCCTTGGCCGGCGGCGCAAGCGTTCGGCCAGCCGGTTGTAACCGAATCTTGCCCCACGTGACCCCGGATCGACAACCACGGTCCGAAATGCAGCCCGTATGCCTGGGTTGGCGCCGCCAGGCCGGCTCGCACCCCCCAAGTCGCTCAGCGCCTGGGAACGGCGCAGCGGGAAGCGCATTGACGCAGTTGGTGCGGCGAGTGCATGGTCGATGGTGGCTGCCCGAAAGGGACGATCGCTGATGAGCGATCCAACGCCCAGCCGCCTGTCGCGCTCGAGTGCGCTGCGAGGACGGGGGCCATGCGCGGACGCAGAGCCGTCGCCCGGCCTCTTTTTTGCTGCTTTGCGCGTAGGCTTTGCGCGTTCGGGTTTTCTCAAGAAACCCCAACGACATGTCAGCTTGTTGGCGCACCAGCGCCCGTTAAGCGCGCCGAATACCTGTCGGACCGCGCCTACAGTATTGAGCGTTCCGCGACGACATGCTTTCTGTGAGAGGCCTCACGTACGCTGAACTAACACCGGAGGAGTATCGGGGTCATCCACACGGCGCAGCGTGCTTGCGTGGGATGTGCGGTAACGCACACAGGATGTCGACATGGAGAGTTTATGAGCGAGCGAGCGATACGTCCGGAACCCGCCCCGCCAAACGAGGCTGGTCCAGCGCGCGCTACTGCCGCGACTACGCTTCCCTTGGACAGTGCCATCAGCCACTGCGAAAAGCTGCGGCGCGTGCTGGAACTGGAAGAGTGGATCAACGGGGCTCGCGACGACGCGCTGCTGGTCGCGACCTGCCGCACCTGGCAGGTAGAGCGCGAGCAGCTGCTATTTGAGTTACAGCTTTCCTGAGAGTTCGCGCCCCCTCCTACCCCTTCCCCGGGATCGCGCTCACAGCCTCGTAGCACGGTCCGGTCCCTCGCAACTCCCGTTTGATTCTGCGTCAGAGTCGGGACTGCTATATTGCGCCTCGCAATAACTTCCCGAAAACTGTTTGAGTCTGCAGATTCAACGATGTCTCGGTCGAGCTCTGACAGCGTTTGGTGCACGTCACAGGGCCCGTCCTGAATCGAGAATGATGAGCAACCGACAACCGCAAGATCCGCGGCTCCCTGCGTCGCGGCGCGCCGCCGTTCTCGGCCTGATTGTTACGGTGCTATTGATCCTGGTCGGATTGGCTTTGGTGAAAATCCTCGGTGGCGCCGGCAGCTTGCAGGATTGCGTGCTGTCCGGACGCACTAACTGTGCGCCTGTGGATGGCAGCGATCCCTAGAGCCCGCAGGCGGCGTTTTTCAAGTCGCTCGCCTGTCTAGCCCGGCCGCACAGGAGGCACGACGCTTGACGGCGATGACTACGCGCGTAGACTTCGCACAGGTTACAGCTGTAGTCGATTCAACCGTGGCCAAGCAAATCCCCATCAGCGAAGCCGAGTCCTTGGTCATGGACGTCTTGTGGCGCAGTGGCGGCCCTAGCAGCAGCGAGGATGTGATCAGGGCATTGGGCAAGCAGCAGGCGTGGCAGGAAACCACGGTCAAGACCCTGCTGGGGCGCCTGTTGCGTAAGGGTGCGGTAACAGCCAAGAAGGATCATCGGCGCTATCTCTACGCCCCCGTCCTTAAGCGCGACCAGTGGCTATCGTTCGAGAGCAAACGCGTCCTGGAACGATTGTTCGACGGCCGACTCGCGCCGCTGGTGGCGCATTTCGGCCGACATCACCGCCTGAGCAAGCGTGACATCGCCGATCTGAAGCGCCTGATCGCGCAGATGGACGAAAATGATTGAACTGATCGCCGTGCTCGCGGCTGTGGCATTCACCTCATCGCTCGCCATCGCCAGCGTCATGTTGCTGCGGGGCTTCCTACGCCAGGCCTTTAGCGCGACGGTTTCCTATGCCGCGTGGTTTGCCGTACCCGTCGCCATCTTGGTAACTGTTATTCCCACGCCTCAAGTTGGCGTTGGCAGTGTGGTCGCCGACAACCCGGCGCTCGACTATGTGGTGCAGCTGCTCGCGCGGCTGCTCGGCTCGTCGCTGGCGCTGAACATGGTCTTCTGGATCTGGAGCGGAGGATTTCTGATCGCCGCTGCGTTACTGGTGCTCAACCAGCTGCGCTTCATCCGCAGCCTGGGAACCGTGGTAGTGCGGGATGGCCTTGCGTATTCCGAGTATCCGGCCGTAAGCCCCGTGGTCATGGGGCTGGTCCGTCCGACCGTCGTGGTGCCGTCCGATTTCCGTTCACGCTACACGCTGCAGGAGCAGGCGTTGATTCTCGCGCACGAGCATACGCATGTGCGTCGCGGCGACTTGGTTGCCAACTTATTCTGCTCCCTGATCCGCTGCGTGCTGTGGTTCAATCCACTGACGCACCTGGGCGCCGGACGCTTCCGTTTCGATCAGGAGCTCGCCTGCGATGCGACGACGCTGCGAGGCCGCGCGCGTCTGCGCAAGGCCTACGCCACGGCGATTCTCAAGACCCTGGCCCTCCAGTCGCATCTGCCGATTGGCAGTCCGTGGAAAAACGCCGAGCCGCTTTACACGCGGATCGCACATCTGCGGCGACCGGCGATGTCCGGCAGCCGCCGTAGCTGCGGGTACGCTGTGGTCGGCATCCTGCTCACTGCTCTCGGGGGCGCCGCCTGGTCGCTGCAGCCGGCTTCCATCCTGGGCGGTGGCGCCAGTGGTGCGGTGCGGCTGGCGGCTGCCCGACACAGCACGATCACGGCGGCCTGCCCGCTTGCGGCAAAGCGCACTGCTGCCGCCGTGACTGCGCTGCAGCGGCGCTGAGCGCCAGAACAACCTTCACCTACACCGTCGACTGCACGGGGAGATACTATGAAGCGTCTGCGGCTTTGCGTAGCGATCACCAGCCTGTCGGTGGCAGCATTACTGCCGACTTCCTCCATGCAGGCTCAAACGGCGACGCCCGCAGTGCCGCAGGCAGCGGCGCCACGCGACGGACAGCACGATTTCGACTTCGAAATCGGCTCCTGGAAGATTCACCTCAAGCGGCGGCTGCATCCGCTCAGCGGCTCGAATACCTGGGTAGAGTTCGACGGCACTTCAGTGACACGAAAACTGTGGCAGGGACGGTCCCAGGTGGAGGAATTCGAGACTGACGGCGCCGCCGGGCACATTGAGGGCATGACTGTGCGTCTCTATAACCCGCAAACGCACGAGTGGCGCCTGTACTGGGCCAACAGCCAGAAGGGCATCATGGACGTGCCGCAGATTGGCAGATTCGTCAACGGGCGCGGCGAGTTCTATGCGCAGGACACCTTTGAGGGTAAAACCATCTGGGTGCGCTTCATCTGGGCGCAGACTGATTCGAAATCCCCGCACTTTGAGCAGTCCTTTTCCGAGGACGGCGGCAAGACCTGGGAAGTGAATTGGATCACCGACCAGACCCGCGACGCCGGCGCGAGCTGAGCCGGCCCGCACTATCCTGTCAGTTCGTTGGGAGCGCCGGCGTCCCGCCGCGTCTGTTTACTGTGTGGCTGCCGGTGAGCGATTGCCGGCGAATAAGGCTGCTCGTTTGACATCGTCCGGATGTTTCGCGGATGCTGCAGGTCAGCCAGCAGTGACGCACGTGCTTCACCCTTGCGGTACCTTCGCGGTCATCGGTTCGGACTCGGCCCCTGTTGGTGGGGCCGCCGCACTCGTTTCCGCGGCGCGGCTGAGCCGCTGCTTTCAGCAGCGTGCAACGGAGGCGGTCTGCGCCGGTTTGTGTATGGAACGAGCCTCCCGCTGCTGCTGAGCGGCTGCGCCGCGTCCGTGTTTTCCCCGGTGGGTCCGGTGGGCGCGGCCGAGCGCACCATCTTGCTCGATTCACTCGCCATCATGCTGGCGATCGTCGTACCAACCATCGCCGCGACCCTCGCGTTTGCCTGGTGGTTCCGCGCATCCAACAAGCGCGCCCGGCGTCTGCCGGACTGGTCTTACTCGGGCGAACTCGAGCTCATCGTCTGGTCGATTCCGGCCCTGGTCATCCTGTTCCTGGGTGGGATCGCCTGGATCAGCGCACACGAACTCGACCCCGCGCAACCGCTGGCCGG
>Ga0302326_10008634_pt1 | contig 22432 bp, 13 predicted proteins | sample Palsa_T0_3_FD_202264 | JGI IMG/M metagenome (GOLD analysis project Ga0302326, IMG submission 202264) | Peat permafrost microbial communities from Stordalen Mire near Abisko, Sweden - Palsa_T0_3 | ecosystem: Environmental > Terrestrial > Soil > Palsa > Peat permafrost | place: Sweden: Abisko... | reverse complement strand
TGTATTTCGGGCCGTAGGTCACAGTGACGCGGCGGCCTGCGCCTTCCACATGGAAACGGGCGAAGCCATCAGGATCGCGAAGGAGATTGCCGAAAACATCATCGAGCTGGGCGCCTTTCAATGGATGGGGGTCGGAGAACTCGACGGGATGGCGCTCGCCGGTCGGAATGACCATGTCGTTGAGCACCAGATGATCGCGGGCAGCGACGTGGACCGCCCATTCGTCACGAGGAACTACGGGAAGACTGAGATACGGATGATAGCCCACGGCGACCGGCAGCGATTCCGCGCAATGATTCTCGATCACGGTTTCCACTTCCAATTGGCCGTTGCTCAGGCGGTGCGTCATGGTGAGCGTATGGGCGAACGGGAATTGCGCCATCAGATCGGGGCGGCGCGAGAATTCTAGCCGGCTGGTAGTCCACGCGGAAACGTCGTCCGCGCCGGAATCGGCCACCTCCCAATAGGGCGAAAAGTTCAGCAGACCGTGAATGGGAGATTGATGGGAGTCGCGGCGGATGTTGTTGAGCTTGGCATTCAGCAGGTAGTGCTTGCCGTTGGCCCAATAGGCGTCGCCATCCAGGCGGTTGGCCCAGGGCGCCAGGAACGGAACACCGCATAAGACGGGTTTGGCTTTCAACTCAGCGGGACTGGCGTAGGGGAACCAGAGTATCTGCTCGCCTGCCACGCGAAACTCGTAAGCCATATTCCCGATCGACGGGGCGACGGAGATAGCGGCGCGGCAAGCGGCATCGGATAAACGAACGATCGGTATTCCATCGACTTCCGATCGTTCGACGGCATAGTTGGCGGGCTTCATCGCTACGATTCTCTCATGGCATAATAATTCCCATGACACTTTCAGAGGGAAAACTGCGGCGCATGAAAGCGCTGGCTAACAATCGGGGCGTAATCGCAGCGGCTGCCATGGATCAGCGCGGCAGCCTGCAGAAATCGCTGGCCGCGGCCCGCGGCGTCGATTCGAAGAGCATCACCCCGGAAATGATGAGCGAGTTTAAGGTGGTTGTCAGCAAGGTGCTGACACCGCACGCCAGCGCTATCCTGCTCGACCCGGAATTCGGACTGGACGCGGCCGCGGCGCGCAGTAAGAATGCGGGTCTGCTGCTGGCGTACGAATTGAGCGGCTACGACAATACTCAGCCCGGCCGGCTGCCCGACCTTCTGCCGCACGTGTCGGTAAAGCGCATCGTGGATTGGGGCGCCGATGCGGTGAAGATCCTGATCTACTACACGCATCACGAGGATTCCGCCGTCAACGATATCAAGCATGCGTTCATCGAGCGGATTGGGGCGGAATGCGAAACGTACGAAATCCCGTTCTTCCTGGAATTTGTGGGTTACGATCCGAAGGGCGGCGACGAAAAAGGCTTCGAGTATGCCAAAGCGAAGCCGGAGATTGTAAAGGCGAGTATGAAGGAATTCTCGCTGCCGCAATATAAAGTGGATGTGCTGAAGGTGGAAGTGCCGATCAACGCGGAGTACGTGGAAGGATCGAGCGTATATAAAGGTCAGAAGGCGTACACGCGCGCCGAAGCGCTGACTCAGTTCCGGGAAGCGGCGGCGATCGCTAGCAAGCCGTTCATCTATCTGAGCGCGGGTGTCAGCAACTCGGTATTCACGGAGTCTCTGAGCATGGCGGCCGAAGCGGGCACAGATTATTCGGGCGTGCTCTGCGGGCGCGCTACCTGGAAGGAAGGCATTCCGGTGTACGCCAAGCAGGGCGCCAAAGGCCTGGAGGAATGGCTGCAGCGCGAGGGCGTACGAAATATCAACGCGGTGAACGACGCCATTCAGTCGGCTAAGCCTTGGTACGCCAAGATGGGTCTGGCAACTCCGGCATAAGTTGGTCTTTCTGAGCCGCGCGCGTCAGCAAGCGGTTCTTGGACTGTGCATTGTGTCTCCTGACACATAAGTGCGGAATAGGCGGGCTGATTGGCAACTGGCGCGCAGGTACAGGGCCCAGTGAACCCCCTGGAAAAGCTTGCGACGCTCGCCGGAATCGAAGACCGTTTTGAGGACGCGAAAGGTGGCATTCGTGAGACCTCCGCGGACACCAAACGCGCCTTACTGGCCGCGATGGGCTTCCCGGCCGGTGGCGACGAGCAAGCTGGCGCCTCGCTTCACGAATTGGAGGAAAGGCCGTGGCGCAGATCTTTACCTCCGGTGCGCGTTGCCCATGCACAAAAGGGAGAGATTACTGTCGATGCGGTGATACCGGCGGACACTCGCGAGGTGCGCTGGACGGTGATTCTCGAAAACGGGAAAGACCTGTCCGGAACGGCAGCTTGCACTGATCAGAACCTCCTGGAAAGTCGCGAGATCGACGGGCGAAAGCTGGAGCGGCATCGTTTGACGCTCGCGGGGCAACTTCCCATTGGCTATCACCTGCTGAATTGCGAGCTGGATGACGCGACTTGCTCGCTGATCGTCACGCCGGGTAAATGCTGGCTGCCGAAGGCCGCGGAAGACCAGCGCCGACTCTGGGGTGTGGCCGCGCAGCTTTACCTGCTGCGCTCGACGCGGAATTGGGGCATCGGCGATTTCACGGATTTGCGGAAGTTGGTCGAACTGGTCGGCGGCCTCGGCGGCGACGTCGTGGGCTTAAATCCGCTACATTCGCTCTTCGTCGATAATCCCGAACATGCCAGCCCGTATTCGCCGGAGAGCCGGCTGCTGCTGAATGTTCTCTACATCGATGTGGAAGCGGTTCCCGAGTTGGCCGACTCGACGGAGACGCGGGCGCTAATCGCATCGGAGGGATACCAGCAGCGGCTCGCCGAGTGCCGGGCGGCAGCGCTGGTTGACTACGTCGGGGTGGCGGAACTGAAGCTGCAAGCACTGAAGCTGCTCTTCGAATGCTGCCGGATGGAGCCCCATTCGGCGCGCTGGCGGGAATTCGAGCGCTATCGCGTCAGCGCTGGAAGAGCGTTCGAGCAGAATTGCCTGTTCGAAGCGTTGCGCCAGCATTTCGCTGCCATCACCGGAAAGCTGGCGGATTGGCACACGTGGCCGGCGGACTATCAGAGCCCCACCTCGCCGTCTGTCGCGCTCTTCGCCGAGGAGCACGCGGGGACGGTGACTCTCTACGCCTGGCTGCAGTGGCTGGCGGATCAGCAGCTGGCGGCTGCGTCAGCGGCGGCGAAGAACATGGAAGTCGGTCTGTATCGCGATCTGGCTGTAGGCACGGACAGCAGCGGGGCCGGCACCTGGAGCAATCCCGATGCGGTGGTCTCGGCTGCGCACGTGGGAGCGCCGCCCGACATTTTTAATCCTGCGGGCCAGGATTGGGGATTGCCGCCGTTTCACCCGGGGGTGCTGTATGAGACTGGCTATCGCGATTTCATCGACCTGGTGCGCGCGAATATGCGTCACGCCGGCGGATTGCGGATCGATCACATTATGGCGTTTCAGCACCTCTACTGGGTGCCGGCCGGCAAGTCGCCGCGGGAAGGCGCGTACGTGCAGTATCCGCTCGAAGACCTGGTGGGAATCATCGCTTTGGAAAGCGAGCGCCAGCGGTGCCTGGTGGTGGGCGAAGATCTGGGCACGGTGCCGGCAGGATTTCGCGAGCGCATGATGGAGGCGAACATCCTGTCGTATCGTGTGCTGTTCTTCGAGCAGGACATGCACTCGGGCGTTTTCCATCCGCCGCATTCGTACCCGCAGTTGGCACTGGCAGTATCGGGAAGTCACGATCTGCCGACGGTGCGGGGCTGGTGGGAGGAGACGGACATCGAGATCAAGGAGCGTCTGCATCTCTTTCCCGACGAATCTCCGGCGTCGGATGCGCGCGCGCGGCGAGAGCGGGACCGCAACGAACTGGTTCGCGCGTTGCGCGCGGAGGGCCTGCTGCCTCAGGATGGATTGATCGAGATGGAGGAGCTGACATCCGCCGTCCATGCATATCTCGCGCGCAGCAGCGCGCTGATCGCCATCGCGCAGATGGACGATATTACCGCTGAGACCGAGCCGGTGAATGTTCCGGCAACTAGCGGCGAGCATCCAAACTGGAAGCGGCGGTTATCCGTGAATGCCGAGCAGTTGGCGGAATATCCCCGCTTGCTTCGCTTGGCCGAGGTGTTCCGCAAGGAGCGGCAGAAGACGCCGGCTCCCGCAATAAAGGGGGTTTCGCGATGACACCGCGTGCTACCTATCGGCTGCAATTCCACAAGGACTTTGGATTCGCGCAGGCCGCGGAGATCGCGCCGTACCTGGCTCGCTTGGGCGTGAGCCACGTGTATGCATCGCCGTGGCTCAAAGCGCGGCCGGGCAGCACGCACGGCTACGACATCGTGGATCATCACACCATTAATCCGGAACTCGGATCGCAGGCGGATTTCCAGCGCATGCTGGAGGCGTTTCGGGCGAATGGCCTGCGGCAGATTCTGGATTTCGTACCTAATCACATGGGAGTCGGCGGGGCAGACAATCCGCTGTGGCTCGATGTGTTGGAGTGGGGGCCGGATTCGGCATATTCGGGCTGGTTCGATATCGACTGGCAGTCCGACCGGTGCTACCTGGAATCGAAGCTGCTCGTACCTTTTTTGGGCGATCAGTATGGCATCGAGTTGGACGCCGGTAAACTCAAGCTGAAATTCGACGAGCAGGAAGGTTCGTTCGCAGTGTGGGCTTACGACAGCCATAAGCTTCCGATCTGTCCTCTGCACTACGGCGGCATCTTGGGGAATGAGGTTCCGGAACTGGAACGGCTGGGCGATGCCTTTGTCAATTTACCCGAATGGCGACCGCAGGCGGGCCGGCGGTCGCGCGATCTGAAGGCTCTGCTGGCGCGGTCCGCGTGTGAGAATCCGGAAGTGCGCGACGGCATTGCGGCGGCACTGGGGCGGTACAACGGAACGGCCGGCGACCGGGAAAGCTGGGCCAAGCTGAACACCCTGATTCAGGACCAACACTGGCGCGCGGCGAATTTCCGCGTGGCGGCGGACGATATCAATTATCGCCGCTTTTTCAACATCAACGATCTCGCCGGCCTGCGAATGGAGCTACCGGAAGTTTTCGAGCATGCACACGAACTGGTGTTCCGCCTGCTGGCGGACGGCACTATCGACGGGTTGCGCATCGACCACGTGGACGGGTTGTTGAACCCCAAGGAGTATTTCGCGCGCCTGCGCACCAATCCGGCCCTGGGGCACTCGGACGAACCGTTTTACCTGATCATCGAGAAGATTCTCGCGCGCCATGAGACACTGCGTGAGGATTGGACGGTGGACGGCACCACCGGATACGAGTTCGCAAACCTGATGCTTGGCATGTTGATCGATCCGGCCGGCGAGGAACCTTTCACCCAGACCTACCGCGAATTCACCGGCGAGCAGAAGAAATTCTCCGAGGTGGTGCGCGACTGCAAGCTGCGCATCATGCGCAACGAAATGGCGAGCGAATTACACGCGCTGGCGCGGGAGGCGGCGCGGGTGGCGCACCAGAATCCCAGGACCGCGGATTTCACGCAGAACGTTCTGCAGCGGGCGATCCGCGAAGTGGTGGCTTGCTTTCCCGTATACCGCACCTACGTCGACTCGCAAGGTGCGCCATCGGAAGAAGACCGGCGCGATCTGACATGGGCGTTGAAGAAGGCGCGTAGTAAAGACCCCGATCTGGACCCGAGCGTTTACGATTTCGTCGCTAAGCTGCTTTCGGGCGACCTGGTGGCGGAACCGCGTAGCGGCTTCAGCCGGCAATCAGTGCTGCGATTCGCCATGAAAGTGCAGCAGTATAGCGGTCCCGTAATGGCCAAGGGGCTCGAGGACACGGCGTTCTATCGCTATAACCGATTCGTGGCGCTCAATGAAGTGGGCGGCGATCCGGACCAGTTCGGAGTAACGCTGGCGAATTTTCACAAACTCAATGGTCAGCGCGCTAAGGGGTGGCCGAAGGCGATGCTGACTACTTCGACGCATGACACCAAGCGGGGAGAAGATACGCGCGCGCGTCTGGCGGTGCTATCCGAACTCCCGGAAGAATGGGCGAAGCAGGTGCAGGCCTGGAGCAAAATCCTTCGCGCACGACGCGGCGATATCGGGACGAGCGCACCGCCGGATCGCAATGACGAGTACCTTTTCTATCAGCTCTTGGTGGGCACCTGGCCGGCGGAGCTGACGGGTGTGGGCGTCGACTTGGATCCCGAGGCTTTGTCGGTCTACGCAGAACGGGTGAAAGGCGCGATGACGAAGTCGATGCGCGAGGCGAAGGTGCATTCCACCTGGGCATCGCCCAATACGGCTTACGAGTGCGCGGTGCTGTCATTTGTCGAGGGGGCGCTGAATGCCACTGAATCGCGTGCCTTCCTATCGTCCTTTCTTCCCTTTCAGGAACGAGTGGCGCGGCTGGGCGTGCACAATAGTCTGGTGCAGACGACATTAAAGCTGACGGCTCCCGGCGTTCCCGACACTTATCAGGGCGCGGAGTTATGGGATCTGAGTCTGGTGGACCCGGACAATCGTCGGCCCGTAAATTACTGCGCACGGATTCGACTGCTCGAGGCGGTTCCAGGCGCGGCGATTCATACGCTGATGGAGAATTGGCGCGACGGTGGGATCAAGTTGTTCGTGCTTTCGAAGCTGCTGGCGCTGCGAACGGCGGAGGCGGATCTCTTCGCATCGGGCGAGTACGAGGCACTGCTTGCCACTGGGGTAAGGGCGGATCGTCTGATTGGGTTCCAGCGGCGGTTGGAGAATCGACGGGTGGTGGTGTTGGCGGCGCGCTTTCCGGCTCACGCGGAAGGCGATACAGACTGGATGGATACTTCGGTCGCGATCAACGCGGCGGAGGGACTACGGAACGTATTTACCGGCGAGGAAATGCGGGTAATTGAGGGCCGGCTGGATCTCGCGGCGGCATTCGACGGATTGCCGGTAGCGGTCTTCGCCGAAAGGTGAACCGAGGTGCACGCGTAAGGTAGGGAAGCAGTCCGGCAAACGCGTACTCCAAAGCTCCGCGAGCGGACTCTGGCGACCGGAAAGCAGGGCGAGGGCGTTCCGCGTAGACTCGGGGGCCTGCCTCACCTTACTGCGACGCCTCAAAAACAAACAGGAGCAGTGATCGGGCGGTGACCATGTAGCGGTCGCCGATCTTGAAACTGGATCTTTCTTCCGGCTCGGGAATATTGGTGTCGAACAGTAGCGACCACTGGCCATCGCCCGCACAGTTCGTCAGGGTGAACTCGACGGCGTCATGATAGCCGTTGATCGCGATCAGGAGGGTCGCCTCCTTGCCGCGCTGCCGGATGCCGGTGGTCTGGGCTCGCCCGTCGAGCAGCACTCCGAAGCAACGGGTGGCGGGATCATCCCAGTCCTTCTTTTCCATCTGATTGCCGTTGCAATTGATCCAGGTAACATCGCGCACCTCCAGTTCGTCGATGTACTCGCCGTTCAGGAAAAGATTGCGGCGCAGAATCGGATATTTGTGGCGTATCGACGTTAGTTTCCGAAAAAACTCCACCAGGAGCGCGCTTTTCTCCGCGAGACTCCAATCAACCCAACTGATGTCGTTGTCCTGGCAATAGGCGTTGTTGTTGCCCTTCTGCGTGCGCGCGAATTCGTCGCCCGCGAGAACCATCGGGGTGCCCTGCGAGAGGAGTAAGGTCGAGAGCATGTTGCACATTTGCCGCTCTCTCAGGCTCAGAATTTCGGGATCATCGGTGGGCCCCTCCGCGCCGCAATTCCAGGAGCGGTTATCCGAGGTGCCATCACGATTTTCGTCGCCATTGGCCTCGTTATGCTTTTCGTTATAACTCACGACGTCATTCAGAGTGAACCCGTCATGCGCAGTGAGGAAATTGATGCACGACCACGGCCTGCGTCCTTGATGATGGAACAAAGGCGCGGAGGCACAAAGCCGTTCCGCCAAGCCGTTCGCAGATAACTCGCCGCGCCAAAAGTCGCGAACATTATCGCGGAACTTATCGTTCCATTCCGCCCAACCTGGCCTGAATTCGCCGACCTGGTAGCCTCCGGGCCCGCAGTCCCACGGCTCCGCGATCAGCTTCACTGTCGCCAGCACCGGGTCTTGGCTGCAGGCTTTCAGGAAACCGCTCTGGTTGTCGAACCCGTTGGGCTCGCGCGCCAGGATGGTGCCGAGGTCGAATCGGAAACCATCGATACGCGTCTGCTGAACCCAGTAGCGCAGACTGTCCATTACCATCTGCAGCACTCTGGCATGACTCACGTTGACCGTGTTACCGGTTCCCGTATCGTTAATGTAGTATCGCTTCTTGTCGGGAATCAGCCGATAGTAGCTGGCATTATCGATTCCCTTAAAGGACAGTGTGGGACCGAGTTCGTTGCCCTCGGCGGTGTGGTTGTAAACCACGTCCAGAATCACTTCGAGACCGGCATCGTGAAAGGCCGCTACCATCTCTTTGAATTCCCTGAGGCTGTCGCGAGGGTTGGCGGCGTATCGGGGATCGGGCGCGAAAAAGCCGATGGTGTTATATCCCCAGTAGTTGGTCAGTCCCTTGTCGAGCAGGTGGCTTTCATTCACGAACGTGTGGATAGGCAGCAACTCGACCGAAGTAACGCCCAACGAGCGGATATATCGGACGACATCCTTCGATGCCAGCCCTCGATAAGTGCCGCGATGCTTCTCCGGAACGCAGGGATGGAGCTTGGTGTATCCCTTGACATGCAGTTCATAGATGATGGTGTCATCCCATCTCACTCGCGGACTATCCCGAGGGCCTGTCCAGTCGAAGCCCGGGTCCACCACCAGGGATCTCGGCATGAAGGGTGCGCTGTCCCGCCCATCGAACGTCTTATCGTCACCAGATTCCATCTGGTAACCGAAAAGCGCGGGATTCCACTCGATCTGGCCCATATGTGCGCAGGCGTACGGATCGAGGAGCAGCTTATTCGGGTTGAAGCGATGCCCAGCGTCCGGCTCGTAAGGTCCGTGCACGCGAAAACCGTAAGGCGTGCCTGGCTGGAGATCGGGCAAGTACCCATGCCAGACTTGGTCGGTGTACTCGGGAAGTGCAATCCGTTGCACTTCCTGCTTTCCGTCCCCGTCAAAAATGCACACCTCTACCTTGGTTGCATTGGCTGAGAATACGGCGAAATTCGTGCCGGCGCCATCCCATGCTGCTCCAAGGGGATGCGGCAGGCCTTCTCTAATTTGAGTAGTTGGTACGGCAATCATTTTCGAGGGTTACGACCTTACAAAGTGTGGCGGCTGGTTAAACGCCGTGGCCATTTCGCCAGCATGCAAGCGGCCACTGTTAATGGAACTACACGGGCAGAAACACCGCTTTGGTCTTCGGGATGGCCCGCAGAACGTCATCGCGATGCCGAGATGTGCCTTTATCAACTCGGGCGGTGTATGCATGGTCCACCGCGACGGCGAGAGTCAGCGTGAGCAGTTCAGGAACATAAGCGCGTCAAATTCTAGCCCCCAAAATTGGGTTTCGCACTGTTGCTGCGCAGACATGTTCGCCGCCGCCCGCGCGAATGAGGACGGCTCGACTGTGTCTTAACGTAGTCGATGGCTTGAGAGTGTGGCCACCGGTACCCTCGCATGCGAGCAATGGAAACGCCACTGCTCAGTGGGCATCGAACAGATATGTCGATCTAGGATCTTCAGCCCGAATTCGGTATACAAGGCTCCCCGCACACGAGGAGCAACGGCCGTGCACAGCGTCTGTCCGTACTGCGCGATGGGCTGCAGCCAGTTGGTCTCCGTGAAGGGCGGCAAAGTCATCGATATCGAAGGCAATCCCGATAGCCCGATCAACGAAGGCACACTCTGCCCCAAGGGCGCGAATACATTTCAGCTTGCCGTGAACCCGCATCGCGTCACGAAAGTGCTGTATCGCGCGCCTTACTCCACGCAGTGGAAGCAGCGCCCGCTCGAATGGTCGATGGGCTCCCCGGTAAATCGGCGTCTGCCACCGTCGAACAACCCGGCCGATCTCGGCGGCCGCGTCGGATGGAAGCGAGCGGTGTCGCGGGCGGTTTAAGAGTCTTGAACTACACGCAAAAACAAATCTGGCCACAGATGAACACAGATCAACGCAGATAAAACCAAGGCTGTTCTTATCTGCGTTCATCTGCGGCCACCCATAATTCTTTTTAGATAAACGCCGGAGTCTGATATTGGAACGCCTTCAGATTCGGGAAGACGTAGTCCAGGTCGCCTTGCGCCAGGCCGAACCACTTCGCCAAAGCGGCCAGGTATTGATCCTCCGACGTGCTCGGCACCCAGGTGCCGCGCCCCCCGGAGTCGTCGGGCCCGGCTAGCGCTAATGTGGGATAGGTGCCGTAAAGAGCGCCTCCGTTCACCGCGCCGCCCATCACGAGGGCGTGAGTGCCCCATCCGTGGTCGGTGCCGTTATTGCCATTCGGTTGGAACGTCCGGTTGAAGTCCGATTCCGTGAACGTAGTCACGCTGTCCTGTACACTGAGCGCCGTCATCGCCTGGTCGAAGGCATTGAGTGCGTTGGCCAGATTGCTGTAAAGCCCCACGTGCTGCTGCAATTGGTTGGAATGCGTGTCGTACCCACCCTGACTGCAGAAATAGATCTGCCGGCTGGCGCCCAGCGAACTGCGCACCTGGATGAGTTTGGCTACCTGGCCCAACTGCGTACCGATGTCGGTGCCGGGAAAGTTGACGCCGATGCTGGCCGCGCCCTTCAGCGCGGAGTTCACGGACTGGGCCACGGTAATCGCGCCGCTCAGCGAGCTCTGCGCCGCCTGCACCAGAGTAACTCCGCTCGATAGGCTCAACAGACCCTGCAACGCCGTCGATCCCGGATCGCTTGCCGGCGCAATAAGCCCGAAGTTACTGGTGTTCACGCTGGAAGGCTGCGTGGTCTCGCCGACCAGCTGCAGCACGTTGCCCGCTAGCGTGATGGCCGGCGGCACCACGCCGGACGCGGTGGCGACAACTTTATCCGCCAGCCTGCCGGCCCATCCGGAAGTGGCCCCGCCTTGCGGCGTAGCGTTTTGCCACTGCGTTTGCTGATCGGAATGCGAATAGAGATTGAGCGGCAGGGGAACACTGTTGAGCTGCGGCAGCCCGTTGGAAGCACGCGGCACCGGCTGCAGCAGGGTGCCCACGTTCATCATGATCGCCAGGCGGTTGCTGGTGTTATAGAGCGGCGCGATGGGGGCGAGGCTGGGATGCAGTCCGTAAGTGGCGTTGCTGGCGGCGTCATGGATGCTCAGCAGTGACGCCTGCGGAATCGCCAAATTCTGCCGGATCGCCTGGTAAACGGGATAAGTAGCGGACTGGTTCGGCACCAGCAGGTTGTTGGAATCGTTGCCGCCGAACAGAAAGACACAAACCAGCGCTTTGTAGTCGCCGGAGGTTTGGGCGCGGGCGGTGATTAAGCCGGCCCGGCCGAATGCCGCGGCAGCTCCCACGGCGGAGAGAGCGCGACAGCCCATGTTCAGAAATTCACGGCGCGATCGAGGGTGTAGCAGTGTCATGGCGATGGTCTCCCGTTACTGTTGCACTTGGTATTGCGGCGATGCAGCCGCGGCATAGAGGGCGCTGCGCACCCGCGACGCCATACTGGTGGACGCGCTGGCGGCGGTGATCAGGATGGCGCGCACGTTGGAATCCATCTGACCGCGGAATAGCGCCTGATTGATGGCCTCCACCAAGTCGGACGGATTGTTGGCGAGATCGGTTAGATTCGCCATGTTGACGGCGATGCCGCCCGATATGCCGTTGGTAACCACGCGGTAGGCAAAGTTCGCGCGCCCTAATGCGGTGCCGGCATTTAGCGCCTGGAATTCCGGCGCGATAGTCGGTGAAGTCATGTGGGGGACCACATAGAACGGAGAGAAGTAGCTGAAGACGCTCCCCGGCGCGAGCGGCGTCTGCCCCATGGCGCTGGACTGCGCGGTAAGCGCACCCGGCGCAGTGATGGTGGCGTTCAGTTCCCGGAGCAGGCGGGTGACGTAGAGGAACGGCTCAGGCAACTTGCCGACGCCTGGAGTCTGCGCTTCCGGATCGGTAAAAATAGCGGTGAGGACGCTTTGCAAACTCCCGCCGGACGATTGAAACGCGCTGGCCACGCGGCCCACATAGGCCGACGACGGGCTGCTTTCCACGAAACGCTGAATTAGCCGATACGAAACGAAGGGAGCGAGGTTGGTTTGTTGGAAGACACAGTCGTAGGCCGTGGCGATGTCGCTTTCCGCCGTGCCGCCTGCCGCAATGGTGCACGGGATAGGGAAATTCAGCGTCTTCTGCGTGGTGTCGTGATAATTCTCAATGGCGAGCATGGGGGCAAAATAATACTGCATGTTCGTCCATATGGAATTGAACCCGGGAGTCTCGCCGTAGGTCCAGCCAGTCAGCACCTTGGCCATGTTCGACACTGTGGTTTGATCGTACTCCGGGACCGTGGCGCCGTTGACCATGATGGGAACGCCGGTGGGATCGAGCTGCACCAGCCCTAGTGTGAAGAGCTGCATGGACTCGCGCGCATAGTTTTCGTTCGCCGATGTGGTCCCGGTGGCTTTGGCGTTGTTCACCATGTTGAGGTAATCACCCATGGCGGGGTTGAGCGTGACGGCGTTGAAAGCGTTGCGATACGTGTCGAACGCATAGTTGCCGAGAACGCGCTGATAGGACACCAACTGCTCGTAGAGCGTGTCGCTGACGGCGGATGCCACCATGATTTCGGCCAGCGCCAGGGAGGAGCGCTGGCGCAGTTGATCGCTACCGGTCAAAGCGATGTTCCAAAACGCCGTCTGGAGATCGCTGACACCCTGCTCATTATTATTGGGGTCGGCCCACGAACTGGCCGGCTGGGCGAATTGCGCCGCCAGCCATGCCTGCTGGCCCATGGTCTGCAGATCGACGACGTTTTGCGGCGTCGGTCCCCACGTGGTTATTTCCAGGAAACGCACGGCGTCGGCGTACGGCATATTCTCCACGGGCGCGCGGACCGGCACAGCGAGCGGGACGGAGGTCGCGGTCCCCGGGTTGGGATTGGTGACCTTCACGGCTGCCAATCGTCCCACCGGCATCACGACGTTGGCGCTGGCAGTGAGTTGCGTGTCAGAGACGACAGTAGTGGGCAAGGCAACGCCGGCCAGATAGATCACCGCGCCGGTCGCAAATCCGGTGCCCGTCAGGGCTATATTCGCAGCGCCGGGATTCAGCGTCGCCGGGGTGACGGCGGTGACAACCGGCACGGCGTTCTGGAGGTTAACGACCACGCTGGCTTGAACCGTGGAATCCTGCTGGCTGATGGCCGTCACTGTCACCGTCTGGTACGGCGGCATCATAATAGGTGCGGTGTAGACGCCAGCGGAGGACACGGTGCCCACAGTGGAATTGCCGCCCGCGATCTGGTCGATCTGCCACGTCACGGCTTGGTTGGTAGCGTTATTGACCTTGACGGTAAGGGGCAGAGTGGCGCCTACCGTGATTGTATGATTGTTGGGCGACAGGCTGATGGAGGTAGCAGTCACGGCATTTTCGATCGGCAGGTCTACCGATGACGCCGAACTCGCGCCGCCGATCGATAGCACGATGGCCTGATCGCCGGTCGACTGCGGCGGAACGATGAGGTTGATCTGATATTCCCCGGGCGCTACGATGCCGGCGTACTGCAACGTCGCCGGCACGCCGCCGACCGTCACTTTCAATTGGGTGAGATTCGAAATGGCCGCCGGCGAGGCTACGAGTTGGCCCGGAGGGACCGCCGGCGTCGTGGGGCCAAGACCCGTGGCGTAGATTTGAATGGACTCGCCTGGCTGAGCCGGACGCGATGTGACCGAACTGCCAAGGTAGCTGGCCGGAGCGACTGGGATGCCATCGCTGTTGTGCAGGGCAGCCGCGTACTTCCCTTGGAACGTGAAAAGGCCAGGCGCGTAACTCTGCAACGTCGCCGTGGAGGTCGCAGTGCCGTTCAGGCTCGTGACCACCACCGGTACCTTTCCCGTAGCCGTATCCGCGGGCGCCTGCACGTTTAGCTGCCCGGGACTGACGTAAGCGATCGCGGCATTCTTGCCATCGATGAGGACGGTGACATTATCGATAGTGGTGGGCAGCGCCGTGCCCGTGAAGTCGGAAGCTTGCCAGGAGCGGGTGGTGGCGGCGAGGCCGGTGCCGTAGATGGAAACCCATGAGCCGCTTTCGATTCCCGCCGCGCCGCTGGCGCTATTGCTCACACCGGTAATCGATGGAGTTTGGCCGAAGGCACAGCTTGCGGCAAGAAGAAGGAACAGTTTGCTCACCCAGGCTCGTCTCATGAGTACTCCCAATACTATTACCAAGTATCTGTTTGGGGTCAGGATAGCATGAGGCTCTACTATCTTGATGAATATTCGATCATTAGAGGCGGATGAGTGATGGAACGTACGATATGTCGCGTGCCCAGAATTCATTGCGAAACTCTTCTCGCCGGGGCGGGTTCGGAGGCGCTCCTAACACACCCACCCGCGGCCGGCCTCCGGTCGGCCTCTTCGCGTGATATGCGTCTGCTTCTTCGACGGGAAAGCGGGACGTGGGCGTCCCGCACGGACCAGGGGTCCGCCCCACCCTACTGCCCCACCGGATCCGTCGCCGCGGCCTTGGGCGTTGGCGTTTCCGTCTTCGTCGGGACGAGTTCCTTCAGCGAACGATCGGTGAGCTGCTTATTGATTGAGGGCAGCGACGATTTCAGCAGCGAGTCCAGCTTATTCTGCTGCTCGGCCAGTTTGCCGTTCAGGAGCTTGTACACGTCATACGACGCGGTAGTCGGCTTGCCATCGCCATGCTCGACGCTCGCGCCAAGGGCGGCGATCTTATTGTTCAACTTAATGGGGAAGTTGAGCGGATCCTGACCGCTACGATTGCGGACCTGGTAGACATCCTCTTCGATCTCGGTCAGCCGCTCGCGGAAAGCGTCGAGCGAGGCCTTCAATGCAGGCTCGCTGTTCGACTTGAGGCGATCGTCCATCTGGCGCTTTAGCTCGCGGACCTCGATCACGATCTCGTTGGCGTGCGTGATATCGTCACGAATCTTGAGCGCGAGCGAAAACTGCTCGGCAAGATCGGCGACGGTGACGCTATCCAGTCGCGGGTCCTTTTCAAGGACCAGCTTCTCCGTATAAGTCTTGCCATCGGCAGTGAGCCGCACCGAATACGTGCCGGGGACGGCTTCCGGCCCCTGTGTATTGCCGCTCCACAGGACCATGCCCTCGAATGTCGTGGCAGGGGCGTAGCGCATGTCCCACGTGAAGCGATTCAGGCCGGCCTTATCGGGGGCATTCACGACGCCCCCGCGGCCCCGCCCGCCCCCACCTGCGAAATCACCTTCCGCCGCGGGATCGCCGGGGGCGTCAGCAGCCGCCGCATCGCCGCCGCGTCCCCGTCCACCGCGGCCGTTCGCCTGATCTTTGGGCGTGCCGGTAAACGTGCGGATGACCTGCCCTTTGGCATCGAGAATGTCTATAGTCACCTTTTCCGCGGGCTTGGCAAGGTAGTAGTCGATTCGCGCCTGGCTCACGTTCCGCTCCACCTTGGGCGGCCCAAAGAGATGCACGTCCTCGGTGGTCAGCGTGGGCTTCAACTGGCGCAGAGGCGTGATGTCGTCGAGCACATAGAACGACCGACCATGAGTGGCGATCACCACGTCGTTGCCTTGGATGACGATGTCCGACACCTGCACGTCCGGCAGATTGAGCCGCAGCGACTGCCACTGCGCGCCATCGTCGAACGATACGTAGATGCCATGCTCAGTGCCGGCGAAAAGCAGTCCCTGGCGGATGGTGTCTTCGCGGATAGCGTGCACGAAGTCGTCATCGGGAATGCCGTTGACGATCTTGCTCCAGGTCTTGCCGTAGTCGCCCGTCTTGAAGATGTAGGGCTTGCGGTCGTCGTTCTGATAATTCTTGACCGCGACGTAAGCCGCGCCGGGATTGTGCGAGGAGGCTTCGATGAGGCTGACGCGCCCGAAATCCGGCAACCCCGGAGGCGTGATTTTGGTCCAATGCGGAAACTTGGCGTTGGCGTCGCGGCTGATGTAGACCAGACCATCGTCAGAGCCAGTCCAGATGGTGTTCACGTCCTTACGCGAGGGCGCGATGGTGAAGATGGTGCCGTAAATTTCGGGACCGTTCTGGTCGTGCGTGATTGGGCCGCCGGAATCGCCGAGCGTCTTCGGGTCGCCGCGAGTGAGGTCATCGGAAATCCGCGTCCAGGAATGGCCGTCGTCAACTGTCTTCCAGAGATGCTGCGACGACGTATATAAGATGTCCGGATTCACGGGCGAGAAAACGATGGGGAAAGTCCATTGCCACCGCTCGGGGAGCGATCCGGCGCTCTCGCCGGAGAAGAACAGCGGGTAAACCTGGACGTCTTTGCTGTAATTGGTGCGACGGTCGAAGCGCGTGAGCAGCGCGCCTTGGCTGCCGGCGTAAAAGATGTTGGGATTGCGCGGGTCGGGCGCGATATAGCCGCTTTCGCCGCCGCCCACGCTGTAGGTGTTGGCCGCGCCGCGACCGCCTCCACCTCCGCCTCCGCGTCCGCCGCCGGCGGTGCTGGGAGTGCAGATCGTGGAGCTATCCTGCTGCGCGCCGCATACGTGGTACGGGAGCTCGTTGGTGACGGCCACGTGATAGAGCTGCGCCGTGGCAAACGTCTGAGGCGTCCACGTTTGTCCGCCGTTGACCGATACGTTGCCGCCACCGTCGTTGCTGTTGACCATGCGGAGCGGATTGGCAGGGTCGATCCACAGATCGTGATGATCGCCGTGCGGCGCCTGGATATTGCGGAAGGTCTTGCCTCCGTCGGTGGAGCGAAACATGCTGGTGTTGAGGACGTAGACGGTGTCTTTGGCCTTCGGGTCGGCGTATACGCGGCTGTAGTAGAAGGCGCGCTGACGCATGGTCCGGTCGTCGTTGATCAGTTTCCACGTGGCGCCGGCGTCATCGGAAACGTACAGTCCGCCCTTTTCGTTCTCGACCATGGCGTAGATGCGGTTGGAATCGCCGCCGGAGACCGCGACGCCGATTTTGCCGACAATGCCCGTGGGCAGTCCCGGATTGCGCGTGATTTCGGTCCAGTGATCGCCACCATCGGTAGTTTTGAAAAAGCCGCTGCCCGGACCGCCGCTGGTCAGGCTCCAGGGAGTGCGATTGACGTCCCAAATGGCGGCATACAGGACGCTAGGATTGTGCGGATCGAACACCAGGTCGACGGCGCCCGAATGATCGTCGCGATAGAGGATTTTCTCCCAGGTGGCGCCGCCGTCTTTCGAGCGGAAGACGCCGCGCTCGGTATTCTTGGCGTACGGATGGCCGAGAGCGGAAACGATGTCCGGATTGGTGGGGTGTATACGGATGCGCGAGATGGCCTGCGTGTCGCCGAGTCCGGCTGGCTTCCAGGTGCGGCCTGCGTCGGTGGATTTGTAAATGCCATCGCCCTGCATGATATTGCCGCGCAGTTCAGTCTCGCCCATGCCGATATAGACCACGTCGGGATTGGATTCCGACACGGCGACGGCGCCCACAGACGAGCTGTGGATCTGATTATCGGTCACGGGGCGCCACGTGGTGCCGCCGTCGGTGGTCTTCCAGAGTCCGCCGCCAGTGGCGCCGAAGTAATACTCGTTGGGGCGCGAGGAACTGCCTGAGCAGGTGATGGATCGTCCTCCACGGGGTGGGCCGATGCTGCGCCATTGCAGCGCGCCGAAAACGGATGCTTCATAGGTTGCGGCGGCGGCTAACGTGGCGGCAGCTGCGACAAAATACGGGAGCGATAGTTTGCGCATGGAGAGTAGATTATATCGAAGGCGGGGCGGGCGGTGCTCGGACCACCGCCAAGGTTTACGCTGGCGGCCCCTCGATTTGCGAGCAGGCGCGCTTCACCGGCGGTAACAGCCCTTCCGTCCGCCAACCGGATAGGTGCTGCGACACGTCGATTCCAAGTTAGGCGCCTTCTGGCATCTGGTCACAGTCTTCCAAGCCCGCATAGCTTTCCGGTTCTCAAACGAAGGCGCTTAGCCCGCCGCCTCTTTGATCAGGTTCATGAGCTCGTCCGCTGACTTTATCGCCTCCACGGTGAGTTTTGCAGCCTCGGCCCCTGCCTCGATAAAGCCCGTCGTGGCTCCCGCGGCGGCCAAGGTGAAACCGGTGATCAAACCGACGATTTTATCCATTTTCTGGAGGTAGCCGGGCGTGTTCGCCTCGATCAGCGCCAGGTTTGCTTTGGTTTCCTTCAAACCTTTCATCGCGTCCTTGGCCCGCGCCATCGAGATGCTCGCCTTCTGGAAATTCGTGGTGAAGGTTTTCTCGAGTTTCTCGAGGGCCTTCTCCATTTTCGCCTTAACCCCTGGGTCGACGTTCTGTGCCTTGAGATCGGCGCGGGATTTTTCAATGGCATTGTTTATCTCGGTGGCCATGCGAGCGAACTTGACCCCGGCGACGTAAATGCCCCCCGATTTGGCGGACCACAGATCGACATCTTTAATCAGGGTGCCGACGGTGTTGGCGACGTCGAAGCCCAAGACCCCGTTGAGCACGGCCTTAGCAACGTCTCCAGGCTGTACCCCCTTCCTTTTTTTGACGTAGGTCTCCAAGAACTTCCCAATGTTCGCCTGCGCGCGCGTTTTGACGGTTTCTGCCTCTTCGGCGATTGTTTTTACGGATTGCGCGAACTTGGCGATGGCACGCACCGAAGCGATGAGGGCCGGAATCGAAGTCGCACCGAAGCTCGCCCCCGCGGAAGCGACGGCCCCAGCCGCAATCAGCAAGCCCCCCGAGCTCATCACCACGTCAAGGATGGCGCCCGACTTGTACTTTTTGTATTCCTTGGTCTTCTCGTCAACCTTCAGAAGCAGCTTGTTCCACTGCGCCCTTGGGAGGTCCTTCACCTTCGCCTGGACAGCCTTCAGCTCCCCATCGATGAGCTTATAGCACTCGGTGCGAACGGCTTTAGCATCCGCGGACTTTTTGCTTTTGACGTACGTGAGGATGTGAGTCTCCAGCTTGGCCTCGGTTTCTTTGCAGAGCTTCCTCCCCTTGTCCGACACGAGCTGCGTGATCAGGAGATCGTCGTGGTTCTGCTTCAGGAGCTTTAGTAATTGGTCGTTGATCTGGACCTTCACGACCCAGCCGTCTACCTTCTCAAAAACCTTGTGCTTGCCTAATTTCTGGTACAACTCGTTGCCAAAATCGTACTCAAAGATCACCGACATCTCGTTTTTTCCTCTCCAGTTGTGCGGTCCGCCCCGCGCGCGGGGGGAATGGTCATCCACAATATCACTGAAAGTCGTGTGCCTTCAAATCTGAAATCGCCCGCATGAACGCATCCCAGGACAAGAATCATGTCCTGGGGTAGGCATGCTCCAGCTTGCCCGGATGAGTGAAAGCTCGCCTGTTTGGGTCGGTTTGCCCCACTTTTGGGGGTGTGAAAAGGCGCAATTGGGGCAATCAGGACCGAAATTATCCAGCGTTATCAGGCCCTATTCTGCGGAAATAAAAATGCAATGGGCTTGAATCGGACAATCAGAGTCTTATAATTCAATTATGCAACTTACAAGAGCTGCCGACTATGCCGTCCGGGTGATGATTCATCTGGCCGGGTTGCCGCCTGCGACGCGTGCCAGCCGCGCGGAATTGGCCTTAGCGGCAGAATGCCCCGAGCAGTTTCTCTCGAAAGTGCTCCAGAGCCTGACAAGAGCGGGCCTGGTGCTCTCTCATCGCGGAAACACCGGCGGATTCGAATTGCCGAATATCCACCGGGACGCCACTATGTTCGATGTAGTGGAGGCGATCGAGGGACCCATGCGGCTCAACGTTTGCCTCACGTCGGACCGCGCTTGCGCCCGGCAGGAGTGGTGTCCCGCCCACGAGGTGTGGGTAAACGCCCAGGCTGCGGTGGCACAGGTACTCCGTGGCAAGACGATCACCGAACTGGCGGAGACGGTGGCCGCCCGCAAGCCGGTCCCTGTGTCCAACACGCGGCAATGGAACTGACTTGGATCGCGGTAGTGGCCAGCTTGATGATGGCCGCGGCGGCGGCCTGCGTATTCATATTCGCCGTTAAAAAAGATTATTTTCGCAATATCGAAGACGCCAAATACCAGGTCTTCTGGAGCGACCTGGAGGATGGCCCGCTGCCCCATGCAGCGGCAGAGGAGAAACGGAATGACGGTAGCTCCGAAAAGTCACGATAAAGAAGCCGCTACTCTAGACGCCCAAATGCCGCGCCGGCGGCTGCTTGCGTGGCTCTCGGGTTTCGGGCTGTTCGCCTCCGCGCTGTTGGCCGTAGTCTCGGACTGGCTGTTTTTCAAACCGCGCGTCACTTACGGGCCGAACGCACGGTTCGCCATCGGGAAGCCCGAGGATTTCCCGCCCGGCACGCGCATCGCCCGCGACGTGGAGCGCGTCTGCATCGTTCGCGAGGGTAATAAGATCGCCGCCATTTCTACCACCTGCACGCATCTCGGCTGCATCGTGGCGATCGCCGACACGGGCTTCGCGTGCCCCTGCCACGGCTCGCACTACGACCAGGACGGCAACGTGACCGGCGGCCCGGCGCCCAAGCCGCTCCCGTGGTTCCAGGTGACGCTCGCACCCAACGGCGACGTCGTGATTGACAAGAATGCATCGGTCGACCCGGGGACTTACTTGACGGTATGACACCCACACAAGAACCGCCAATTCAAAAAAGCGGGACAGCGCTCAGCACGCTGCGGGAGCTTCCACAGAACTTCTGGAATTCGATCTTCCGCAATCCCCTGCCCTCCACGGATCTGGAGCGCTCGTCCACCAGCTTCACTAATTTCTTCCTGCATATCCACCCCGTAAAGGTCAACAAGAACACGCTGCGGCCGGCCTACACCATGGGCCTGGGGCTGATGGCGACGTTCCTGTTCGTGATCCTGGTGGTCACCGGCGTCCTGCTGATGTTCTACTACGTGCCTTCCACCACGCAGGCATACGACCGCATGCTCGACCTGCGCGGCACTGTGGCGTTCGGCATCTTCCTGCGCAATATGCATCGCTGGTCGGCGCACGGAATGGTGGCCATCGTGTTCCTGCATATGTGCCGCGTGTTCTTCACGGGCGCATACAAGCGGCCGCGCGAATTCAACTGGGTTTTGGGCGTCCTATTGCTATTGGTGACGCTCTTCCTGAGCTTCACCGGATACCTGCTTCCCTGGGACCAGCTGGCTTTCTGGGCGATCACGGTCGGGACATCGATCGCCGGATACGCGCCGCTGGTCGGCCAACAAATGAAGTTCGTGCTGTTGGGTGACACTACCGTCGGACAGGAAGCGCTGCTGCGTTTCTACGTGCTGCACGTCGCAGTCCTGCCAGCGGTGCTAGTGCTGCTGGTAGCCATCCACTTCTGGCGCATTCGCAAGGATGGCGGACTCTCCCGGCCGGCCGTCCCTGCCGCTCCAGCGCCCACCTCCGGGGTAGTCAAGCTGAAGAAAATCTATGGACTGCAAGGCTTCGTGCGCGGACCGTTTACCAAACTGGGCAACGTGCCCAACGACTCGGTATTCAGCTGGCCCAATCTCCTGATGGCCGAGCTTTTCGTGTTTGTGCTGACCATCTCCGCGATTCTGGTGATCTCGCTGCTCTTCAACGCGCCCCTCGAGCAGCCGGTGAACGTCATGCATCCGCCCAACCCGGCGAAAGCGCCGTGGTATTTCCTCGGACTCCAGGAAATGGTGAGCTATTCGGCGTTCTGGGGCGGCATCGGCATCCCGGGACTGATGGTGGCGCTGCTGTTCCTGGTGCCCTACATCGATCGCACCACGCACGGTGTGGGCAAGTGGTTCGCCAAGGAGCGGCTTCTGGCCAACACCATCTTCCTCTCGATGGTGATTCTCAACGTGATTTTCATTGCAATCGGCACGTTCTTCCGCGGGCCGAACTGGAGTCTGGTATGGCCTTTCTGAGCGGAGGGACTCTATGAGACTGCCACTGGCAATCGCAAGCTTCGTAGTTCTGATCGTGCACGGCGTGGTCTTCCGAAACCAGTTCTTCCATGAATGGGAACGGCACCAATCGGCCTACATCGAGCAAGCGCGGTCCATGTCGAAGAACGACCGCGAGCGCAAGGAACTCGAAACGCGCTCGCCGCGCATCGAGCAGATCATCGTCAGCAGTTTCGGCGACACGCATGTGGATCGCTGCACCACCTGTCACATAGCCGCCGACGATCCACGTTTCGGGGGCCACGCCGAGCCGCTCAAAACGCATCCTTATTCCGCCGCAATGGGCGATGTCCAGCGCAACGGTCAATGGGAGCGCCGGCACAAGTTCTCGGACTTCGGTTGCACCGTGTGTCATGACGGCGAGGGCCGCGGTCTGGAAACGTTCTACGCCCATGGCGAGGACGAATTCTGGCCCGGCCCGCTGATGGGTTACGTGACGCAAGGCAATTGGCGAAAAGATTTTTCGCCCAACCTGAAGGGCCAAGAGTACATGGAAGCCAA
>Ga0302326_10008633_pt1 | contig 22432 bp, 12 predicted proteins | sample Palsa_T0_3_FD_202264 | JGI IMG/M metagenome (GOLD analysis project Ga0302326, IMG submission 202264) | Peat permafrost microbial communities from Stordalen Mire near Abisko, Sweden - Palsa_T0_3 | ecosystem: Environmental > Terrestrial > Soil > Palsa > Peat permafrost | place: Sweden: Abisko... | reverse complement strand
CTTCCTGGTCGGGGAGCTAATCGACCGCGCCCTGTAACCATTCCAGCCTATGTTGCTATGGCTTTGGTTCAAAGTCCGGTGGCGTTACCTGGCCTCGATGGCAGTTACCGCAAGTAATGGGCGATGCGTAGCGTCTGTCGCCGAGTTGGGCGAGATACTTATTGTTGATGTCGCTGGTCATCGCAATCATGAAGCGCGCCGTCTGCTTGACAGGATTCTCGTCGGACGCGTAGTTGATTTGCTTGGTCTCCGCATTTTGCTCATGACAGTATCCGCAGGGAACGCCAAGCTGCTTTTCATACCCGTGCATCAACTTGTCGATGTCATCGCCTGAGATGTCCTTCGACAACACCTTCAGATTTGTCGGCTTAGGGTGCGATGTCTGTTGAACAGAAACCGGCTCTCTCGCTGCCTGAATGCCTGGGGCTTGCAGGGCAGCCCCTATGGCAACACCGAAGATAGAGCAGCTCAAGATAAAAGCTGCTGTGACTCGCCACTGCATTGCGTTCCTTCCCAGACTTATCTTATGCAGATTCCGTCCGACACGATTGTTTCCGCAATCCCCATCGACTGGGAATTCCTGGCGAGCAAGAACATCTGCGGCAGATCAACAGCTTTTGCGATCGGGCGTAAGTGCGGCTCTTGCTCAACCGAACGGGATACTACGCGAAGTGAAGGTACACCCAGTGCAGAGGATCGAGCATGGTGCGCAAGCGCATACCGTCCACCATGCTCAAATCTTCGATTCCTCAGTCCGCTTTTACAATTTGGCCGCGAACTTCGCCACCAGGGTTTGCGGCGGTGTGCAGATTGAAATACCACTTGCCATCGGTCAAGTCCTTTGCCTGCTCCGGTGTCAAAGTGGCCTTCCCATCAATCGGACTTGTGATGGGACTGGCCTTGATCGGTACCTGCGGTTTTCCATTCACGCCTACAGCTGCGGGCCCATGAAAGTGCGCTGCGACGACAGCGCCCGTCAAACCACTGAATTCAACGTGATACTTGAATTCGTTGGTCTGCGTATCCAGCGTTGCGGTCACTGTACCTGTTCCGGCACTGTTCTTGGGAGGAACTTCAGAGGAGGCCTTCAGGTCGGCCTTCAGGTTAATCGTTGCCGCGTGTGCTGCCAGCGACACAAGGGTAAGAGCGGATACTGCAACGAGGGTTCGGAAAAGGCTATTGAGGTTCTTCAATTCATTTCTCCTTGTTGGTTGGTGCAATCGTTGGTGGAGTGGAAGACGGAGACCGTGCCTATTGATCCATCTTTATACTCGAAGAGGATCATACCTGTCGCGTGCTGGCGAATGGATTATCAGGCAGAAAGATGGCGCGATATCTCCATTGCTCGGCGAGATGCACATGCAACGGCGCGGCTCCTACACCGGACCCGGCGAGGTAGCCAGTCTCCGCACTGACTTCTCAGGGCTTCACGTGCGTTCACGCCTGCATGATATTTCTCCGAGGGATGTACTGGATGGCATCCAGCACATCCGGCCTGTTTTATCGCCCAGTAAAGTGTGATGGTGATATCTGGGATGTAGGCTCTGACTGCTATCGCTTCCCGAATTGTCTTCTAGAACAAAGACTGATTGCCGCGAGAGATACGGTGCCCACTGATATCGGCTGTGAGGGCTCAAAACGAATAGATGTAGGGGGTTATGCGAGGCAGAAACAACACAGGTTCTCGGCAGCACTTATGAATTCATGCAGATCGTCGTGTGCTCGCCGATGAGTGTTCATATATCAGTAGGTATCATGCCGTATCCAACGTGTCAACTTGACCTCACGGGCTTTCTGAGTCGTTCTTAGCACTCAAAGGTGGCCATTTAAGCGGTCCGTCGTGCGCACACTCTGCTTGCCGGCCACACACTGACGAATCATCAGCCACAAACCTAATCGTGGTCGGGCTTGCCCTTCGGGGATAGGTATGTTCCGCATTAAAAGCTGAAGTTGGCTACGAGTTGCAGCAGGCGGGGCGCAGCCGCGCTGACAATTCGCCCGTAGTTGGCATCTTCCACTTGGCCGTCAACCGACGCGGGGCCGTAGAACTGCGCATGGTTGAAGACGTTGAAGGCCTCTACGCGAAAATCGAAGGCCCGTTCTTCGCGAAGGGGGACCGACTTCTGTAGCGTGAAGTCGAAGTTCTCTATCCCAGGGCCGTAGAACTTGCGGCGCCTGGCGTTGCCGAGTTGTCCCAGCGTCTCTTCCGGGAAGGCCGCTATGTTGAAGGCGGGACGGCCGGTCCGGCCGTCGTGGTTGACGCTGAGCGGTAGCTCGGGAAGAAAACGCGGCGTATCAACAAGGTAGTTGTTGACTCCATTGCCTAGTGTGCCGAGCAGAGAGTAGTCGGAGTTGTCAGTCAGGGTGACGGGAAAACCTGTCGAGAATCGCGTTGCGCCAGAGACGCTCCACTTTTGAGTCCACCAGTTCGATTGGTGCAGGAGATTCTGCAGCGGAAGCGCTACGGTGTAGCTGGCGACAAAAGTATGTTTCTGGTCCCACGCCGAAATGGCGCGGCTTTGGCGGGGATCGATTGGGTTCAGTTGCTCTCCGATGTTTGAGCCCTGGTCGATCGACTTCGCATAGGCGTAGCTGAGCAGGAACTGCGATCCACCCTGCTGATAGCGAAGCGTGGACTCGAGTGCGTTGTAGTTGGAGTTGGCGATGGTGCTGTCGGAGGTGTTCTCGCCGAAGTTCTCGCTACTGCTGCTCAACTGCGGACCGCCGTTCTGTCCCACGCGCGTTCCGTAGATCGTCTGACCGCTCGCGTTGGTGTAATTGTTGTCTTCACCGAAGGGTCCGCATTGCGGCGCGAGGCTCAGGCAAAGCGCGGCATTGCCGGGATTCACGGAGACTACGGTGGGGATGCGATGCGCCTGGTTGCCGACGTAACTCACTGTAAGCATCAGGCTTTTGGTGATCTGCCTCTGGAACGAGAACATGTAGTTATTCAGGTACGGTGCGCGATTCTTCGTATTGAAGAAAGGATCAGATTGGAACGGGAGGAAGTTCGACCACTCGATTGCGTTGTCCGGATTCAACCGCGAGACGTTGTGTGGAGGAAAGGCGAACGGGAAGCGCTGCCCGTTATCGACGCCCGTGGCCGCGGTGACGAAGGGTGTTGCCAGCAGCGGCGGCCCAGGGCTGATGTAGGTAAATCCAAACGGCGGCACAGCGTACATGATGCCTGCAAGCAGTCCCGGAAACTCTGTGCGAAAAACGCCGAAGCTGGCACGGACGCTGCTCTGGTAGTTGGATCCGAAGAGCAAGTGACCCAGCCCGCGCTCGAAGCTTGGCGCATACGCCAGTCCAATGCGCGGAGCGAGGTTCAGGTAATGCGTGGGAGCGATGGTGCTGGGAATGTCGAAGTCCCCGACAACAACCACGCCCGTGGGAGCGCCGGGATAAAGCGTGGACTGCTCGCCCGGAACGTAAGTCTGCAACTGGTTGTATTTCTCCCAGAAGGGCATGATGATATCCCAGCGCAGGCCGGCGTTAATCGTGAGGTTGGAGCGAGCGTGCCAGCTATCCTGCGCGTAGAAGCCCATGTAGCGGTTCCTCAGATAGAAGGGCGGTCCGGAGGACTGTTGGAAGCTGCTCGGCACGCCTAGCAGGAAGTCCGCGAAGGGATCTCCGGTCTCTGTCCCGTCCACGTTGAAGGTACCGTTGAAGATGCCGTTCGGATGTTCATTCACCTGGTCGAAGTGGAACTGACCGCCGACCTTCAACGTGTGTGTGCCGAAGACACGCGAGAGACCATCACTCCCGTAGAACGTGTTGTTCACCTGTGTCTCGTTGGTGATAGGAACGCCCATGGTGAAGGCGGGAAACGTGATGTTCTCCACACCCTCAAACTGCGGCACCTGAACCACGATACCCGGCGTATTTACGCCGGTGACGAATCCCTGCGATGCGAGACTCACTCCGAGGCCACCCTTAGGCTGACCGATAACGTTCGCATTCCGCAGGAAGCCTACGTGCAGCTCGTTGACCGTGTTAGCCCCGAGAACCGTTGTGGCTCCAAAGGCGAAGACCTGTGCTCTGCCGAGGAAGAGCGCATCGAAGCCGGGAATGCTCGCACCGGCTACCGCTCCGGGATACGGGTTGTCCAGGCGATAGTCGTCTACGAAGTAGTAGCCGGAGATCTGCCCGACCGGCGTGTTGGCGTCGGCCCGAAGGGAGCCCTTGTCGTCGCGAACCGTCTGCGCGTAGTCCGAAGTCGAAAACTGGTTCGTGCTGATATTGGGCTTTGGAATGTACTGGAAGAGATTCCGGCCCGGCACCGACCACGCATTCTGCGGAATCGTTCCAGCCGGAAAGATGCTAGTGTACGCCTCGCCTGAGGTAACTGCGTAGCCCAGTTTGCCGGTAAGGAGCGATGCCAGGTTTGGACCGCTGACAGTGCCGGTGAGGTCGTTGAAGGTGCCGTTTCGTTGAGCGAGTGTGGGCACGGTGATGGATCCAGTCGAAATGCCCTGGGTCGTGCGCGTACCTTGGTAGTCACCGAACAGAAAGAGCTTATCGCGGAGGATTGGACCGCCCAACGTTCCACCGAACTGATTCTGCTCGAAGGCAGAACGGGTGGGATCGAAGTACCCTCGCGCGTCCAGCGCGGTGTTGCGGAAGAACTCGAAGGCCGAGCCATGGAAATGATTTCCGCCCGCTCGGGTGATGACCGTGACGATACCGCCGTTGTAGTTGCCGTACTCGGGATCGAAGCTGTTGGTGAGCACCCGGAACTGATCGATCGAGTCCAGGTTTGGGATCACCGAGGTTCCGCCGTTCATGTGCTCCTGGACATCGATGCCGTTCACCAGGAAGCCATTTGAGGATTCACGCTGGCCGTTGATGGAGAGATTGCCGGGATTCAGGTCACCGGAGGGATCGAGGCTTCCGGTCACGCCGGCCATAACGACCGAACTCGGAAGCAGCGTGGATATAGGGGCAACTCCTGGCTGCAACGCGAGCAGGTCGGTGTAGCTTCGTCCGTTGAGCGGTATAGCCGTCATTTCACCGTAGGAGATTACCTGCCCCAGATGCGTAGAGGTGAGGTCGATCTGCGCACTGTTCTGCGCGCTTACGGAAACCGCATCGCTCTGCGTACCGATCACGAGAGTGAGGTTCAGTTGGAGCGCTGCATCGGCATCGACTGCAAGGGCGGTCTTGGTTAACGGCGCGAATCCGGCCGAGGACGCGGTGAGGTTGTAGTGGCCGACGGGAAGGTTTGGGAAGCTGTAAAAGCCATGGCCATCCGTCTTCGCCCGGAAGATACCGTGCTGATCCACGCTGGTGAGAAGGATAGACGCGCCTGGTATAACGGCGCCGGTCGGGTCTGTGACAGTGCCGGTAATATTGCCGCCCGTAGCCGCCATACCGGGGAGAACAGCAACGAGCATCCCGATAGCGATCAGAATGAAAGGGAGTTTTCGATGAAAGCGGGGACCTAAAATCTGGTAGACGGAATGCAGAAATCGGATGGGAAAAGGCATCAATAGCTCAACTCACGATCGGACAAAAAATGATCCCTTATTTAGTGTATTCCGGCGTCGGCTATTCGTTTCCGTGGAGCACCGTAAGAATGTACTCGTAGTGTCCGAGCTTCGCCAGAGTCTTGATGCTTTCGGTGAGGAATGCGGAATTCCAGCTACTTCGCCGGGCAAATGTCCGTCCCGATTGAACTATTTACAAATGGCTTCATGATCTCGCCGACGGACCGTATCTCTCCATTCTTCATCACGCACTGCACTTTTGCTACGTCGTCGATATTGGCCAGAGGATCGCCTTCAACGAGGATGAGGTCGGCAAGCTTACCAGCTTCCAGCGTTCCCAAATCTTTCTCCACTTTCGCGGCCTTTGCTGCCGTGCTGGTCACCGTCTCCAGTGCCTGCCATGGGGCCAAGCCATACTTCACCTGCGAGCGAAGATTGAGGTGAAGCGAGGTGGAAGGCAGGTCCAGCGGCGAGTCCGTTCCGCCGATGAACAGTCCCTTGTGCTCAAGCACGCCTTTCACAGTAGCCTCCTCTCGCATGGTCCGCTCTACCGTCGAGGCCTTGGCCCCATCGCTGGACTTCAGTGCCGCATCACGCGCCCGGATCAGCCTTTCCTGCTCCCACGGCGGTGCTACGCCATAGCGTGGATCATCCGCCATCGCCGGTGAGTTCACAATCAGCGCTGGATTGAGCAGCGTGCTCGTCGTCCACATGCCCGACTCCGCCATGAGCTTTTGCACGTCGCCATAGCTTGCTCCAGTCAAAGTTCGCGAGTAGGCATATCCAGTTCGCGCGGTGGCCGAAACATGACTCATGCCGTCGTTACCCAAGGCCACCGCGGGCAGCAGATAGTGTCCCGCTGTCTGCACACCCATCTGATTGTGCGCATAGTCTGCGCCCTTGACTACCCAGCTATATGGCAGCCGGACATACAGCTTCATGAAGTCGAAGTCCAGGCCGCGCAGCCGCTCGAACTCGCGCTGTAACTGCGCCTCGCTGGTGGTCGGAATCATCATCGGGTAGTAGGTGCGCTCTCCGTCAATGGCCTCACCGGTAGCGAAGAGGCGCGGCCCAACTGCGGCGCCCGATACGAACGATTCCTTCTCCTCTGCTGCCCGGTACGCTTGGTCTGCCATATCACGCAACGTTGTGATGCCATAGATCATCCATAGCCGTCCCAAGCGGTCGCCATAGTAGATCGAGGAGTCTGAGTTCGGATGTGCATGGTTCTCCCACAGCCCAGGCAGCACGGTAGAGTTCGGAGCTTCGATTACCTGGTAGCCCGCAGGCGCTTTGCCTGTGTGCGGTCCAACAGAAGCGATGCGGTGACCGTCAACGAGAACATCGACGTCCTTCAACTCATCCGGCCCAGTTCCCTTCCAGTACCGCGCTGCGTGAATCAGAATCTTGCTGGTGGGCTGTTCTGGCTTATAAGTGAGATCGAAAGGAACGGGTACGATCGCTTTGGTCACGCGGTCCAGCAATCGAAGCTTGCCATTCGACAGATACAGTATCTTCCGGCCGCTATAGGTCGGCGCATCCGTGATCTCGCTGTTGAGAGCGACCGCCTTTCCTGACGGCTTGCCGTCCTCATCCACCGGCATCGCATACAGCAGGTCGTCCATCACGAAGACCATCTCTTTGCCATCCGGCGAATACACCGGACCATCCTCCGTTCGCGTTGAAATCGACTCGAACGGCGCCGGCTCAAACCACTCCGTCTTCCTCGTCTCTACATCGACCGCGAGGATCGAGCTTGTCCCTTCACGGAAGCGATGCGAGTAAGGCTTTACCGTGGCGATCGTTACCGTCTTCCCGTTGGTCGAGAACGCGGGACGTCCTGGGAAGAACGTAGCCGGGGCCAGTGGGGAGATTTTCCCTGTCGCTACATCCAACAGGAGCGTGGCTCCGGTCTGATTCTGGAACGCCAGCGTCTTTCCATCCGGCGACCATGCCGGGAAGATCTGCGCACTCTTCGAAGGAGCGGGTTGTCTCTCTTCGCCGGTCTTTACGTCGAGCAGATAGATGTTCTCGATGCCGCCCTTATCCGATACGTACGCCAGCCATCCGCCATCCGGAGACCAGGCCGGTCCCTGCTTATAGAAACTGTCGTGTGTCAGTGCCCTTGGAGTGCTCTTTCCAACATCGAGCAGATATAGCTGGTTTAGCGCAACAAACGCGACCTGCTCGCCATCCGGCGAAAGCGCAGGCGCAAGCACGCCCTTGACCTGTTTCTCCACCGTTGCATCGAAGCCGAAGTTCTTTCCCGGGTACACCGGGCGAATCGACTGGATATCCGCCGAGAATGGAATCGGCACTTCTGACTTCGCTGCCAGATCTGCCTTCAGGATCTTGCCATTCGCCGTATAGTAGAGGCTCGTTGGCGAAACCCAAGCGGCCGGGAACGGGAACGTATCGTTGTTCGCACCTGAAACCGTAGTACCATCTACGATCAGCTTCGCCTCATCCACAAAGAGCCCCGTCCCGAATAGCTCCACATAGGCAAGCTTCCCATCTTTGGACCATGAAGGGGATTCGAGCCGGCCAGACGTCTTGCCCATCGAAACCAGCGTATGCGTCTTCCCTGTCGCCAGGTCCACCGCTGCAATGGTCCGCGCCTGTACGCCGCCAACCCCTGGCTCGCCGGCGACAAAGACCCCATCGACATACGCCAGTTGCTTGCCATCCGGCGACCATGCCGGCTCATATTCCTCATCGTCGCTTGACGTAATCTGCTTCAACTTCCCGCTCGCCACATCCACGGTCCAAACGTCATAAGAGCCTTTGAATGCGCGGTCGGATGAGAAGGCCACCGTCTTACCATCAGGAGAGAAGCGCGGCTCGCGATCATCCCCATGCCCGGTGGTCAACTGCCGCAGACCCGTGCCGTCCGGCTTCATCAGCCAGATGTGGAACGTGCCTCCCTGATACGACTGCAACACCACCTGGCTCCCATCCGGCGAGTATTCCGGGTGAGACGCTTCCACTAGCGGCCCAGTCAACTGCTTCGCCTTTCCTCCGACAGCAGGCAGCGCATACAACATCCCCTGCAGATCGATGATCAGCATCTTGCCATCCGGCGAGACGGCTACCGCCATGTCCGTTCCTTCATCGACTGTGATGATCTTGTGCAGAGTTGTGGCATGCGCAACCTCCGGAGTCACCCCAGCTGCGGATTTGGCGGGCTGGGCAACAACCGCGGCTGAAAGTGCGATGAGCAGGACGGAAGCAGCAACGTGAAATCGCATCGGGCTTGAAAACTCCTTCAAAGGAATGAGGTGCCGTACTTTGAAGCCTGCTCGCGGTCAACACTTCACGATTAGCTGCTCGAGCAAATTCTTCGAAGGCTCCCACTCGCCGATAGCCGGATGGAGAAGCATGGCTTTGCGCGCAGTGGTCGTTGATCCTGTAAGCGCGGCATCAATGGCCGCACGCTCATAGGCTTTGACAGCCAGGACCAGGCCGCGAACGGATTCCGGCAGCCGACCGCATCGTTCGGGAGTAATGGTGTCAGCGCCGATCCTGCAGGGAACTTCAACGATATCTTCCGGCTCCATGTCGTCGATGGCTCCCAGGTTGCGTGTGTTGACCACGATGCGTTTCGGTTCATCGCTACACAGAGCACTCATCACGTCGATTGCGATTCGATGATATCCGCTTGCGGCTCGAAATGGATCCTCATTACTGGCTTCGCCTGGGATAAGTGCCGAACCGCCATTGCCTTCAAGTTCCATATACGATCCTGATCGTACGTTGAGATAGTTTGCATAGGCCGCGATCGCGCCGTGCCCGTTGCCCTGCTTCAGCAGCGTTGACAGATCTGCGATCAGACGATCGTTGAGCTGTTCGATTTCTGTACCGCGTGTGCTGCCCTGTCTGCGCTGGTTTTCGAGTGCCCTGCGGCGTGAATAGTAGAAAAACAGGTATTCGGTCGGTAGAAGCTTCAGCGCTCGAATCAGTTCGTGCTCAAAGAGTGGAACAGCGTAGATCTTACTCAGAAATGCATCATCGGCAAGGAGCTGTTCGGTAACGTCTTCGCCACGAAGCCGAATGCTCCGTATCCAGCCCAAGTGGTTGAGACCAAGATACTCACAACAGCAGGACTCGTCATCGGCCTCAAGCGCAATTCGAATGCGGTACATCATCTCCGAAGGAGTGTCGCAGATACCAACGACTCGGGCGCTTGAATGATGCTGAATTGCCTGCGTGATCAGCCCGGCAGGATTGGTAAAGTTAATCAACCATGCGTCAGGACTGAACCTTTCAACGATCCTCGCCTGTTGCACTGCAATCGGCACCGTCCGCAATGCCATCGCGATTCCGCCCGGACCTGTCGTCTCCTGACCGGGATAGCCTTGCTCAATCGCAACGCGCTCGTCGTGGGCGCGCGCTCTAATTCCACCTGCGCGAATACTGTTGAGGACGAACGATGCTCCGTCTACGGCGTCTTCGAGCGATTCCGCAACACGAATTCGCAGCGAGCCGCCTTCACGGGCCACGAGGACTTTGCCCAGATCGGCCATGATGCGGCAGCGCTCGCCGTCTATATCGAAAAGGACGAGCTCGTCTGCGCCGAGCCGCTGCCCTGCGTCGTTGATACCGTAGATAACCAGTGGCGTGCGCACTCCGCCTCCACCGATCAAAGCAATCTTGGCGATCTTACGACGTATAGGTGAGTTCATACATCTCCATGAGTTCTTCTCGGCGGGGCAGCGCACCAAGCGCGCCCGCCTTTCGGGTTGAAAGAGCTCCGCAGATACACGCCCGACGCAGACAGTCTTCAGGATCTGCATGATCCAGCAAGGCGTCGATAAAGCCGGCGTCGAAAGCATCTCCTGCGCCGGTTGTGTCGACTACCTCCACCGTCGGCGAGACCGCTTCGTAGACTCGGTCATCCACCTGCATGACGGCGCCACGAGATCCGAGTTTGATGACCGCGCGCGACAGCCTGTTCTCTCGCGCAAAGGCAAGATAGACGGACGTGTCCCCGCCTGCGATCAGTCTTGCTTCTTTCTCGTTGGGCAGGAAGTAATCCGTAGCGCGGTAAGTATTGACTGCGGAGGATGATGTAAACCAGCCACTCTGGAATCCGACATCGAGAGAAGTCGTACATCCCGCGTTGCGCAGTCGCGGCAACAATTCCTTCGCCACTTCATGATCCAACGGCATGGCGAAATGCACATGACGGGCGCAGGTGAGAGAAGAGAGCACGGAATCGGAGCGAAGGATATCTATCAGCTTTTCGTTCTCTCCGAGATAGCTGAAGAACGACCGATCCCCCATCAGCGAGATGCAGGCGGTTACACCCGTATCTCCATCGGTCGTGCGGATACCATCGCTCGCAACACCAAACTCTGCCAATCGCTGCTCAAACCATGTCGCATCTATTGCGCCAATGACGCCTATCAGGTTAACTGTGCGCCCAAGTCTTCCCAGCGCGCATGCGGTATTCGCTGCGCCTCCGCCGATTTCACGATAGTATTGGCGGGCAAACGCTTCCTCGCCCGGCTGCGGCCACCCGCTCAATCCGATGAAAACGTGGTCGATATAGATCTCACCTACAACAGCGACGTCATGCTTCATCCGGTACCTTAAAAGGCCACTCCTGTTTGCTTCGTGCCAGTAATAGATAAGCGCAGGCTCCAGTAAGTGCCATGGCCGCCCCGATGGCTATGTGTAATGGGTTGCTGCTCAGAACAATGTACAACCAGCCCAGCAAGGCAATCACCGCGGGCAGCGGGAAGAGGGGCATACGGAAGCTGTCTGGAGTTGCGAAGGCTCTCCGCCTCAGCAGAATTACCGCAACGCACTGCGCCGCGAACTGGGTCATCGTCTGCACTACGATAAGAACCGAGATAAGGTCGGGCAGCGAAAAAAGACAGGCCAGCACCGATAGGCCACCCATCGCGAGGAGCGATATGGATGGGAATTTTCCCGTTGGGTGCAGGTGCGCGAAGACTTTGAAAAAGTGACCATCGGCCGCAGCGGTATAAGGAATGCGAGAGAAGCCGAGAAGGATCGCGAAGACCGAGCCCCAGCTTGCGACGAGCACAAGCACCGATACAAAGACTCCGCTGCGCCGCCCGTACAGGGCCTGCATGTAGTCCGCGACAATCGCTCGGGAGTGCTGTCCCTGTTGCCAGGGTATCGTTCCGAGAATCGATAGATTCATCGCGAGATAGAGGATTGCGACTAGAACGATGGAACCGATCACCGCCAATGGGATCGTCCGCTTGGGAGCTTTGACCTCTTCGCCGAGGAAGCAGACGTTGTTGTAGCCCCCGTAGTCGTAGGTCGCGATCAGCGTTGCCGAGCCCAGCCCCATCCAGAAGGCGCGCGATGGTGTAAAGGCGTGCGGCGGGAAGCTGAAGGCGGTTGCCGCGTGGAAGTGCAGAATGCCGCTCACAACGATCCATCCGCATGTGCCGAGCACAGCGGCTGTCATGACAATCGATACTTTGCTGACGGAACGAATATTCCGATACAGAAGGGCCGTATTCAGCAAACATAAGACCATCGCGAGGATGACCAGTTGCCAGTGAGGCAGACGCGGCGCGAGAAAGCTCGCATATTCTCCGAAGCCAACGGCACCGGATGCAATTGAAATTGGACCGATCAATAACGTCTGCCACAAAAATAGAAAGCTGATCAGGCGTCCCCATCCAGTTGGACCGAAGGCCTGCAGAAGATAGTGATAGGGACCGCCGGACTGAGGCAACTCAGATCCCAGCTCGGCCCACACCATCCCGTCGCAAAGGCACAGAAGAGCACCTGCGAGCCAGCCAAGCATCGCCTGCGGCCCTCCCATGGCCGCAAGTGCCAGAGGGATCGTTAGGAATGGACCCACGCCAACCATGTTCAGGATGTTGGCGGACATGGCTCCCGCGAGTCCCATGCCACGATCGAGTTTTATTACGGTCGGAGCCGCTTGGGTCTGCATGGAAGATAGTTCAAAAGCATCGGGTGAATCGTACGTTGACCGGTCAAGCGATGCTGCAATCGCAGCCTCTAGGTGCCTGGGTGAAGCTGCGGGTTCTTGGCCAGGCTCAGAATGTTTGCAAAGATCCGGTAGGCGCCCGGCACACCCAATGGAAGCTGGCGATAGAAGGCATACGCGTTATAGATGTAGACGCCCTTTCCGTAGCGAGCAAACAGAAGGCCGCCCTTCTGCGGATCCTGTCCTTCGTCATGGGTCTCGAGCAAAGGTTCGTAGTGTGGGTCCCAGGAGGCCAGGAACTTCGACCCACGCTCTTCGATCCATCCATTGAAGTCCCTCGCTGTAATTGCGTTGGGCCAGGAGAACAGGGGATTCTTTGGATCCAGTATGGCGACGACAGAATTCTCGTCTGTCACCTCCTCGGGGTCGTTGGTCATCGAATACGGATACGGCCCGTAATTGTGATCGAACTCGGGCGTGTTGTATTGCACGACGACAACTCCGCCATCCTGCACGTACTTGAGCAGATGCCCATTGTTCGCAATCAGATCCGGGCGCACGGCATAGGCTCGAACACCAAGCAGGATGGTGTCGTATTGATTCAGGTCTGCGCCGGCCAGATCTTGCGCGGAGAGAAAGGAGACATGCACGCCAAGTGTTTCAAGAGCAGCAGGTACATCGTCGCCGCTTCCCTCGACATACGCTATTTTCAGCGATGGCGCTATCTTCATATCCGCGCCTACGGTCTTGTAGATCGCGGGCTGATACAGAAAGTATGGACGCAATCCGATATAACCGACCGCAGTGTAACCTTCCTCGTACTGTTGGCCGCCAGACTCGGCAACCGCGGTAATCTCATAGGGCTTTTCAAGGATGGATCCTGGGCGGATGGTGAAGGACGCTGCCTGGTCTTCGCCGCTGTGCTTGAATGCAACGGAGACGGTTTTCGGCTCTGCACTCCATCCCTCTGGGAGCTTGAGATGAACCTGCGCATTGGCCTCGCCATCGAGATTGTCATGCAATCGAACGCTAACGGGGAACGACTGCTCGCCGAACGGAACTATGCCCGCGCTCGGATAGAGCGCCACAGAGATTGCTGGCCCCACCGGCATGGGAAATCTGAGCGTACCGGGGCCGTTGACCTTGTCAATGACTTGGACTATGTTGTTCGTCTCTACTGTTACGCCATCGAATCGGAAGCGCGCCGTAGCCGCGAGTGGATACGGTGCGAAGGGCTTTCCTTCCATCGATTGGTCAGAGAGATCGTAATATGACTGCTCCATCGTGGGGCGGGTAAAGTACGGTCGTGTATATGGCTCGTCCGCTGGAACCTTGGCTGCAAAATGAATGTCGACCGGTTTGCCTGGCTCGATCTGTGACGGGGGCGCTGAATCTGCGGTAACACTCCAGCTCTTGCCCGAAGCGGGCATCAGTGCGACGGACTCGACTGCGACCGGCAACTTGCCGCCTGCATAGAGATGCACGCCCACATGAAAGCTCTGCCCTGGTGTTGCCATCTGGAAGCTCTGTTGTGCTCCGCGAAATTCGGCGGGGATGTTCATCGTCGGGCCACCCGGGATTACATCGGATTCAGCCTCAATCCCCAGCGCGGCGATCAGAGCGGTCTTGAACTGCTGCTGCTTCAACTTCAATTCATGCTGGACATCGTATTTCTGCTCGGCGGTGAGGTTGCTGGTATCAACCTCAGTTATCAGCGCATCCGTGGCCTTGAGTCCTTTGACCAATGTCTCTGCAATGGCGGAAGGATCTTGCGCGGAGAAGGCAGCAACCGCGCTTTCTATCGTGTCGTTGATGGCCTTAAGATCGTTCGTCAGGAATGCCGGCGGATTAGAGCCGGCCAGTTGCGCGATCCCCGGCAGCGATATATCGATGCCGTCGAAAAAACTTTCTTCCTTATCTTGCGCGGGAATATGGGAACCGAAGCGGTGATAGCTAGCCGATTGATTCGTGGGCTCGGGGACGTCGGCGCCGCCATTCTGCGACTTCTGGAAGCCGAGCCCCTCACGCGCAACCTGTGGATAGGTGAGGCCTGTGAAGCTGTCGTAAGTTCCTACTGGAACCGCAACGGTTGTCGACACCAGCCCAGGCTCCCACTTGCCGGTAATATGATTCTGCACGCCGAGAGGACCCCAACGATGCGTGGCATAGTCGTAGAGTCCCTTTTCTGAGGTGCGCAAGAACGGCGTGTGGGCGTATTCCTTCAATGGCGTCCAGGGCAGAAGACCTGCCCGAATCTGATCAGGGAACATCTTCGGATCACCCGCTGCATTGAAGACTTCCTGCGCCATCAGGCCGGCAGTTGCATGCTGGCCATGCCCATCGGTTGGACCACCAACGAAGACGGAACACACGATAAGGGGACGCGTCTCGCGCACAATGCGCACAGCCTGTTCGAGCACACGATCGTGGCCCCACATCTTGATCGCCTCTTCAAGCGATTTGGAAAAACCATAATCTGCCAGCGTAGTGAAGTATTGCCCGTCGAGGCCGTAATAGCGGCCGGCCTGGAGGAGTTCTTCCGTGCGCACCAGCCCGAGCGCATCCCAAAGATCGCCGGACATCACGTTGGCGCCGCCTTCGCCGCGGTTGAGGGTCAGCAGATCGGTTCTGACGCCCAGGCCGCGGCTCTCGTAGGCCAGCGTCGCGCCATCTTCGTCATCGGGATGAGCGACGATCATCAGCAGACTGGCGCGTGTGCGCAGCTTCTTGAGCGCCAACCATGTCTGAGCTGCGCCGCGGTCTGGCGGGATCTTCCTCGCATCCACAATCGGCGGTGGCGCAGCCTCATGAGCCTGTCCCAGTGCGAGAGCCGCCATGCTGCATGGAAGCAACGACCCAACCGCCCAAAGGATTGCCTGCTTCTTCACCATCACCTCGCTACACTGCACTGCTCATCCGCATCCACACCCCTCGCGTCAGAAGAATATCTTTCCAGCAAACTGAATCTCACGCGGATCATTCGTGGTCGCCGTGCTCTTGCCAAACGATCCCGGAGACGAAGTGCTCGCCGAAGGATTGGCAAAGTTCGGATGGTTGAAGGCATTGAAGAACTCGGTGCGGAACTCGAACCTCAAGTGGTCCTTGATGGGGAAGCTCTTGAAGACGCTCAGGTCCACGTCCTCGCTGCCAGGTCCGTGAAACATCCTCGGACGGCAACTGCCAAACGAGCCCGCCGCGGGATTGGTAAACGCAGCCGGATTGATGAAGAAGCCGGGCGAGTTGCTGCCCACAAACTGCTTAGGATCACTCGACGCACCAGCAAATGGATCGCCCGTGCAGTCCGGATACGATTGATGATTGCCGCCGGTGAAGCTCTCATCGGGCGCCGATACATCGAAGGGAATGCCAGTCTGAAAGCTGGCAATCGCATTCACCTGCCAATGCCCAACCAGGCGGCTTACCAGGTTGTCTTCGTTCAGCACCAATCCGCCCTGTCCGACTGGCAAAGCCCAGATGGCATTGCCCACCAGCCGGTGCCGCACATCCTGCTGCGAGTTGCTCATCTCATGCGCGTAGTCGTAAGCGTTCTGCGGGAACGCGTCGCCGGTAAGGTTATCCACGTAGTCCGCGAGGTTGTGGCTGTAGGTGTAGCTCACCTGGTATGCAAGCCCATGCGTCAACTGCCGCTTAATGTCCAGTTCCAACCCGTTATACGCGGTATTGCCGTCATTCGTACCCAGTTCCAGAAAGCCGTGCTGTCCCGCGCCATCGACTGCCTGCGTCTCCGTATTCAAGTTTGCATAGGGAAAGGTGACGATGGGGTTTCCACCGCTGAAGCCGGTGACCACGCCCTGATTTGCATTGCGCAAACGGTTCATTTTGCGGCCCCAGTTACCGACCCAGATGGCATCGAGCACAGTGTTGCTGCTGAGCTGAATCTGCGGACCAAAGCTCACCTGCTCCACATAGCTGGTGCGCTCATTCGGATCCTGCGCCCTGAGTTGCAACTCGGGCAAGTCGACGCCTAATGAACTCAGCTGCGCAGAAGGAAATCCATTCTTCAACTGGAAGACCGGAGTGGTGCTGCCCAACTGTTGCTGGACCGAATCATCGCGCAGGAAGGGCGGGTTTAACTGCAGCATCGACTCCGAGCCGATCCGGTTGATGAACTGGTGGAAGATGCCAAAGCCTCCACGCAGAACCACCTTTGGCAGCGCATGATAGGCAAAGCCCGCGCGCGGGGCAAAGTCCGTGTTATCCGGATGCATCAGCACTCGCCCATACGTGCCGCCGCCCAAGGGGGCCGATATGATCTCGCCACCGTTATCTGGGCTGAAGTTCGAGGTGCGGTTTTCGCGGTTCAACCAGAAGGGCGGATACAATTCATAGCGCACACCATAGTTAACCGTCAGCTTGGGGGTCGCACGCCATGTATCCTGCGCATAAAACGAGTTGCCGCGGATGTAGTTATTCACCTCGAGCGCTGTCTCATCGATCGCCCAGCCGATATCGCCCAGCAGGAACTCGGCAGGCGCAAACCCCGGCGTATTCGTGTAGATGCCGGTGCCGAGGATCGCTCCCTGCGGCGCCTCCAGGTCGAAGAAGTTCAACGAGTTCTCGTGATACTCATAGCCGAACTGCAGGCTGTGGCGGCCGACCAACTTATAGACGTCATCGATGAACTGCCATACCTGCGCCACCTGGAATTGGGGCCGGTAGATCGATGATCCTTCCGTTGTAAGGCCGAAGATATAGATCGGCGGCAGGCCAGCCGTTTCAGGCGTAATGGGAATGCCGTTGAGTCCGTATTTCGACGCATCCGACTGGCCTAACGTCAAGCCGATCGGATCGCTCTGCGAAAAATCGCGCAGAAAGCCGAAGTGCGCAATATTCACCAGCGACGACGACGGAGTATAAGTCCAGCCCAGCGCCAGCGACTGGTCATGCAGAATGTACTGCGTCGAAAAATCACCGTTGCCTACATCCGGATTGGCCGTCCAGAGCGGGCTTTGGTAGTTCAGGTGGTCATAGCTGTAGCGGCCGAAGATCTGGTTCTTCAAATTCAGCTTCTCGTCGATGCGCGTGTCCACAGTGTGCGTGTGATTGGGCGCCGCAGTCACGTATTTGTAATTCGGTGCGCCCGTGTAAGGTGCTCCAACGTTGGGGAAGTTGGGATCGGGATAGAGATTGATGAGCGCCTGCCCAACCGGATCGATGCACGAGGGCTGCACAACGTTGCCCACGATGCAGCCTGCCTGGCCATTGGCCACGGCCTGCAGATTGTACGAGGATGCAAGCGCCGTGAAGTCACCTGACTTCATTGCCGGAGTAGGTACAGTGGAGTACACCGTCTCTGCCGTGCTGCTCAACAAGCCCTGGTATGCGCCGAAGAAGAACGCATGGTCGTGCAAAATCGGGCCACCCGCGGTGCCGCCAAACTGGCTCTGCGAAAAATGCCCCTTTGGCGTTCCGCCGTAGTTATTGAAGTACGTGTTCGCATCCAGCGCGCTGTTGCGCAGATATTCCCATATATCGCCGTGGAACTCGTTGGTTCCGGACTTGGTGGAAGCGTTGACGATGGCGCCTGCCGAGGTACCGAACTCTGTCGAATAGGTGCGCGTTTGAAGACGGAATTCTTGAAGCGCATCAGGTGGTGGAATCACCGCCTGCGCCGACTGCTCCTGCAAATTCTCTGAGCCGGTATTGTTGTCAATGCCATCGAGCGAAAAGTAGTTCTGTAACTCCAGGTTTCCGTTGGCGCTGAATCGGCCCTCTGCGGGATTAGCCACTTCGCTTGAGGGGTCCGCATATACGCCTGGCTCCAGCAGCGCCAACTGGTCGTATTGACGACCATTCAACGGCAGCTCGTTGATCTGCCGGCTCTCCATCACGCCGCCCACATCTGCCTGTTGCGTCTCCAGCAACGCTGAAGAGGCGCTTACCTGCACTTCCTGCTTCACGTTTCCAACGGTGAGGGTGACATCGACCTTCGCGATCGACTGCACGTCGATACGCACGGAGTCCGTCACCGTGGTAGAAAACCCCGGGGCTGTCGCGCGCACGCTATACACTCCGGGAATCAATCCCTGCGCCTCGTAGGTTCCATCTTTGTTGGTGTTGAATTCGCTCTTGACGTTGGTGGCCGTGTCGATGATTTCTATATGCGCATTTGAGATCACGGCACCGCTGGCGTCGCGCACAATGCCGGTAATCGACCCGTTGTCGACCTGCGCCAGCAAGGGCGCAGCGATGGCCGCGACAAAGATAAGCGCGATCCTTCGTGTGACGAGTACGAACTTGTTGAAATTTGCTTTATGAACGGCGGGGATTGAATCGATTGCCTGCGTTGCTTTCATGATCGCCTCCAGGTCAAGTCAAATCTGCCTCCACATCACTCTCGATCATTGACACTCGAGAGCCTGGGCCGGGGATAGCTATGCTCCCCTGGCTCCTATCGTGAGCGAAACTCTAGCAACATCGACAACCTGCGATGGGTTGCCTTTTCGCCATTCGATTGAAGTGAACTTTACCGGTAACGTAACTAAGCATACGGTGATGAAACAAAAGTCTTTGGTTTATGTCAAGAAGAAATTTCGCAAACTTGCGCTATTTCTTTGAGGACGATCCGGTTCCAGCTTGAACGGCAGATTTCTTCCTGGCGCTTTCTCTTGGATTGCTCTTGCGCATCGCTGAGAGCCACCGGTTGTACCCCTGCGGTCCTGGCAACCCATGCAGACCGCCTGCTTGCGAAGCCGCCAGACTGCCGCAGATGTTCCCCGCACGCAGGCAGTCGTCCCATCCCGAGCCACGGAGAAACGCATGCAGGAAGCCGCCATTGAATGCGTCCCCGGCACCCGTTGCATCCACCACCGGAACCGACAGCGCGGGCTGTCGATAAATTTTCCCTTCGGCCATCAGCAACGCGCCGCGAGAGCCCAGCTTTACCACCGGAACGCGGACCCAATCCTGCAGCTTTTCGAGAGCGCGCAGGGCGGTGTTGGTTCCGGTGATGGCTTGAGCTTCGTGCTCGTTAGGAAAGATGAAATCGCAGTGGCGCACAATGGAGATGAGCTGGTTCACTGAAGTCTCTGGATTCCAGCCAAAATCGGCCGACACGGTGAGGCCTCGCTCGCGAAGGTTACGCAGTGTGGGCAGCCACTTGGCTGGCCTCCGTAGTGCGCAGGCCAGGTGCACATGGCGAGCCTGCCCGAGTTTTCGTTGTACAGCTTCGTGATCCAGCAGGTCTTCAAGCCGCCGGTTGATTGGCTCGTGGGTGACCATCATGCGATCTGTGTTGTATGCGATGCACACAGTCAGGGCTGTGGGCAAGTCCTTGCGAAACTCGCAGGCTGAAATGTCCAGCTTCTCGCGCACCATCTCGGCCCAGGTCGGCAAAGATTTGGCATCAGCTCCAACCCTGGTCACGATTCCGGTGGTGCTTCCTAAGCGGCTCGCTGCGATAGCTGTAGTAGACAGCCCTCCACCGGGAGCGACCAGGAAGGAGTCTGTCTTCAGCTCTTCGCCAAAGCGCGGCCTGCGCGGAAGACGGTAGAAGATCATGTCGGAGAAGAATTCTCCGAATACAACCAAGTCGAACTTCGGTTCGATGCTGCGACGTTGCGTCCCCATCATCTCTTTCCTTCCATACACATATCGGATTCGAATGACTGACCTGCCCGTGCCTGACCTTTCCTGGGAGTCAACCGCCGTCCGTCCGGACACATCATGAGCGCAAGCGCCTGGACGAGCTTCGCTCAATCAATTTCGGCGACACGAGAGCTCTACGCGCTCCCGCACCATTGCTCTTGGTCACCAATTGCAGAGCCATCCGTCCCGCTTTCTGGCCCACCTCTTGTCCCGGTATCGCAACACTGGAAAGTGGAACTCTCATTTCGCAAAGCTGACTGTCGTTGCCGGAGCCGACAAGCGCAATAGCATCGGGAATCTTGATGCCCCGGCTTAGCGCAGCGTCGATCCCGCCCAGAGCGATCGTGTCGTTGTAGGTCATCACGCCATCGGGCCTGCCTCGTCCATCAAGAAGCCGTAACATTCCTTCGAAACCACGCCTGTAGTCGGCCATATCCCCTCCCATCGCATCGATTACCAGTTCGGAGTGAAAGGCTAGCCCGGCATCGCTCAGAGCGTCGCGAAAGCCTGTGTAACGCATATCTCCAATAGCTGTGTGCGGGCCGCGAAAATATGCAATGCGCCGACATCCGGCCGCGATCAGATGTTCGCAGGCGATGCGGCCCACGCGTTCCTCATGAACGCCTACGAAGTTGCCGGGAGTTCCGGGAGATCTGCGACTGACAAAGATGAGAGGCGCAGAATGGCCCTTGGACAATTGCTCGAGAAATGGCGCGCTCTCTTCCATCGACACAATGAGCAACACATCCACCTGACGAGACAACAGCAACTCAATTTGCTGCTGCTCAAGTTCGGGATCCTCCTGCGATGGACAAACGACCAGCCCATACCCGGCAGAGCGGATCGCCTGACTGATTCCCCTCGAAACATCGCAAAGGTACGCGTCTCCCATGCTCGGCACAATCAGGCCCATCATGAAGGTCTGCCCGGTGCGAAGGCTGCGCGCCGTTGTATTGGGACGGTAATTGAGCTCTCTGGCGCGCTGCAGTACACGCAGCTTGGTATCCTCGCTCACGTCGGTCTGACCGCGCAGCACCTTAGAGATCGTCATCTTCGAGAGATTCAGATCCTTTGCGATGTCCTTAAGCCTTACTGCCATCAGGCTCCCCGCGATCCCAAGCGACACATTACATATAACATAGCGCGATATCTATTCCTCACCCGCGATCGCGATGCAGAGGAAGTACTCACTCGGCTTCTTGGCAGCGAAGGCGCAGTTCCATATCTGAAGAGCAGGCGATCCAAACGGTGCACGAGTCCCGGTGGGTCGCATAACCTCTCGAATTCAGAGCAGAGTTCCAGCTACAAAGGGGCCTGCGCTCGCTCCTGCATCGTGCGGATCGTGAGTGTCTCATCGGGCGGTTCGAAGATGAGTCTCGAACGCGATTGTGTAGGCGGAATGAGTAAGTTGCTTCCTGTCGAGGGGCATCCGATAGCGGGTACAACCCAAAAAATAAGTGGTTCCCAAGTTGGCTACCCAGCTCTAAAGCTGCCCTATAGCAATACCGGGCATATATATCTAAGCTGTTGATTCTATGGTGCCCGGAGGGGGACTTGAACCCCCACAACCTTGCGGTCCGCGGATTTTAAGTCCGCTGCGTCTGCCGATTTCGCCATCCGGGCTGCATTCGAATTGAAGAGCGGCTGGCGTTGCCTGCGTAGTTCAAAGTTCACGCTCAGCCGCCAGCCACTTCCATGCTACCGGAACTGGCTCATAGTCGAAAATCTCCAGCCGTCGGCGCCCGCTCTATTGCGCAGCACGATATCGAATATTATCGCCATCGAACCCGAACTCCGCTGAGCAGGCCTCGCCTCCGCAGATCATCGTCTCAAAGCCATGCAGTTGACGCCGCGTAATCAATCCAACCGTCCCGCAACCCGGGCATGCAAGCACGGCGACAAAAGGATTGTTACTGTGCCCTAGCGAGTTTGGCCCTTCCAATAGAAAGACCGTGCCAGGTTCCATCTTTTCGGGAATCCATGCTTCGAGGAACTGCAACTCAGCTGTCATTCTTCCCCTCCAATGGGTGAATTCGACAGGGTTGCGGCCAAAAGGTAAGCCGCAACCTTGGGTGGTCCGCAGCAAGCCGTGAAGTGGAACGATGTTCATGACAAGTTCTGGAGCTTTGACTTTCAACCAGTGTTGCTCGTGTTGACAGATTCGTCAAATGGAATCGGTTTAATCGCGAGCCAAAGCAGTATCAAAGCGGATTCCTGCCTCGCTCTCAATGCCCTGGAACATCCTACCGCACCGACCCTGAATGCAGCTGTGCAGTCGCGGCCATGCCAGCCGAACCCGCATCCGCGCGCTGCGCAGCCTGCGCCTTCTGCACGCTCTGGTCAATGCCACGATAAATGTCCTGATTGCGCAGAATGGCCTGCACATAATCTCTTGTCT
>Ga0302326_10008631_pt1 | contig 22435 bp, 16 predicted proteins | sample Palsa_T0_3_FD_202264 | JGI IMG/M metagenome (GOLD analysis project Ga0302326, IMG submission 202264) | Peat permafrost microbial communities from Stordalen Mire near Abisko, Sweden - Palsa_T0_3 | ecosystem: Environmental > Terrestrial > Soil > Palsa > Peat permafrost | place: Sweden: Abisko... | reverse complement strand
TAGACCTTGAGCTTGTTGTTGCGCGCTCCGGTCTCGAGGAAGAAGTTGTGCGTGAGATCCTCGATCAGATCCCCCGAGGCCGACACGTAGTCGCCGCTCCAGGGCTTACCCATCGAGTCCTGGACCGTCGTCGCGGCTCCACCGGCGATGAACTGCTGGGTGTTGCGGGTGTTCTTGACGTCGGTCAGGTCACCAAGCTCGCCGGGCTTTCCGTCGGTGGCGCCCGTCAGCATCGTGTTGATGGCGGTGGAGACCAGTTCGATGTGGCCGAACTCCTCGGCGGCGATGCTGGCCACGAGGTCATAGAACGGGCGGGCGCCCTGGCGATTGCGGAAATTGAAGGACTGGTAGGTGTAGTTCATGAACGTCGACATCTCGCCGTACTTGCCCCCGAGCAGCTCCTGGACCGCGGACGCGCCGATCGGATCGGGATCGGACGGCGGCGGCAGCTCGGTCTGCAGACGGTCAATTCTCAGAATCACAGAGGTTCTCCTTCATAGGACATTGTCCGATTAAGCTGCCCGCCGCTTCCACCCCCAAACAACTCCTCGACCGGGCAGAATGGACGCGATGAGCCCTGAGCCAGACCCGGCGGGGGAGCTGCTGCGAACTCGGGGGATGCGCAGCACCCCCCAGCGACGCGCGATCCTCAGCGTGTTCGCTGGTGGCCGGACCGAGCACCTCGCCGCTGACGAGGTTTACGCTCGGGCGTCACGGCTGGTCCCGGAACTGAGCCGCGGGACGGTCTACGCCACGTTGGCGGAGTTCAGTGAGCTTGGGCTGCTATCGGCGTTCGGCTCTCCGGAGCCGGTGCGCTATGAGACCAATCTCGACCCTCACGCTCACTTTCGCTGCCACCTGTGCCTGCGGATCTTTGATCTGATCGGCGGTCAGCAGGAACCGGGCGACATCAGCGATCCCGGGTTCGTCGTCGAGCGGGTCGAAACACGCGCGGAAGGCATCTGCGACGAATGCATCGACTACGACGCCGGACTCCGTGCGGGAGTTCGCGCGATCATCAAGTCCGGGCCTGCAACCGACACATTGTTGGCGACCGGGGCCGCCGTTTCGGCGATCGAGAGTCCGCTCGGAACGCTGCTCATCGCCGCGACCCCGCGGGGGCTGACTCGGCTGGCGTTCGACGATCATGCTGACGTCGACGCTCTGCGCGCCCACGTCTCAAGCCACCGCGGCAGCCAAGCCGCTCGCCGGCATCTGGCGGAGGCGAGCACGAGCCTGGAACGGTACTTCGCCGGCGAGCTCCCAAGTCCCGTCTCCACGATCGACTGGGAGCAGCTTGAGTCGAGCGCGCTGACGCTGATGGCGACGCAGACGATCGCGTATGCGTCGCATCGGTCGTACAGCGCGCTCGATCAGAGCCTGTCCGCCCGAGATCTCGGATATCTCCTCGGCCGCAACCCGATTCCGTTGTTCATGCCATGTCACCGAGTTCGGCGTGGCACCGAGACCCCCACCTGCTTCGTCGGCGGGGCCGTCCGCCGGGAGTGGCTCGAGACCCATGAGCAGACCCACCCCTTGAGCTGACCGCCGGCGCTGTCAGACCGATAGCCTGCCTAGCTCATGGGCGTTGTCGACACGACCGAGGAGCCTGGCGAGGATGTCGCGGGCCATGTGCCGAGCGAGATCACCTACGACGAGCAGTTCTACCCGGCGCGGCCGCGTCGTCTGACGCCGATCGCCCGGCGCTCCCCGCGTCGTGCAACGGAGGCCCACGGCGATCCCACCGCGGACAACCCGAAGTACGTCGAGTGGCTCGTGGACGAGTCGATGCTCAACGATGCAAACGCGCTCGCGAAGCAACTGTCGGGGTCAGGCAACATGCTCCAGAACCCGTTCGCGCATCCAGACCCGCGGTCGGCGCTGAGGCGGGCGGCCGTCTGGTTCACGGCCTACCCGTCGTCGTTCGTGACCCGGCGAAACCAGTCGTACCTGTCTGGTCTGGCTGATCCGTCGCTGTGGGATTGCTTTGCGCAGATCGGCATCGAGGCGATCCACACCGGTCCGACAAAACGAGCCGGGGGGCTCAGAGGCTGGACCCAGACGCCCTCAGTCGACGGACATTTTGACCGGATCAGCCTGCAAGTGGACCCGGAGTTCGGCACTGAAGACGAGTTTCGCGCGCTCTGCACGATGGCCGAGCGCCACGATGGAGTCATCATCGACGACATCGTGCCCGGTCACACGGGCAAGGGTGCGGATTTCCGGCTCGCCGAGATGGCCTACGACGACTATCCAGGCATCTATCACATGGTCAGCATCCCGGCGGACGACTGGCATCTACTGCCCGAAGTGCCGATTGGGCGAGATTCGGTGAATCTGGCCGCCGACTGTGAGGCAAGCCTCGAACACGCCGGCTACATCATCGGCCGGCTCCAGCGCGTCATCTTCTACGAGGAGGGCGTCAAGGACACGAATTGGAGCGTCACCCGCGAGGTCGAAGGCGTCGATGGGGTTGCCCGCCGCTGGGTGTACCTGCACTACTTCAAGGAGGGGCAGCCGTCGATCAACTGGCTGGACCCCTCCTTCGCGGGCATGCGGCTCGTCATCGGGGACGCGCTGCATGCGTTGGCGGACTTGGGTGCCCGGGCGCTGCGGCTCGACGCGAACGGCTTTTTGGGGGTCGAGAAAAGCGCCGAGGGATTGCCGGCGTGGTCTGAGGGTCATCCACTCTCGGAAGCCGCGAATCAGCTGATCGCGAGCATGATCCGCAAGATGGGCGGGTTCTCGTTTCAGGAGTTGAATCTGACGATCGACGACATCCGGATCATGTCTGAGGGCGGAGCCGACCTGTCATACGACTTCGTGAATCGTCCGGCCTATCACCATGCGCTGGTGATGGCGGACACCGAGTTCTTGCGGCTCACGCTGCGGCTCGCGAACACGATCGGTGTGGCACCGGTTTCGTTGGTACACGGCCTGCAAAACCATGACGAGCTGACACACGAGCTGGTCCATTTTGCCGCCGGGCACGCGACCGACGAGTTCTCATTCAGGGGCAAGCTGGTCACCGGGGAAGATCTGGCTCTGCTGATCCGCGGCGAGCTGGTCAGCCATCTGACGGGCGAGGCGGCGCCCTATAACCGGACGTTCACGACAAACGGGATCGCGTGCACGACAGCCTCGATGATCAGCGCGGTACTCGGGATCCGCCGGCTCGACGACATCGGCGACGAAGAGATCGAACGGATCAAACGCGCACATCTGCTGCTGGCGATGTTCAACGCGTTGCAGCCCGGCGTGTTCTCGCTATCGGGATGGGATCTCGCCGGGGCGCTCACGATCGACCCGAGCTTGGTCACCGATCTGATTCGGGATGGGGACACGCGGTGGCTGAACCGAGGTGCCCACGATCTGCTTGGCCTGCGCGGCGAGGAACAGCGAGGGTGGGGCCTGCTGCCCGGCGCACGGAGCATCTACGGCACCCTGCCCGAGCAGTTGGCGGACCACAACAGCTTCGCCACACGCCTGTCGCGGATCGTCGAGATCCGGCGGCAACATGAGATCCATCTCGCCGATCAGCTGGATATTCCCGATGTTCCGCATCGGTCAATGCTCGTGCTGTTGCATCTGCTTCCGTCAGGCCACCAGCATGTCCTCGCGCTGAACTTTTCCGAGGAGGACATCTCAGGGACCGTGCGATCGGAGTGCCTGGTACCGCACTCGGCGGTGTCCGACATGTTCGGTGGCTGGGACGGACAGGCGACGGTCGATGATCTCAATAGCTTCCACCTCACGCTCGGCCCGTTCGAGGGCTTCTCGCTACTGGTCGAGCCACCGATCGAACCGGAGTCAGTGCAAGAGCCAGATCAGCCGGATGCCGGCGCGACGGCGATCGTCGAGACGGTCACCAACTTCGACCCGCCGACGATGAGTCACTGGGTCCCTCGCCGTCGCTAGTCCCGCGGTTGTGACTGCATCGGGCGTCAGCCGACGAGGCTGAGTACCGTCACGCCGCCGATCGTCAGCGCGAGCCCCACGAGCTGGGCTGTCCCAAGCCGTTCGCGCAGCACGGTGACTCCGACCAGGACAGAGATCGTCGCGTACTGCGCGGACAGAACCGCCGCGATCGGGACCGACTGACGGGCGCCGAGGACATAGCTGATAAAACCGAGCACCTCGGCGACGGCGACGCCGAACAGCCAGCCCGGAACGGCACGAGGCGACGCAATGCGACCCCTGGATGCCATCGGCAGCGCAACCAGGAGCACGCCCATCAGCGACGGTGGCACGATGGCGAGCGCTACCGGGGCGTGCTGGCCGGCCTTGCCCTGAAAGAACAACCCCGAGCCGAAGAACAACGCTGCGATGACGGCTAGTCCCACTGGCCGCAGCTTCTCGGCGGAACGGTCGCTGGACCATTGGCTGCCGGCCGTGATCAGGACGCCCACGACGAGCACCGCCAGGGCGACCCATCCGTCTGCGCGTAGTTTCGACCCGGTGGCTGCGGCGAGCATCGCCGCGATGGCCCCTTCGGCCGAGCTGATTGGCACCACAACGGAGACCGGACCACGCCGCAGCGCGGAGAACTGCGCGACGAGTCCCAGCACGTTGAAGACGCCGCTGAGCGCGAGCTGTTCGAGCGTCGTGGTCTTGGGCGTGGACGAGGCGATGGCCACAACCGCTGGGATCACGGTGATGCAGAAACCGATGATGCTGGCCCACGCGAACGTGCTCAGCTCGCCGATGGTTCGACCGGCGCGCTGTGCGAACACGCCAGTCACGGTCCAACACGCGGCCGCGCCAAGCCCTCCGAGAACCGCGATTACGATCGTGTCACCTCAATTATGATCGTCTCACCTCAACGGACGTGTCGTGTGGTGCACGGTGTGCACCGGCACGTACGAGCTTTCGCAGTCTGATCCTTGAGAGCCGGTCGCGCCTCAACGAGCATGCAGGTCGACGTGAATCTGTGTCTCATGATCGAAGGCCAGGAGGGCGTCACCTGGTCGCAGTGGGTCGAGCTCGCGCGCGCCTGTGAGGACAACGGAGTGCCGGCATTGTTTCGCTCCGACCACTACCTCAACCTCTCAGATCATCCAGAGCGGGGATCGCTGGAGGCGTGGGCGACGCTGTGTGGGCTCGCCGCCGTGACGTCCCGCCTCAGGCTCGGGACGATGGTCTCGCCGACCACGTTTCGCCATCCCTCCGTGCTGGCGAAGCTCGCGACAACCGCTGACCACGTGTCGGGCGGACGCATCGATATCGGCGTCGGCGCCGGTTGGCACGAGCGTGAGCACGAGGCCTACGGCCTCGCGTTCGGCACGCAGCGCGAGCGCACCGACATCCTGGAGGAGCAGTTGGCGATCCTCGTTGGCAGCTGGCGAGACGAGCCGTTCTCATTCGTCGGAGAGCACTATGTACTGCACGACCTCGACGCCCAGCCGAAGCCGATCCAGCGGCCGCATCCGCCGCTCATTCTCGGTGGCAACGCGGGGCCACGGGGCGCGCGATTGGCCGTTCAATACGCCGACGAGTACAACACCCCTGAGCCGACGCTCGACGACGTCAGGGTGCGACGATCCCGGATCGACACCGCTTGCGAGCAGGCCGGCCGCGAGCCGATCCCATTCTCGATCATGACCCCGGTCCTCGTCGGCGACGGCGAGCGCGATCTCCGCGCCCGGGCCGGTCGGCTCGGGGCGATGATCGACCGCGATCCCGGCTCCCTGGTGCGCGAACCGCCGGCCGGGTGGCTGGTCGGATCGGTACCTCGGGTTGCCGAGCAGTTGATCGCGCTCCGCGACGCCGGGGTCAGCCGTGTCCTGTGCGCCCACCTGGTGCACGGGGATCTCGAGGGCGTCGAATTGATCGGACGCCAGCTGGCGGGTCAGATCGCGTAGCGAATAAGGAGATGGTCGATGAGCGCAGTTTCCCGTATTCCAGCTGAAGCGGATGCCGTTGTCGTCGGCGGAGGGTCTGCCGGCGCAGCCGTCGCCGGTACGATCGCCGAGCTATCTGACCTCAAGGTCGTGCTGCTGGAGGCGGGCCCCGATTACGGCTCGAAAGACAGCGGGCATTGGCCCGAGGGTCTGATGGACCCCGCGATCATGAGTTTCTCGCATGATTGGGGATACACGGGGGTCGTCAACGACCGTCGCGTCGCCTTCCCGCGGGCGCGAGTGCTCGGAGGCTGTTCGGCGATCAACGGGGCCGCCGTCGTGCACGGGAGCCGTCTCGACTACGACGGGTGGGCGGCCGCGGGGAACCCCGGATGGACAGCTGACGAACTCGCCCCGATCTTCGAATCCGCCTGGAGGCACATGCAGGTTGCGCGGGTGACTCGCGATGAGCTGACCCCATTCCAGGCCCACTCGCTCGACGCGCTGGCCGCCGACGGGATTCCCAGCGTCGCCGACCTGAATGACTTGGACGAGAACTGCGGGGCGGCTCCGTTCCCGACCAACACCGACGCCGATGGTGTGCGAATCAACAGCGCCTTCGGCTATGTCGATCCGATGCGCGACCGTCCGGGCCTGACCGTGATCGGCAATGCTCCAGCCGAACGCGTACGGCTCGACGGCGGCCAGGTCGAGGCGATCATCGTGCGTGACGGCGACGCCGAAGCTGAGATCCGGACGTCAATCGTCATCGTGTCGGCGGGCGCCTACGGGAGCCCTGCGCTGTTGCTGCGCTCCGGCATCGGCCCCGCGGCGCAGCTCGACGGGTGCGGCGTGCCGACGCTGCACGAGCTTCCCGGCGTCGGGGAGAACCTGCACGACCAACCGACCGTGCAGGTCGACTACGCCGGTACCGCCGAGCTCAGCCAACAGATGCGCAGCTTTCTGCATCGGGGTCGACGCCGGGACGAGCAGATGATCGCCAAATTCCCATCAAGCGCCTGCTCAAGCGGTTTCGATCTGCACATATTCCCGATCGGAGGACCGCGCGACGACCCCGACTTCGCGGGACGCAACGCGGCGTTCACGATCGGGGGCGCAGTGCTTTCCCCACTGTCGCGTGGGTCGGTGTCAATATCTGGCCCCCGGCTCAAGGATGAACTGCTGATCGACCACCGGTACCTCAGCGACCCCGAGGGGAGCGATCTCGCACGACTGGTGGAGGTCGTCGAGCGAATCCGCGCGGTCGCCGCCCGCCCGCCGCTGCGATCACTGCTCGGAGCCGAGGTCTACCCTGGGTCCGAGCACACGGGGAGCGCCCTGTCAGACCTGATCGCATCGACCGTCGTGCACTACTACCACCCTGCTGGCAGCTGCAAGATGGGGCCGCCCAGCGATCCGTTGGCGGTTGTCGACCATCACGGAGCCGTACATGGCGTCGGCGGCCTGTTCGTCGCTGACGCATCGATCATGCCCAGTGTCGTCTCGGGAAACACGAATATGCCCACGATTGTCATCGGCGAGAAGCTCGGACGTTTTATCTCGGGTCAGGCCTGAGATGGGGCCGATCGCAGCGTCCTCGGAAACCCATATCGGCTGGGGTTTTATCGGCGCCAGCTTGTGGGCAAAGCAGCGAATGATTCCGGCGGTGGCCGCGGCCGACGACGCGACCGCCGTTGCCGTGTTCTCGACATCAGATCAGCGCGGTCAGACCTTTGTCGAGGAATCTGGCCTCAAGCGTTCGTATGACTCGCTTGAAGGTCTGCTCGATGACCCTGAGATCGACGCGGTCTACATCTCAACGACGAACGATCTGCACGCATCGCAGACGATCGCGGCGGCGGCCGCCGGCAAGCACGTCCTGTGCGAGAAGCCATTGGCCCTGACCGTCGCGGATGCGAAGGCAATGCAGGCAGCGTGTGAGCAGGCCGGGGTCGTCTTCGGGACCAACCATCACATTCGCGGAGCGCCGGCCATCGTCAAGATGCGGGAGCTCATCGATCAGGGCGCGATCGGCGGTGTCGTCGCGGCCCGTATCTTCAATGCCGGCTTCCTGGCGCCAGAGTTCCGGCACTGGCGGCTCAGTCGTCCCGATGCCGGCGGAGGAGTGGTGCTCGACCTCACGGTCCACGACGCCGACACGATCAGGTTCCTGCTCGCCGACGAGGTCGTCGAGGTCACTGCCCTGACCGCGAGCAACGGACTCGGCAGCGGGGTGGTCGAAGACTCGGTGATGGGGGCGATGCGCACGAGCCGTGGTCCGCTGGTGTGCTTTCACGATGATTTCATGGTTCCGTTTGCCGGGACCGGCGTCGAGGTGCACGGCTCCAGCGGCTCGCTGATCGCCAGCGACGTGCTGCTCGCTGATCCCGGCGGCGAGGTCTGGCTCCGGCGACTGGACGAGCTCACGAGGATTTCCATCGGCCCGGTCTGGCCGCTCTATGAGAACGTTGTCAACCGCTTCATGGCCGCCGTCCGCGGCGAGGGCGAGCCGTTGACGTCCGGAGCCGATGGCGTGGCGTCACTGGCGATCGCGCTCGCCGTCTTGGAGTCGGCGGAGCAGGGTCATCCGGTCGCGCCCGCGATCTGAAGCGACCGTCAGGAGGATGCGGCGGCGTGCATCTGGCGGACCGACGCATCCTGGCCCCGGATGAACGCGGCGGCCCGCTCGCCGATCATGATGCAGGGCGCGTTGATGTTGCCGGTCAGCTCACGGGGCATGACCGATGCATCGGCGACTCGCACGTTGTCGAGTCCGTGGACGCGCAACTGGGGATCGGTGACCTCGCCGATCGCGCAGGTGCCACATGGATGCCAGAACGCGAATGCCGTGCGCCGCAGGTAGTCGTCGATCGCCGAGTCGCTGTCGTCGGCCGGGATCAGGCCGCTCTGCGCGTCGGCTCGAGGGTCCCGCAGGTGCTTGGCGAGCGCCGGCTGGCGGGCGATCTCCATCGCCATCCGCACGCCGTCACGCGTGGCCGCCCGGTCGCTCTCCTCGCAGAAGAAGTTGTGCCGGATGCGCGGCTTGCTGTACGGCTCCGCGGTGCGCAGGGTGACGGTCCCGCGGCTCTCGGGACGCGCCACGTATGGCCCGAACGAGATGCCGGACTCAGTGGCCGGCGTTAGACCCTCGTCGAGCGAGATGCCGAGCGCCGCGTGAAACTGGAGATCGGGCGCCCGTAGCTCATCCCGCGTCGCCAGGAAGCCGCCGACCTCGGCCCAGCTCATCGGTCCGTAGCCCGTCTCCAGCAACTCGGCCTCGGCAGCGGCGGTGCTGCCGCTGAGGAGATGCGGGGTGGTGCTGGTGTACGCCAACAACGAGCCGACGTGGTCCTGAAGGTTGGCCCCCACCCCGGGCAGGTCCAGTACCGGCGTGATCCCGAAACCGTCGATGTCTCGCGCGGGACCGACGCCGGAGAGCAGCAACAGATGCGGAGACTGATACGCGCCGGCGGAGAGGATCAGCTCTCCCTCGACGTGAATCGTGCGGGTCTCGCCGAGATGGTCGACCTCCAGGCCGGCGGCGCGAGCCCCGTCCCAGACAATCCGCAATGCGAGGGTGGAGTGCAGCAGTGTGAAGTTCGGGCGCTCAGCGGCGTCGTCGAGAAAGGCGCGGGCGCTGCTGCAGCGCTGTCCATCGCGCTGGGTCACCTGATACACGCCGACGCCGTCCTGCTCGGCGCCGTTGAAGTCGGCGGTGGCCGGGTGCCCGGCCTCATGCGCGGCTGCGACCCAGTCGAGCAACAGCGGATCGACCGAGCGCGCGTCGCTCACACGGAGCGGGCCGCCGGCACCGTGGAACTGGTCGGCACCACGCTCGTTGTCCTCAGACATGATGAAGAAGGGGAGGACGTCGTTGTAGGACCATCCGGTCGCCCCGAGTTCGGCCCAATGGTCGTAGTCGGCGCGGTTGCCGCGGATGTACAGCATCGTGTTGATCGCGCTCGAGCCGCCGACGACGCGGCCGCGTGGCAGGTAGGCGCGCCGTCTGCCCAGCCACGGCTCGGGCTCGGTCTCGAAGTCCCAGTCGTAGAACGACTTGAGCTGTCGTGCGAACAGGCCGGGGATCTGGAACAGCCGGCCGCTCGACGGCGGCCCGGCCTCGATCACGGCGACCCGTGCGTCAGGGTCCTCGCTCAGGCGCCCGGCGACCGCGCAGCCCGCGGATCCCGCTCCGACGATCACGTAGTCATAGGACTCGGTCATGTCGCACCTCCGAGGTGACGAATCGGTTTGATCACGCGGCTCACCGCCGCGCCGCCCACTGCAGGCCCTGTCGGACCAGCCGCTCCGCCGCCGGGATCTGCAGCTCCGCGGGCACGTGGCCGGGGCTGGAGTAGAAGACGCGACCCTGACCCCAGGTACGGACGAACGCTGCCGGCATTGTCACTCCCTCCAGCCACGGCCAGTGCTGGCCGCCGAAGGTCGAGCGTGCCAGCACGTGTACGCCGGGATCGAGGTGCATGTAGTACTGCTCGGCGGCGATCTCGAAATCGGGCACCCCCTGGGTCGCGGGATGCTCGCGGTCGACGATCTCGATCGTGTACGGCACCTCGACGCCCTCGCCGCCCGGATGGTCCAAAAACGACGCCCCGGTGAGCAGCGAGAACTGGAGGCTCGAGCGAAACGCCGCGGTCATCCCGTGCCAGCCCGCCAAGCCCGTCCCGGACAGCACCGCCTCATGCAGCCGGCGCTCCGCGGCCTCCGACAGATCCTCGGTGGTCGCCGACTGGGTCCAGCCGATCACCAGCAGGTCATAGCCGGTCAGATCACGCTCGAACAGACTCGCGTCCTGCGTCTCCTCGACGTCAAACCCGAGGTCCGACATCAATGCGTTCGCCCAGGTGGCGACTTCGTACGGGAAATGGCCCGGCCAGCCGCCGTACAGATACAGCACCTTGGTCATCTCGATCCCCCGTCCATCAGTGAGACACCGCTCGCCGTGAATCCGCATTGGGCTGCATCAACTCGACCGTGATGCCATCGGGGTCACGAAAGTAGACCCACCGCTCGCCGTAGCGATCCGTGTTGGGCTCAGACAGGAACTCAACGCCCTCGGCCGTCAGCTCCTCGTACGCCGCCTGGATGTCGCCGACGACAAACGCGAGGTGGGCGGCGCCGACCACCGAGTTGCGAGCCGCGCGTTCGGAGGGCTGGCGGACGTAGCTGATCAGCTCGAGCATCCCCCCGTCAGGGCGGCGCATCACCTGAATGTCCATATCCGCGTTCTCGGTCGCGACGGCGAGGTCCAGCTCGGGGCCCGAGGCGGCGTAGCGGTTGACCGGCTCGTAGCCGAACTTGGCGTAGAAGTCGACGGAACGATCGAGGTCTGAGACCGTGTACGAGACGTGGTCGAGCCGCTTGACGTCAAGGTTGGTCATCGGACTGATCCTCTCCTTCGCTGGTTTCCGGGCCGGCAACTCATAGGTGCTGCTCCTCGGCGCGACCCTCCCAGTACTCGATCTGGCGCTCATCGGTGATGTACGCCGGTACCGGGAAGTCCCACCAGCCGGGCACCCACGGCCCGGCCGCGTCGCGCGCCGTGGGCACCTCGACGACCGTCGGCTCGTCGGCCGAGATCGCCTGTGTAAGGATTGGTTCCAGGTCATCGGAGCTCTCCACCCGCCAGGCGCGGACCCCGAACCCGCGGGCGACCTCGGCGACGTCGACCCCGTAGGGCGACCCGTCTGGCTTGGTGAACTCGCTGATCACGTGACGATCGGTGATCTTGCGCTGGCCGCCGCGGATCGACATGTACCCCTGGTTGTTGGGGACCACGAAGCAGACCGGGATCGAATGCTGGGCCACGACGCCGAGTTCCTGCACGGTCATCATGAAGTCGCCGTCGCCGACCACGCACGCGACCTGTTTGGACGGGTTGGCGAGCTTGGCGCCGATCGCCGCCGGCACCGCCCAGCCCATCGACGAGTAGCCGCCCGAGGTCATGAACGTGCGCGGCTCATACACCTCAAAGGACTGCTTGACCGCGCCTTGCGGGTTACCTGAGCCGGCGACCACGAACCCGTCGCGGTCCATCACCCGGCGCAGATCGCGCAGCGGCCGCTGCGAGGTGAACGGAAACGCGGTGCTGTCGGTCCGAGCCGCGATGTGCTGCGCCCATTCGGCCTTCAGCCCGTCCAGGGCGGCGAGGTGGTCGGCCGCGGCCGCCGCGTCGCGAACCGTGACCGCGGCCGCGAGCGCCGCCAGCGCCGGCTTGGCGTCGGCCAGGATGCCGACCTCGACGGGGTAGTTCTTGCCGATCTCCTGAGGATCAATGTCGATCTGGATCAGCTTGCCCGGTGGCAGGCTGAACGAGATCCCCTTGCGATAACTGGACGCGGACCAGTCGGTGAACCGGCAGCCGACCGAGATGACCACGTCAGCCCCAGCGGCGATCCCATTGCCGACCGTGGTTCCCGTCTGCCCGACCGCCCCCGCGAACAGGCGGTGATCCTCCGGGAAGCCGCTCTTGCCCTGCCACGTCGTGACGACCGGCGCCTGCAATGCCTCGGCCAGCGCGCGCAGCTCGCTCGCCGCGTCGGCGGAGATCACGCCGCCGCCGATGGCGATCACGGGCCGCTTGGCGCCGTGCAGGACGCGAGCCGCGTCGTCGATCGCACCGGGGTCGGGGCACGCCCGCCCGGTCGGCAGTCGGTGCGCGAGCTCGTGCAGCGCCACCTCGGCCGCCGCCGCCTGCACGTCCATCGGGACCTCGATGTGCACCGGTCCTGGACGTCCGGTCAGCATTGCGCTGAACGCGCGGTGCAAGATGAACGGCATCTCCGCGACGGTCCGCGCCTCGAAATGCCGTTTGGTCACCGCGCCGACCGCGCTCTGAAACCCGTTGAACTCGTGACGGTCGAGTTCCTGCATGATCCCGTGACCCCGCATGTGAGTCGCCGGACCACCGCTGAACGAGATCAGGCTGACCGAGTCAGCGAACGCAGTCGCCAGCCCCATCAGCTGGTTCGCCGCCCCCGGCCCGATCGAGGTCAGGGCGGCCATCGGCCGACCCGAGGAGCGCCAGAACCCATCCGCCATGTGGATCGCGCTCTGTTCGTGGAACACCTGAATCAGCGGGATGTCGCAGCCATCCTGCAAGAAGCCGTCCAACAGCGACCACACGCCGTGCCCCGGGATCCCGGCCGCGTGCGTCACGCCGTATTGGCTCAGAGTACGTCCTACGATCTCGCCGCCGGTGAGTTCAGGCATCGGCTCCTCCTCGTGTTTGGGGTGCAGGGCCGGGATCTGCGCTCGCGACCCGGGTGGCGAGCGCATAGCCCTCCACGGCAGCCAGCGAAGACAACTCATCGAGATCGTGCCGCACGAGATCTGCGAGGCGCGCACGATTGACCACGATGCCGTCGATGCATCGTGCCCTCAAGGCATCCATCGCGCAGCACAGATCCTCCTGACTGTTCAGCAGCTCGCACGCGACCAGCGGGAGCATCGCGTTGAGCTGGAGTTGCGCGGCGTCAAGAGCAGCCGCGACGGCCGCGTCGCTGCCGCGGATGCGGAACGCGAGTTGGTTGACGAACTCGGCGATCACCGGATTGACCTTGCCCGGCATCATCGACGAGCCGCTCTGCACTGGAGGGAGGAGCAGCTCTCCGAATCCGCCATATGGCCCAGACGACAGGAGTCGGAGATCATTCGCGATCTTGGCCAGCGCGATGGCGCAGCTCCGCAACGCGCCGGAGTAACCAAGCAGCGCCGTCGAGTCGGTCGTGGCGGACACGTGGCGAGCCGCCCGTCGCAGGGAGAGTCCGGTGATCTCGGATAGCAGCGGGATCACCCGGTCCCGGTAGGGGCCCGAGGCGGTCAGGCCAGTCCCGATCGCCGTCCCGCCGAGGTTGACCTTAAGCAGCGCATCTTTCTGGCCGATCAACAGTGCCCGAGCGGTTGCCACCGCATCGGCCCAGGCGTCGAATTCGTCTCCGACGCTCATCCCCACCGCGTCCTGGAGCTGGGTGCGACCCAGCTTCGACGTCCGATCGTGGCCACGCGCGAATTCACGCAACGACTGCTCAAGTCGTGTCGCCGCCCGCTCCACATCCACGGAGCGAAGGATCAGCGCGATTCGCATCGCGGTCGGATAGACGTCGTTGGTCGACTGGGACCGATTGACGTGGTCATTGGGATGGCAATGTCGGTACTCCCCCCGGGAATGACCGAGCAGCTCCAACGCCCGATTTGCGAGCACCTCGTTGACGTTCATGTTGGTCGAGGTGCCGGCGCCGCCCTGGACCAGCGGGACGATCAGATCACGGCTGAGATCTGACCGGTCGTCGATCAGCTCTTCGGCGGCGGCGACGATCGCTGCCCCGACGGACGCCGTGAGCCCGCCGGTCTCCAGATTCGCTCGTGCGGCCGCCAGCTTGACCATCCCGAACGCCCGATAGAGCTCGGGTACGTCGCGCACGAGCTGGGCCCGCGGCCGCGCGAAGTTCTCAGCGGCCCGCAGCGCATGAACCCCGTAGCGAGCATCGGCGCGTAACTCGCGGTCCCCGACAAGATCGACCTCGACCCGGGACGCCACGGCACCCGTGTCGCTGAGCTCGTCTTCAGACCTCAACGGCCCGAGCTTTCAAACGATCGAGCCGATCCTGCGCGCTGCGCGCGTGTCCCGGGAGGCGCTCGGCCTCGGAGATCGCCACGATTGCGGGCGCGATGTTGGCGCTGCCCTCAGCCGTCGCCCGCTGGTAGGTGAGGGTCTTGATGAACTTGCCGATCCAGAGCCCACCGGTGTAGCGTGCCGCCCCGGCGGTCGGAAGCACGTGGTTGGTGCCGACGCCCTTGTCCCCATACGGCACGGTCGTCTCGTCGCCGAGGAACAATGAGCCGTAGTTCCTGAGGTTTTCCAGATACCAGTCTGGATCGGCGGTGTGGACCTCGACATGCTCGGCGGCGAACCGATCCGATTGTTCGGCGGCCTCCTCGCGCGTTTGGCAGACCACGACCTCGCCGAAGTCACGCCAGGCGGTCGCCGCCACCTCCCCGGTCGGCAGCTCGGCGATTCGCCGGTCGATCGCGATCATCGCCGCGTGAGCCACCTCCGGGGAGGTGGTCACTAGCCAGCCGACCGACGTCGGACCGTGCTCGAGCTGGCCGACGATGTCCGAGGCCACCAGTTCAGGGTCGGCGTCGCCGTCGGCGATCACGGCGATCTCCGTCGGTCCGGCGAGCAGATCGATCCCGACTCGCCCGAACAGCTGTCGCTTTGCCTCGGCGACGTACGCGTTGCCGGCCCCGACGATCATGTCGACCGGCGCCATGTCCTCCAGGCCGAACGCCAGCGCCGCCAGCCCGTGGGCCCCGCCGACGCACGCCACCTCGTCGGCGCCGCCGACCGACATCGCATAGAGCATCGCCGGAGCGATCCCGTCGGCATCGATCGGGGGAGCCGCGCAGACGATCCGTTCGACGCCCGCGGCCCGAGGCACCACCGTCGTCATCAGCGACGACGCGATCAGCGGATAGCGACCCCCCGGCGAGTAGGCGCCGACCGCGCCGACCGGCACATGCTTGTGACCGAGCACGATCCCCGGGAGCGTCGAGATCTCGACGTCACGCAGTGAGGCCCGCTGCGCCTCGGCGAATTGCTGGATCTGCTGGGCCGCGAGATCGATGTGCCCGCGGAGCTCCGGCGAGACGGTCGCGATGCGGCGATCGATGTCCTCGCGGCGAAGGACGAACCGATCGGGTGACCACGAGTCAAATCGCTCGGAGTAGCGACGCACCGCTGCCTCACCGTCGCGCTCGACGTCGAGCAGGATCTGGCTGACGACCTCGCGGACCTTGGGATCGGTCGCTTGGGGCGCATGTTGCGGCGTCTTCAAATGCGTGATCACGGCGAGGACCTTTGATTTCGAGCTCCGTGGCAAGGAGCAAGGGTCAGTTGGAGCAGTGTGAAACACGTGTGCGCGCGGTTGCAAGGTGCAAACAGAGAAAGGGGGTCCGTGTTTGTTGCACACTTCATCGGGTGCGCACTGCGTGCACCGCGCCGATCCACGTTTCGCAGTTCGCTCCTTGAGAACGCCGCAGAACTCGACCAACATGCTTGGCTGTCCGTGGCCGCGACCAGATGGAGGCAGATATGAGGCTGACCGGAGGTCAGATGATCGCCGACTACCTCATCAGCGAGGGAGTCGAGTACGTGTTCGCGGTCCCCGGGCACGGAAATACGGCACTGCTTGACGCGTTCGTCGACCGCAAGGGCGAGATCACCGTGCTTCCGGCCATGCATGAGCAGGGCGCGGCGCACATGGCCGATGGCTACTACCGGGCCTCGGGCAAGGTCGCCGTCGTCTGCACCTCGATCGGGCCCGGGGCCACCAATACCCTCACTGGGGTCGCCACCGCCTTCGCCGACTCGATGCCGCTGCTGCTGATCACCGGTGCCGTCCATACCTACATGGAGGGGCACGGGGTTCTCCAGGAGATCGATCGACCCCACGGCAACAACTTCCCGCGCATGGTCGAGCCTGTCGTCAAGCGGTGGTGGCAGCCCAGCCGACTGGACCAGTTCCCGGCGATGCTCACCCAGGCGTTCAACGCCATGCTGGAGGGCCGCCCGGGGCCCGTCCTACTCGATATTCCCCAGGACCTGCAGGCCGAGCTGGGTGATTACACGCCACCGACCCCCCACCGGAGCCGGGCGGGTGGCCGTGTCCGCGGCGACCGAGTTGCCGTCGGGCGCGCGGTGTCGTTGCTGGCGCGCGCGCAACGTCCCGTGATCCTCGCCGGTGGTGGGGTGATCGCCGCCGAGGCCAGCGACGCTCTGATCGCGATCGCCGAGCACATCGGGGCGCCGGTGACGCACTCATTCATGGGCAAGGGCTCGATCCCCGCCGATCACGATCTCTACGCTTGGCCGTGCGGCGACATGGGGTCGATCCCGGGCAACGCGATGACCAGGACCGCGGATGTGATCTTGGCGGTGGGCTGCCGGTTCAGCGATCGAATCACGTCCTCCTACCGCGCGGGGGTCACCTTCGACATCCCGCCGACGAAGCTGATCCAGATCGACATCGATCCGTTCGAGATCGGCCGCAGCTATCCGGTCGAGGTCGGAATCGTCGGCGACGCCCGAGCCGTTCTCGAGGACATCGTCACCGGCCTGCGCGAGCAGGGCGAACCCACCGACTACCGGCGGTCTCCCTACTACGCCGAGCTGCAGGGTCTGAAAGGCCAGTGGGAGGAGCACCTGGAGCCGATGCGCACCACCGACTATCGGCCGATGACCAACTCACGGGCACTGGTTGAGCTCCGGGACGCGCTCCCCCGGGACGCGATCCTGGTCACCGACTCCAGCAATCCGGCGAACCAGGCGTTCAACGAGTTTCCCAGCTACGAACCGAAGACGAACATTGTCGCCGGCGGGATGTCAGGGATCGGCTTCGGGGTTCCCGCCGCGATCGGGGCCCAGCTCGGCGCTCCCGGCACGCAGGTGGTCGCGCTCGTCGGGGACGGGAGCTTCCTGCAGACCGGCACCGAGCTGGCCGTCGCCGCGATGCTCAACCTGCCGCTGGTGGTGGTGGTCCTGAACAACGGCGGCTGGGAGGCGATCAAGGACCTCCAGATCAGTCTGTTCGGCTCCGACCGGACCCTGATCACCGACTTCCGCGGACACGACGGGGAGAAGTACTTCGCCCAGATCGCCGATCTGGCCCGGTCGCTTGGCTGCACGGCCGAGCGAGTCGAGGATCCGGTGGAGCTCGGCGATGCGATCCGCCGGGCCGTGGCCGCCGACGGACCGGTACTGATCGAGGCGATCAGTGCGCGTGAGCTGCCGTGGAGCGCGATGCACCCGACGGGTTGGTGGGACATCACCGTGCCGGCCTACCTCGGCGACACGCGTGCCGACTACGTATCCAAACGTGGGTTCTAGGCGAACACGAAGGGTGGTTGATCGATGGGGAAGGTGAGTTTCGGGGCCAACATCGAGTTCGTCCGCCATGCCGACAAGTCGTTTGAGTGGGGCATGGAGAAAGCGGGCGAGCTCGGATTCGAGTACGCGGAGCCGATGGTCCACACCGGTCGCCAGTTGCTCAGCGAGGCCGGGTACTTCCACAGCATCTCGCTGCTCGACGATCCGTTTCGGGTCAAGCGCGCCGCCGACGACAACGGCCTGAAGATCTCGGCCCTGTCGGCACACGCGCCGCTGTGTTTCCCTGAGATCAGCACCGACTACCTGCGTCAGGCGATCCGCTTCGCCCAAGAGTGCGGCTCGCCGTTTGTCGTCACCGACGATGGGACTCGACGGCCGCGGTGGGCGTCGGAGGCCGACAATCAGACGCTCATGCGCTACGTCTTGGAGGCGGCCACAGATGCCTGCGTCGGGCGTGACGTCATGCTGGCGCTCGAGACGCACGGCGAGTACACCTCGACCCCGGAGAAGTTCGAGGCGACGCTGAGCCTGGTCAAAGACAAGCCGATCGGGATCAACTTCGACACCGGTAACGCCTTCCTCAGCGGCAACGACCCCTACCAGTGGCTCGAGGCGGTCATCGACCGCGTCGTCCACGTGCACGCGAAGGACATCTCGCACGAGAATGCCCGGCTGTATCGTGGCAAGGTCTACGGGATGCTCGGTTGCGCCTGCGGGGACGGCGTACTCGACTGGCGGCGCATCGTCGAGATCTGCGAACGCGGACCGAACGACCTCGTGCTCTCGGTCGAATGCGACACCGTCGACGACGCCGCCCGCAGCCTCGAGCATCTCGTCTCCGTCAAGAGCGCGGTGTGAAGGCCCTCCGGCTGCGCGGCCTCCGCGAGCTTCAGGTCGACGAAGTGGAGGAACCGGGCGCGCTCGGACCTCGTGAGCTGCTGCTGCGCAACCGGTTGTGCGGAATCTGCGGAACCGACCTGCACGAGTACGCGGACGGCCCCAAGCTGGTGACGTCGGACGCGCACCCACTCACCGGTGCCAGCTTGCCCCAGATCCTCGGGCATGAGTTCAGCGGCGAGGTTCTCGCGGTCGGGGCCGAGGTCGGGTCGGCCGCCGTCGGGGACCGGGTCTCGGTGATGCCGCTGTTCTTCTGCGGAGAGTGCTCGGCGTGTCGGGAGGGCCGCGAGCAGTGTTGCGTCAAACTCGGTGCTGTCGGATACAACTGGCGCTGGGGCGGTATGAGTGAATCCGCCGTCGTTGCCGATCATCAGGTTGCCAGGCTCCCCGACGAGATGACCGCCGAGCAGGGAGCGCTGGTCGAACCGACCGCCGTGGCGCTCCACGCGGTGACGAGCGCCCCGGTCCGAGCCGGGGACATCGTCCTGGTGACCGGCGGCGGCCCGATCGGGCAGCTGGTCGCGCTCTGCGCGATGGCCGCCGGCGCGGGGGCCGTGTATCTGTCGGAGCCCAACCCGCGTCGCCGACGGCACGCCGAGAGACTCGGTCTGGCCGGGGTGCTCGACCCAAACGACGGCGATGTCGTCGCCGAGTTGACCGAGCAGTTCCCCGGCGGGCTCGACATTGCAATCGAATGCGCCGGCAATCAGCCTGCGCTCGAAGCGTGTATCGAAGCCGTACGACCCGGAGCCACGGTCGTCCAGACTGCGCTGCACCCGAGGCCCGTGCAGATCGATCCCACCCGGCTGACCTTCAGAGACGTGTCGCTCAAGGGAGTCAACTGCTTTCCAGTCACGAGCTGGCCCCGGGTGATTCGGCTGATCGCCTCGGGCCGTCTTCCCGTCCAACGCATCGTGACCGGCCAGGTCGACCTGGCGAGCGCGGTCGAGGACGGCTTCGACGCTCTACTTGACCCGCAGAGCGACCACATCAAGATCCTCGTGAGCCCCGAGTAGGGCGGTGGCGTGCCATGAGCAATCCGGCTCCCTCCGCTGGCTCGGTTCCGCGCTCCGCGTTCGAACTCCTGTTCACCCCGGGCGCGATCGGCTCCCTGGAGCTCAAGAACCGCGTCCTGATGGCGCCGATGGAGAAGAACCTGTGTACCGCCGACGGGGTCGTCACCCAGCGGTACATCGACTATCTCGTGGAGCGGGCGCGCGCCGACGTCGCTCTGCTGCGCGTCGAGGCCACATACGTCGACCCGGTCGGCAAGGGACGACCGTTTCAGCTCGGCGCGCACTCCGACGCCGTCATCCCCGCGCTCGGGCGACTCGTCTCCGCCGTCCACGCGGCGGGCGGCCGCGTCTCGTTGGAGCTCGCCCACTGCGGCCGGCAGACCAACTCGGTCATCACCGGCCGCCAGCCGGTTGCGCCCAGCGCCGTTCCCTGCGCCGCCAGCGGCGGATACGTGCCGCGGCCGCTGACGACCGCTGATATCGCTGAGATCGTCGGGCGTTTCGCGGCCGCTGCGTCCCGGGCACAGGCGGCTGGGGTCGACGCGATCGAGATCCACGGTGCCAGCGGATATCTCATCAACGCCTTCACCTCTCCGTACACCAACCTGCGCGATGACGGCTACGGCGGGTCGGCCGAGCGACGCATGCGGTTCCCGCTCGAGGTGGTCGCCGCGGTCCGGCGCGCGGTCGGGGTGCAGATGCCGCTGCTCTACCGGATGTCAGCCGACGACCGCGTTCCCGGAGGGATCACCCCCGCGCAGAGCGGACCGCTGGCCGCGGAGCTGGAGCGCGCCGGGGTCGACCTGATCGACGTGAGCGCCGGTACGTACGAGTCGATCCTCGCGACGCAGCCGCCGATGGAGGCGCCGCCGGGCCAACTCCTGTCCTTGGCCGCGACGATCAAGCGCTACGTATCGATCCCGGTCGCGACCGCCGGCAAGCTCGTCCATCTCGCGGCGGCGGAGCACGCGCTGGCCACGGGTCAAGTCGACTTTGTCACGATCGGCCGGGGGCTCCACGCCGACCCGGAACTGCTCTCGAAAGCACGATCCGGGCGGCTCGATGAGGTTCGACGTTGCATCGCGTGTGCCGAATGCGTTGCGTTCCTGGGCCACGACCAGCCCGCTTACTGCGCGATCAATCCGGCGACGATCCGAGAGCGAGCGTTGCGTCCGCGCCATGCGGCGAGCTCCAAGGACGTGCTGATCGTCGGTGGCGGGCCGGCTGGTTTGGAGGCCGCCCGCGGAGCCGCCTTACGCGGCCACCACGTCACTCTGCTCGAACGATCCGACACGTTGGGCGGCCAGGTCAGGCTCGGAGCACTCAGCCCCGGCCGGCAAGACTTCGCCGAGCCGGTGCGGTTCCTCGAACGCGAACTGACGCGGCTCGGTGTCCGGACCACCTACGGTGTCGATGTCGATCTTGAGACCGTCAGGCAGCTGAAGCCCGACGCTGTGATCCTCGCCACCGGCGCCGAGACCGTCACCCGCGCCGTACCGGGTGGGGAGCTTCCCCACGTGATCGAGTCGTCGCACTACTTGGCCCTCGAAGCGGCAAGCTGTCGCGACCCGGATCGGTTCGACGCCCACCCGGCTCTCCGCGGGGCCGAGTCGGTCGCGGTGATCGGCGGTGATTGGGTCGGCTGCCATGTGGCCAGCCTGCTCCTCGAGCGAGGCTTCCGCGTCACGATTTTCGAGACACGCGGCGGCTTGGCACTCGATATGGGCGAGCAGCCGGGAGCGATGCTGAGAGATCGGGTCCTGAACCACCCCGGGACCGCCGCGGTCCATCTCGAGAGCACGGTCGAACAGATCGCGTCGGGGCAGATCATCACCTGGCACGCACCGTCCGGTCGCTCCGAGACGGTGGCGATCGATGCGGTGGTGCTCGGCCAGTATCGGCAACCCAACCCGGCGCTCGCGGTCGGACTGACCGAGACGTTCGACGGGCAACTCCCGATCCGTCGGGTCGGTGACTGCCTCAGCCCCCGGAAACTCCAGGATGCGCTGCTCGAAGGCGCCACGGTCGCGGCCTCGATCTGATCGTCAATGTGTGAAGCGCCACGAGGTCTTTCCTCTCACACTGCGACTTGCGAGCCGTCGGTCTCGGCGGCGACACTTGCCGCTACTTAGCCACGAGGAAGAGGGGCTGCATGAGCATCGCAGAGGCACCGGAATCGACGGGATCATCAGCATTCGTGCGCCAGTCCTCGGGACTGGTCAAGACCGGGACCCCGTTCCGGACCGCGGCGATGGTGATCTTCAACAACGGGCTGGGCGTCTTCATGGCGTTCTTCTACCTGACCAACCCGGGGGTGTTCCCGAAGACGAACCTCGTCCTCGCCTTCGTGATCGCCGGCTTCTTCGCGACGTCGTTCAACACCGCCTACGGGATGCTCGCGGGCGCCTACGCCCGCTCGGGCGGAGAGTACCTCTACTGCAGCCGCACACTGAACCCATTGCTCGGCTTCCTCGCGGGGACCGCCAGCTTCTGGCTCGGCATCTTCTTCACCTGCTTCGTGCCCTATCTGGCCTTCCAGCAGGCGATCGCGCCGGCGCTGAAGGCCTACGCCGCGCAGACCGGCGCGCACTGGGCATTGACCTCGGGCAACTGGATCTCCGTGCCGTGGCATGCCTTCTGGGTCACGACCGCGTTCATGGTCGGCTTCACGGTGCTGATGAGCTTCGGACTCAACGCATACTGGAAGCTGCAGCGGATCGTGATCATCCTCGGCGGCCTCGCCATGCTGCTCGTCATCGGTGTGATGCTGTTCA
>Ga0302326_10008630_pt1 | contig 22438 bp, 19 predicted proteins | sample Palsa_T0_3_FD_202264 | JGI IMG/M metagenome (GOLD analysis project Ga0302326, IMG submission 202264) | Peat permafrost microbial communities from Stordalen Mire near Abisko, Sweden - Palsa_T0_3 | ecosystem: Environmental > Terrestrial > Soil > Palsa > Peat permafrost | place: Sweden: Abisko... | reverse complement strand
GCAAACCGTATCCGATCTATCAGATTCCTTTGCGCGCGGGCATGAGCATCGGCATGATGCTGATCAGCGTTGAACTCCTCATGATGCTGCTGATTCTGCTGTTCGTCCCGGGCTCGTACGCCGGCCCCTGTTTCATCGGCTTCGCTATCGGCGAATCGCTCGGGGCGGCCGCGCTCCGGATCGCCGGCGGCATTTTCACGAAAATTGCCGACATCGGCTCCGACCTGATGAAGATCGTCTTCAAGATCAAGGAAGACGACGCGCGCAATCCTGGCGTAATCGCGGATTGCACTGGAGACAACGCGGGCGACTCCGTCGGGCCCAGCGCCGATGGATTCGAAACCTACGGGGTCACAGGCGTGGCACTCATCACGTTCATCCTGCTCGGCGTAAGCAATCCGGTCGTGCAGGTGCAGTTGCTGGTATGGATCTTCGTAATGCGCATCGCCATGCTGGTGGCCAGCGCAGCGGCTTATTTCATCAACAGCGCCATCGCGAGCGCGCGCTTCGCGAATGCCGACAAGATGAACTTCGAGTCGCCGCTTACGTCTCTGGTGTGGATTACCTCCATCGTCTCCATTGGTATGACCTTCCTTATTTCGCGCTTTATCATTCCCGATCTCGGCGACGGAACGCAGTGGTGGAAGCTGGCCACCATCATTTCTTGCGGCACGCTGGCAGGAGCGGTCATTCCCGAGCTCGTGAAGGTTTTCACGTCGACGGAATCGCGCCACGTGAAAGAAGTCGTCACCTCCTCGCAAGAGGGTGGCGCTTCGTTGGGAATTCTTTCCGGCCTCGTAGCGGGTAATTTCTCGGCCTATTATCTGGGACTGACCATGGTGGCGCTGATGGCCGTCGGCTATCTCGTCAGCCTCGGCGGCCTATCCAGCCTGATGATCGCCGCTCCGGTGTTTGCGTTTGGGTTGGTGGCCTTCGGATTTCTAGGCATGGGCCCGGTGACCATCGCGGTCGATTCCTACGGTCCGGTGACCGACAACGCGCAGTCGATCTACGAGCTTTCTCTTATCGAAACGCTCCCCAACGCCAAAGAAGAGTTGAAGCGCGATTTCGGCATAGACGCGAACTTCCAGCGCGCTAAAGATCTACTGGAAGAAAACGACGGCGCCGGCAACACCTTCAAAGCCACTGCAAAGCCGGTATTGATCGGCACGGCGGTGGTCGGCGCAACCACCATGATCTTCTCGATCATCATGGCACTCACCAACGGGCTTACCACTGACGTAGCTAAACTTTCACTGCTGCACGCACCGTTCGTCCTCGGACTCATCACCGGGGGCGCCATGATTTTCTGGTTCACCGGCGCTTCGATTCAAGCCGTTACCACCGGAGCCTATCGCGCCGTTGAGTTTATCAAGGCCAACATCAACCTTGAGAGCACAGAGAAAGCCTCCGTGGCAGACAGTAAGAAAGTCGTGGAGATCTGTACCAAGTATGCACAGCGCGGGATGCTGAACATCTTCATCGCCGTGTTTTTCGCGGCGCTCTCATTCGCGTTCGTGGAACCGTTCTTCTTTATCGGCTACCTGTTTTCCATCGCGATCTTCGGCCTGTACGAAGCTATTTTCATGGCCAATGCTGGCGGCGCGTGGGACAACGCCAAGAAGATCGTTGAAGTGGAGCTGAAACAAAAGAACACTCCGCTGCACGACGCCACCGTCATCGGCGACACCGTCGGCGATCCCTTCAAAGACACGTCTTCCGTGGCTCTAAACCCGGTCATCAAGTTCACTACCCTGTTTGGCCTGCTAGCTGTCGAGCTGGCCGTACAACTTACCGCTTCGCAAGGGAATGCCCGGCTAACGCACATTCTGGCGGCCGCATTCTTCCTGGTTTCGTTTTTCTTCGTTCACCGGTCGTTCTACGGAATGCGCATCAAGGCGGGGCGGGACTAGCACTGACTCCCGCCGTACCCTCTGGGCGTCACGGGTTGGCTACCGCCAGTGACGTCCAGCTCATCCAGACTCATAACTCCGCGAGACGCTCAGCCGCCGCTAAGGATGTTGCTGGATGGCGCACACTCGTAGTAGTGTGCTGCGATGCCACAAAAGCCCACCAAAGCGAGGTACAGAAAGGGAGGCCGGAAATCCATGTCAGCCAATGATGAAGAAAAAGCGCCCGGAAACGGAGACATCCGCGAAGGAGCCAACGTCGACAAGATTCGCGACATCCTCTTCGGCTCCCAAATGCGGGACTATGACAAGCGTTTTGGACGCTTGGAGGAGCGCCTGGCGAAGGCTGCCGAGGCCCTTCGCGACGACCTGAAGAAGCGCTTCGATTCCCTGGAGTCGTTTGTCCAGCAGGAGGTCGAGTCGCTCCATCAGCGCCTGAAAACCGAAAAAGCGGAGCGTGTCGAGACGCTCAAGGACCTGACGCGCGAGACGCGCGACAGCGCCAAGAGCCTCGATAACCGCCTATCGCAAGTCGACGAACATCTCGCCGCCGCACAGGGCGACCTGCGTACCCGTATCCTCGATCAATCGAAGACGCTGCTGAACGAAATCCACAAAGCCCACAGCGAGATGGAATCCTCTCTCGAGCGGGAAGCGGAATCCCTGAGAAATGAAAAGACCGATCGCGCCGCGCTCGCCGACCTGCTTACCGAGATGGCCCTGCGGCTGAAGGATGAACTCGAACTTCCCGAAAAGTAAGCGGCGCTGGCTAGCCTGACGTTTTCCCTGCATTCGAGGGCTGCATGCGGCATCCCAATCTCCTATGGCAGACGATCCCGTAATCCGGTTACCTCTCAATCCTGACGAGGAGGTGTCGTCTGACGCCGGCAAATCGTTCGAGAAGCTGCGCCACCTGATCCTTGCGCCCGAACAAGAGGATCTTGCGCGCCTCCGTGAGCGAGTTGAAAGCCCTGATCAGCGGGCCAATGATCTCAGCGCCGTGCTGCCCGAGGCTATTCGATTGCGCCACCGACAGGGCGGTGGGGACGCGTTGAGCGAAGCTCTTGCGCCCTCTGTCGAGTCCGCGCTGCGTGAATCCGTTCGCAAAGACCCCGGGACGCTCGCCGACGCGCTGTTCCCGGTGATGGGCCCGGCGATCCGACGGTCGATTCTGCAAACGCTGCGGCAACTCTTCGAGTCGTTCAATACGGCGATGGAGCAGAGCCTCTCGCTGCGGGGACTTCAATGGCGTTTCGAAGCGCTGCGAACCGGCCGCTCTTTTTCGGAAGTTGTGCTCCTGCACAGCCTCGTTTTCCGTACCGAGCAAGTCTTCCTGATTCATAAGAAGACCGGCCTTCCGCTCTGCCACGTCGTCGCGCCCTCCGTCGCCATGGAAGATCCCAGCCTGGTGTCCGGAATGCTTTCCGCGATTCAGGACTTCGTGCGTGATTCGTTTCATTCGCCGCAAGGGCAAGGCATCGAAAAGCTACAGATCGGCGAACTCGAGGTTTGGATCGAGGATGGCCCTCAGGCGGTTATCGCCGCTGTCATTCGCGGGATGGCTCCGCCCGCCTACCGTACGGAGTTGGTCGAAACCGTCGAGCGAGTGCATCGCAGATTTGCCGAGCAGCTCGAGAGGTTTCAGGGCGAGACTTCCCCCTTCAGTGCGGCCGCCGAAGATCTGACAAGTTGCCTGAACTCCCAATTCCGGGAAAAGCGGAGCTTGCGCCCGAAACCCTACGTTTTTGTATTCGCGGGCATATTACTGGCTCTGCTGGCAGGGTGGCTGACATTTGTTGGCTGGCGGAACCACCGCTGGCGCACCTATGTCGAAACTCTTGGACGGCAGCCCGGCATGGTTGTGACGTCGTTCGGACGCCAAGGTGGACACTTTATTATCAGTGGGCTGCGCGATCCGCTGTCCTCCGATCCTCTGGCGCTGTTGCAAAGTGTGGGACTAGATCCGCGCCAAGTCCAGTTTCACTGGGGCGCATATTACGCCTTGGACGATCCGATCCTTCAGCAACGTGCCGTAAATCTCCTTAGGCCTCCGCCGGGAGTGAACATCACGGTTGCGGACGGAATGCTGAGCACGCAAGGAGTTGCGCCCGATGATTGGTTCACCACCCTCTCGGCGCGCGCCTCCACGATTCCGGGAATTCGCGCTGTGGACGTGTCTCGGTTGATCGGTGCGAACCAGGCCGAATTTCACCGCCTTGAGAGTCTGATTCAGTCCACCGTGCTCACATTTCCGGTCGGCAGCGCGGAACTCTCTTCCGCCCAATCTGATTCGTTGAAGCTTTTGTCTCCCGAAATCGGCGCATTTCTCGCGAAGGCGCAAGTTCTTCATAAGAACGCCATCATCGATATCGTTGGCCACAGTGATAGCACCGGCGCCGAATCAACCAACCGGCTTTTGAGCCAGGAGCGTGCCGACAGCGTAGCCCGGCAATTGGCGCGCGAAGGCTTGCCGCGCGGTTCAGTGCGCCCCGTCGGCGTCGCCTCCGCCCAGCCGCTTCGCGAGGAAACGGACGAGCAAGCTCGCCAAAGCAATCGCAGCGTCACGTTCAGCGTTTCGGCAACCGCGCCTCCCAAGTCCTAGGATAGAGTAAGCTCATGCTCCAGAAGAAAATCTGCATGCTGGGGTCGTTCGCCGTGGGCAAGACCAGCCTCGTCCGCCGCTACGTCGAGAGCATCTATTCCGACGTCTATCACACGACCGTAGGGGTCAAGATCGACAAGAAAACGGTGCAGCATGGCCAGCAGGAAGTCACGCTGGTTCTCTGGGACCTGTATGGCGAGGATGAATTTCAAAAGATGCGCTGGTCTTATGTGAAGGGCGCGTCCGGCTATTTGCTAGTGGCCGATGGTACACGCCGACTTACGGTCGAGAAGGCAATGCAGCTCGAAGAAGGCGTCCGGCAGGCCGTCGGTTCCCTTCCGTTCATTTTTGTGCTCAACAAAGCGGATCTTTCACCGGCGTGGGAAATTGACGCCAAAGTTGAAGACGAACTCACCGTCAAGGGTTGGAACGTGATGCGCGCTAGCGCAAAAACCGGCGAGAACGTGGAAGCGGCATTCCAGAAATTAACCGCCAAAATGCTCGGTGAATAATGTCTTCCCTTGGGACGGAGTTTCTCCAACATCTGGGCTACGCACTTTGTGAGTACCGCGGAGACGGCCAATTTGCACTGCTGTATGACCCTCCGCCCTGGTTCCAGGAGATATGGGGAGATCACCGCTCCGGAGAACTCCTGAGGCTGGCGGAACGCTCATCCTTCCTGGAAGCATTTCTATCGGACGCGGAGGATTATTGGAATTCCAACGCAGCGTCGCCGACCCTGGAGTCCGGGGCCTGGATTGAGCGCGGCTCCACAGGTCGTGACATCCCGCTCGATGCGCGCGCGTCGCGAGTCGACGGAAGGCGCGTCCTCTCCATTCACAGCCGGCACGAAGAATTTCAGGAGCGCACTCGCGTCCTGCAAACCGCTCGCGATTTCCTGTTGATTCACGAACGCCTTTTGAAAGAAATCCAGAAGAAAGAAATTCTGCTGCATTGCATCATTCATGATCTCTCCCAGCCGCTTACGGCCATGCGTGGCTGCTTCGACGTGCTCGCAGAGGAAATGACCACTCCCGGCTCGAAGCGCCTGGTGGAGTTGGGACGGCAACAATCGGAGCGCCAGGACAACATGATCCGCGAGGTGCTTCAGGCGTTCGCCATGGATATCCATGCATCAATGGACAGCGGCGACGCCACGAGTGCTGCGTCCAACATTCTTGCGTGCGCCGAAGAGACCGTAGCGGCATTTGGGCCCGTCTTCCAATCGCAAGGAGCGGAGATTCGCCTCGGCCCGCGTGTGGATCGCAGCGCGAGCTGGAGTGTAACGGGGGACAAATCCCGCTTGATGCGCATTTTTTCGAACCTCGTAGAAAACGCGCTTCGCCATGCGCCAAAGGGTTCAACCGTCACCATCGGACTCGAGGATGACGGCGGCAACGTGAGGACTTTCGTGGAGGACGAGGGTCCCGGACTTCCGAAAGAGTTCAAGCCTTCTGAAGCCTTCGCCCTTTTCTCCAAGGGCAAGGAAGGCGGCGGCAAAGCCGGTTTGGGACTGTACTTTTGCCGCATTACCGTCGAGCGCTGGGGTGGATCGATCGGATGCGAATCGCTGCCGCACCGCGGGGCACGCTTTTGGTTTCGCTTGCCCCGAGCTGCGGTTTCCAGCGCGGCTGCCACTTCTTCGCCCGTCTCCTCGAAGGCCGGTTCCCACCGTCAAGCGCGTCTCAAAATCCTACTGGCCGAAGACGATCCCTCGGTACGTGAGCTGACGGGAATCCTGCTTGAGCGCGCGGGGCATGAAGTCCTCGCGGTTGCCTCCGGCCTCGAGGCTATCCGCACACTCGCCAAGCGGCGATTCGATGTCGTCATTCTCGACGAGGAAATGCCAGGCATGACCGGGGTCGAGGTTACAAAAGCCGTTCGCGGCCGCGAAGCGGCGGGAGCCACTCGTCAGATCATTTTTGCTCTGACGGGCAATGCCACCGAAGAGGATCGCTCGCGTTTACTTGCGGCAGGCTTCGACGAGTGCCTGGGGAAGCCATTCCGTTCGGAGCAATTGGCCCGCATCCTCGCTCGTTTCACAGGTGACACGGCGGAGACCACGGATCCCAAAGGGCCCCCAGCCTCGACGGCCGCAGACAGTTCGCTCCTCGCGCGCTTCGGAGGTGACGCGAAACTGCTTCGCAGTGTTGCCGCGCTGTTTTTGAAGGACTATCCGGCGAAGGTGCGCAAGATCAAACAGGCAATCGCACGCAAGAATGCATCTTCGCTCGCTTCAGCCGCCCATGCGCTGAAAGGCGCTGTCTCTATTTTTGGCGCCGAAGACGCAGTGGAAGCGACCCGCAACCTGCAGCAGATGGGACGACAAGGCAGCATGGGGACGGCGTCAACGGAATGCCGGAAGCTCGATGAAGCGCTTGCCAGACTGGATGCCAAACTGAGAGAATACGCCGCGCTGGTAAGCGGAAATCCTTCCCAGTCTGGCCGGGGCAAACAGACCGGGAGGAAGTCAAAGCGTCGCACCGTGCGCACTCCCCGCCGCAGACGATAAAAGTCTCTTAGGTTACATACCGGAGCTTCTCATGCCCGAAATTCTAATCTGTGACGACGACGCCACGACACGCAAAATGCTGCGGGGAATATTGAAGTCCGGAGGCATGACTGTTTCAACTGCCGCCGACGGTCAAGCAGCGCTGCGGGCCCTGCGGAAGAAGAAATTTGATCTGGTTCTACTCGACATCTGGATGCCGAAGATCAGCGGCCTGGACCTGTTGGAGCTGCTTAAGGACGAGCCCCACATCCCCAAAATCGTCATTATGACCTCCGATCAGACGTCCGAAACGCTTCTGCGCGCCCTGCGTGGACGGGTATATCACTTCCTCGCGAAGCCTGTGGAGGCGCGTGCGCTGCTTGAACTTGTCAACGACGCTCTTTCTGCCGAGCCGGCCAGTCCGTCTATTGAAGTGCTTTCAGCGACTCCCAGTTGGGTAGAACTTCTTGTCCCTTGCGAGCGAACCGTTTCCAAGCGCGTGCAAAGCTTCCTGTCTCGCTTGGAATCCGACCTGCCGCAGGAACAGCGCGAGGCCATCGGTTTAGCCTTTCGAGAGCTCCTGAATAACGCGATCGAATGGGGCGGGCGCATGGATCCAAATCAGAAGGTTCGAATCTCATTTATTCGCACGCAACGCGCGCTGCTCTATCGCATCGACGATCCCGGCCCCGGCTTCCGCCTTGAAGAATTGAAACACGCTGCCATCAATAACCCCGACGACGATCCTCTTGCTCACACCCAGGCGCGCGAGGAAAAGGGCCTGCGTCCGGGCGGACTCGGGCTCATGATGACGAAGGCTCTGGTCGACGAACTCGTTTACAACGAGGCCCGCAACGAGGTCGTTCTGATTAAGTATCTTTAAGCGGATCGAAGCTAGACCTTTTCAGTGCAAGACGGAATGGGCAAGCCACGAGAATGACTCGCGTGGAGCTTCGCGCTATTCCTGAACGGTGAAATGAACAGGCAGGATCATAATCGTGCTGGTAGTTCCCAAAGACACATTGTAAACGCCGGCCTTCACATGGGGGACTTTCAGGACAATCTTGTCGTCAGCCTGGCTGACGATCGTCGCTTTGTAGTCGTTCTTGTCGTCGGACAAATATACAGACGTAACGGAACTCTTCCCCAGCTTTTCCCCAGACAGAGTCACATCGTCATTCACTTTTCCGGACATAGGATCGATGCCAGTGATGTGGCCCTGAGGCTGGGCAAATGCCAAAGGAGCCAGCAACATAGACGCGGCTAATAGCGATAGACCCCTCGTGTATCTGCCGCGAAAGCGTAGCGCTCCGCGCGGACTTACTTCGCTGGATAGAAGGCCCGGGCACTGCGGATGACGGGCTGGAGCAATCATCTTCATTTTCTATTATCCGAAGCGATCCCCGCTTGACGCTGTTCCATGATGGGGCAAACATACTCCTGCCCTACCAAAGCGTCAAGACATGCTGCATCGGAAAGCCAGCTTTTGCGCAGATGCTACAGGAGTGATCCGCAAAGACTCAGCCGGTACCCATTCGACGGTTTCCGGCGGCTTGTGCCCAACGACCATCCCACCGCTGCAATAGCCGTCAAGACAAAACCTCAAACGTCGCGGCGGAGTTGCGCGCCCCCTTCGAGGCTTAAGCCGCGCCTCTCCTGGAGTGGAGGTCAGTTGTCAGTTCGAACTAGGTGATTTGCAGATGAAATTCGCCGCGTCATCTGTGCTTCCCTGGCCGGTATATTGTGCGTTCTGTGGATATGGACACAATGGGCGCGAGCGCATGACCTGTCCGGTGACAGGAGTCTCCGTAAGCTGGTTGGCCGCACCTATGCCAGGATTGACCGCCGCATTTGTTGCGATGATCTTGTCGGGCGCTTGCTTATGCTCCACCCAGGTGACCAGCGCGCCAAAGGCATCGAATGTATGCGGGCCAGGTCCGCCGCCGCAGTGATACATTCCGGGAACCATGAACATACGCGCGGTACTTGTTGGATTCTTGATAGTGGCTTCTACGTTTTCATAGTATCGAACCGTGTCCATCGGGGCGACCGTCGGGTCCGCCCAACCGTGGTATAGGATCAGCTTGCCGCCATGGGCCTGGAAGGGCTTGATATTGGCATCCTCCGCATCGAGAACAGGGCTCAGCTTCTTTCGCACCTCGGGCCAATCTTTCTCATAGCTCCAGTTGTGGAAGTCCCAGTTTTGATTTTCGTACATCGCGTTCTTGAAGAAATCGATCGCCAGAGGAAACAACCCGCCGTAATGCTCCGGCGTCCCGACCAGGGTCCAACGGTTCTCGCTTCCCGGCATGTAGCCCTGATAAACGGCCTTCCCATTCAGAATCGGACCCTCATACAGTTTCTTCAGAGACTCCACCTGCTTCGCGGTGAGACAGCTTGGAGAGTCTTCCGCTCTACAGAGGAGCACCGCGGGATTGAAGTGGCATCTCTGCGGATCGGTAATCAGGCCATCCTTGACTCCGTCATTCGTGTCGCAGGCCGCCATCGAGGCGTCGGCAATTGCGGGCAATTTGTTGACTGGAATGTTGCTCTCCGGGTCTTTTAGCAGCACGAGCGCGTCCCAGAGGAAATGCTCCCCCATCTGTTTGGTCCAGCTAACGAGCGCGGATCCCGCGAGCACGCCGTCATAATCGTTCGGGTAGCGTTGCACTTCCATCAACGCTTCTCTCCCGGCATTGGAGCAACCAATGAAGTAGTTGAACTGCGAGTTCTTTCCATAGAAAGAATCCACGATCGTCTTGGTCTTCAACGTCATTTCGTGGACTCCGCGGTAACCGTAATCGATCAGAAGTTCCGGATGCCCAACGGCCCATGCGAACTGGGGCTCTCCTGCAACCTGAGGATGGCCCGAATCTGTGCTGGCAGTCGCATATCCCAACTTGAGAGGCATGATCATGTCGATGTAGTTGATATATCCGGCGAGTCCCTGGTCACCGACAGTGGCAATCTTTCCATTCCACCCGTCCACCGGTAGCCATACCTCAACATTGACGGCCGGTTTCACCACGAGATGCACACTGCAAAACGCGGGCAGCGCCACCGGTGGCATCTTGCCACCGCCAAATCCCCGAGATGGCGGCGTATACGGCCCAGCGGGTACGAGCGAAGCGGCCGTAACCGTGGCATCTGGAAGTTTCAGAGCCATGAGGCCTTCACATGACGTGGGAGCAGCTGAAGTTGAAACCGGCGCCAGGATTAACACCAGCACTGCAGTTCCGAAAATCGCGGCCATCAAATGTTTCATTGTCACTCGCTCCTTGGAACTCAATACCCGGCTTAACGCCGAGAAACTACCACAGAATTGGCCAGCCAATCGAGCGAACTCCTACGGTGGATCCCGATATGGTCATGGTGCCTGATGTGATGAAGCCGCCGCAGGGGTAACTTCGCCAGAGATTGTATCCATTTCCGCAGCGAGAGTGCTGTGAGCTTGGCGCGCCCGGACGGATAAGCGATGCATGGCGAGGTAGGCGATCGCCCCGATTACATTCAGAACGGCAAGGAACGCAAAGCCCGCCCAGTATTGACCGCCAAGCTTGGTGATCAGCATCCCAAACAGCATGGGCCCGATAGCGGAGGTCAAAATGCCGATTCCAGCATAGGCGCCGGTGCCGCGCGCGATGGCCTCCGGCCGCACCATTGTATGCATCAGCGCGCCGTTCAACGCCCCGGTGGAGCTGGCCACAAAGATCAGCGTGGAGATCAGGAGCGCGCTACCGCTCGCCGAGAGCATCTGCGCTGGGAAGATCAGAAGTACGAAGGCGACCGAGACCCAAGCACCGGCCAGAGCTCGCCGCATGGTTCGATCCGCCAGGTAGCCGACCAACAAGGTGAGGACAGTGGCCAGAAGGTAGCCTACGGTAATCCATCCGCCCATGTTCTTGAAGGGAACATGGCGGAAGTTGGTGAGATAGCTCGGAATCCACTGCACCAGCGTGTAGATGGTGGTGGCAGACACGAACTGGGCGACCGTGAGCAGCCAAAACGGAGCGCTTTTGAGAAGCTCGCCCAGGCTCAACGGCTCGGCGTGGCCGGGGACTTTGCGGTCGCTCTCGATATCGAGGAGTTCCTGCTTGCGGATGCCTTTGCTTTGGCGCGGGGAGTCGGGCACGAAAAAAAAGAAAGCTGCTGGCAGAAGCGAAAGGAGCGAGAGAGAAACCAGAGTGTTGCGCCAACCACTCGAGAGGATCAAGGCAGTGACAATCGGGACGCCGACGGCCGTACCTAGAGTCGAGCCAGTGATCCAGAAGGCTTGCACGCGCGAATGCTCACGCGCGGGAAACCAGCGGCTGGTGAGCGCATTGCCAACGGGCCACAGGTTGCCCTCGGCCACGCCAAGCACGAAGCGAATCCAGAGGAGCTCCTGAATACCGTGGGCCTTCGAGGAAAGAAATAGGGAGCAGCCCCAACCAAGTATTCCGACTATTGCGCAGATGCGCGGGCCGAAACGGTCCACGAGGAAGCCCCAGGCAAAGATAGAGACACCGTAGCCGATGAAGAAAGTGGACATCAGTCCACCGAGCTCGGCATTGTGGCCGACGAGGTTCAGCTCCTTAAGAAAGCTCGCGTCGGCAATAATGATCGAGACGTTTATCTTGTCGATCTGAGCGATGATCCAAAGAAATAGGAGGGTTGGTGCGACAAGCAGCCAGCGGCGGCTAGTAAGCCAGTTGACTCTTTCCGTGTCCATATTCAGCTTTCGGCATTGATCTAGAGGCCGTGGCGACCAATGCCCATGCCAGCCTGATGGCGGAGAGGGTGGGATTCGAACCCACGGTTGAGTTTCCCCAACACTCGCTTTCGAGGCGAGCTCTTTCGACCGCTCAGACACCTCTCCGCATGGTTTGTGTTTTCGCTAGCTTAGCAAACGCTCGATAGCCTCACAACCACGTTCGCTTTGCGCGCGTGGCCTACAACGCGGCTATTGTTGGAGTGCCATAGTATCCACGACTGGCCACGATGCCGGAAGGCCAGCGGAGGCCAGAAAGCGGTCGCGCGAGGAACTTTTGTGGCTGGAAAGGCGTATCTACCTCAGGACGGAGGTGACCCATGGAACCGACAACGGACAGGCCGCGGCGGGGACGATCCCCGGTAGGGCCGGTCATACTGATCTCACTAGGTATTCTGTTTTTGTTGTTCAACTTCATCCCGGATTTTGATCCGTGGCCCGTGCTCGCGCGATATTGGCCGCTGCTGCTGATCTTTCTGGGCCTGGGGAAGCTTTGGGACTATTACCAGGACCGCCAGCATCCGGATCAGCCGCGGCCCGCGGTTCGCGGCACGAGCGTCGCGTGGGTGCTGCTATTCGTCCTGCTGGTGGCGGGGTCGTGGCACGCGCGCGGGCGATATGGCCACGGATTTGGACACGGGCACGATGAATTTCGCGGCGAGCAGCAGAGCACGCAGTCCGTGGAACTGCAGGGAGCGAAGTTGGTGAATGCATCGCTTGAGATGCCGTCCGGCACGCTGACAATTTCAGGTGAAGACAAGAGTAATGCTTCGCGGCTGCTGGATGCCGACTTCCACTACGGACGCCGGGGCCAGCCGAAGGTGGATTACACGGTTGCGGGTGACAGCGGCCAGCTGAACATTACACAGGACAACGAGCGGGTACACGTCGCCGGCGCGGACGACAGCGATTGGGACTTGAAGTTTGCTCCGGGAGTTCCGCTGGGCCTGAAGATCGAGTTGGGCGCGGGCCAAGGCGATCTGCGATTGAAAGGGATGGATGTGAACCGGCTGGACGTGGAAGTGGGCGCGGGCGAGTTGAATCTGGACCTGACCGGGGAACGCAAGCGTAACTTGACGGCAGACATCGAGGGCGGCGCGGGTACCGCGACCGTCCGATTACCCAAGGATGTCGGAGTGCGAGTGAACGCATCGGGCGGGATTGGTTCGATTACCACTTCGGGTCTGAACCGCGACGGCGATGCGTACGTGAACGAGGCTTACGGCAAGACGACAACGTCGATCGACATGAAGGTGGAAGGAGGCGTAGGCCAGATCCGCTTGGAGACGGAGTAGGCGCGTTACTCAATCGCGCCAGTTCCGACGGTTGGCTTTGACAGCGGCGCACGGCTTGGTTAGGTTCAAAGAGGGCGCGCGAGTCTCCCATGCGCTGAGCCCATCGACAGGAGCCAAGCTTGCCGCGACCGATTATCACGCTGACGACGGATTACGGGACCAGCGACCATTTGGTCGGGGTGATGAAAGGCGTCATCCTGAGCATCAATCCCGAAGTGCAGATTATCGACATCACGCATCACGTGCTGGCGCACGACATCCTGGATGGCGCACTGGCCATCGGCCAGGCATACAAGTATTTCCCTCCCAAGACGATTCACGTTGTGGTGGTCGATCCCGGTGTGGGCACCGCGCGGCGGCCGCTGTTGGTTGCGGGGGATCAGCACTACTTCGTTGCGCCGGATAACGGGGTGCTTTCCTCCGTATATGACCAGGTAGAGTCGCTCTACGCCTGGAACGTGATCTCCGAACACTATTTTCGCCAGCCGGTCAGCAAAACCTTTCAAGGACGGGATGTCTTCGCGCCTGTGGCGGCGTGGCTTTCGAAGTCGTGGCAAACTTCGTCGTTTGGCGAGGCCATCACGGACTTCGCGCGATTTGCCATTCCCAAGCCCAAGGTGGCGGGAAATGCGGTGACGGGAGTCGTGTTGCGGGTCGACACTTTCGGAAACGTGATCACGAACGTGACCCCGCAGGATGTGCCGGCCCTCACAGCCGCGGACGGAAAGTTCAGCATTCGCGCGGGCACCGTCACGATCAAGAAAGTGGTTGGGACTTTTGCCGACGCCATGGCGAGCGAACCGGTGGGAATTATCGGATCGAGCGGATACTTGGAAATTGCGCTGAACAAGGGCAATGCCGCGCGGACGTTGGGCGTGAGCCGCGGAGCCGAGGTGACGGTCGAAGTAGGATAGGTTTTCACCGCAGAGACGCAGAGCAAGAAAAGCCGTTCCCCTAGGCGCTGTCCCCTCCCCTGAGGCTCGCGTAGTACAAGAAAAAGGGTACTCTTCTACCATCGCTCGCTAGCGACCGTCTCCCGTACTCTCTTCTTTGATCGAGTCAGCAGTAGAGTAACTAAATATTAAGGAAGATAGGATTCTCATGAAACGAGTCGCGTCGCTTCTCGCTCTCGCCGTCGCTTTGGTTGCCTTCCCTAGTGCGCCCGCTTATGCCGAAGCAAGTCAGTCGGGCTGTGAACATAGCCACGGAAGAGGGGATGGCTGCTACAACGATCCGGTAAATGTGCCGGAACCCAACAGCTTCGCTCTGCTAGGCGTCGGGCTGGCTGCTGTTGGTGGGCTGGCAGTTGCTTTCAAACGCAAACGGCCGGTCCAGAATTAGCCTCTCCCGACACGCGATCCGTTGTTAGTCCTCATCCAACGCGCCCAGCTTCACCCGGGCGCGTTGGCATTTCTAGGGCTTCAAAACTTTGCCCGCGATCTCCGCTCATCCCGCTGTTCCTCACCAAATCTGGTCAGCGGTTCAGCGAGGCAATCAGCAGGTAGGAGCGCATGCGCGGGTCCATCCAATCGCGGAGTGCGTCACCGAGAAGATTGAAGGCCAGCACGGCGGTCATCACCGCGAGCGCTGGGAAAAGTACGAGGTGCGGTGCGTCGAAGAGATGACTGCGCGCATCGTTGAGCATGGCGCCCCAACTCGGCATGGGGGCGAGGACGCCAACTCCTAAGAAGCTAAGGGTGGACTCCGCCAGAATCGCGCCTGCCATCGAGATGGTCGCCTGCACCAGCAGCGGCGGCAGAATGTTCGGGAGCAAGTGGCGCAGCAAGATGCGCGCCGGCGAAGCGCCGAGGGAGCGGGCAGCCAGCACGTATTCCATTTCCCTTGCCTGCAGAACTTGCGCGCGAGCAAGGCGAGCGTATCCCGCCCAACCGGTAACGATAAGCGCCAGGATCACCTTCCCGATGCCCGGGCCCAGGAAAGCCGCGAAAGCGATCGCCAGGAGGATGCCGGGAAACGAAAGAAAAGCGTTGATGAGGATGACGTTCGCGAATCGGTCGAACCATCCCCCCGCGTAGCCGGCCAGCGCGCCCACAGCCAAGCCGAGGAGTCCCGCTCCCAACACTACGGAAACGCTGACCAGCATCGAGACGCGCGCGCCATAGATAACGCGCGACAAAATGTCCCGGCCAAGCTCATCGGCTCCCATCCAGTGCGCGGCGCTTGGCCCAGCGAGGCGCTCCGGCAGATTCTGCGCCGTGGGGCTGGCAGGCGCGAGCCAAGGGCCGGCTAGCGCGACCAAGACGAGAAGCATCGTAAGTGCAAATCCCACGCGTCCTGGCCCGCTCTGCCGGAGAAATTGACGGAGGGCGCTCATTCGAAGCGCACCCGTGGATCAGCCAGGGCGGAAACCACGTCCGTCAGGAGGTTCACGAACACATAGGAGACAGCGATAAGGAGAATGCATCCTTGGAGCAAGGGATAGTCGCGCGCGCCGATAGCCTGCACGGTCAGGCGCCCGATGCCGGGCCAGGAAAAGATCGTTTCGGTAACGATGGTGCCAGCTAGCAGGGTACCGAATTGCAGGCCAAGGATGGTAAGGATGGGAATTAAAGCGTTGCGAAAGGCATGGCGAAACAGCACCGCGGAGTTGGAGAGGCCCTTAGCGCGGGCGGTACGCACATAGTCGCTGGAAAGCTCTTCGATGACTGCGGCGCGTACCATACGCGTCAGAATGGCGGCAAGTGCGGCGCCCAAGGTGATCGCAGGCAGGACGACATTTGCTGTTCCGCCTCGGCCGGAAACCGGGAGCCAGCCAAGGAGTACGGAGAAAACTAGAATCAGCACGGGGCCGAGGGCGAAATTAGGCACGGAGAGACCCAGGAGCGTGAAGAAGCCCACCGCGTGGTCGGTCGACGAGCCGCGGCGCTCAGCGGCTAAGATGCCAGAGGGGATAGCGATCAGCGCGCACACGAGAAGAGCGATAACTGCAAGCTCAATAGTGGCGGGATAGTGGGACAAGATTACGCGCGTTACCGGCTGGCCGAAGCGGAACGATTCGCCAAGATCGCCGTGGGCGATGCCTGCAAGGTAATGTCCGTACTGCGACAAAAGCGGGCGATCGAGGCCCAAGGCGTGCCGCAGCGCGACAATGTCTTCCGCCCGCGCACCCTCGCCGAGCATCTGCTGAACGGGATCGCCGGGAACGATGTGCGCCAGCAGAAAAATCATGGTGACGATCACCCACAGGGCCGGTATCGCCAGCGCGAATCGCAGCAGAATATGGCGGATCATTTCTCGTGGCGCTCTCGAGCCAGAGCCGGAGGCGCCGCACCGGACGACTTCACGGGAACTTCATCGACCTCGCCGAGGGCCTTGCCGAGGGGCGGATTGAGCGGCGTTATCTTTACCCGTGACACCCGGCGATGATCAACATCCATCACCGTGAAGCGGTAGCCCTGCGCTTCAAAGCTCTCTCCGCCGCGGGGGATAAAGCCCAAGGCGTTCAGGACGTAGCCGCCCACTGTCTCGTAGGAGGGGTCCTCGGGTAGAGAAATATTGTGCTGCGCTTCAAGCTCGCGAATCTTTACCGCGGCATCGACAATCATCCCGCCGCCGGGCAGAACTAAGGGCCGCTCGACGACGTCGAATTCGTCGTGAATCTGGCCGACCATTTGTTCGAGGATGTCTTCGAGGGTAACAAGACCGAGAATGCTGCCAAATTCGTCGACGACCATGGCCAGGCCAGTGCGGCGGGAGCGGAATTCGACCAAGAGTTCGCTCGCCGGCTTGCTTTCCGGAACAATCAGGACGTCGCGCAAGAGCGTCGCAAGACGGAAGGGAGGCGGCGCCACATCGTCACCGCCAACAAGATGACTGTGCTCGAGCAGCACCCAAACAAGGTCTTTGATGTGCACGAAACCGACGATATGGTCGAGCGACCCGGAATAAACGGGGAGTCGAGACCGCTGGGTACTGGCGAACATGCGCATGGTCTCGTCGAGCGTAGCGCCGACCGGCAGGGCGTGAACGTCGGGACGCGGCACCATCACCTCGCGCACTTGCACTTGGCCGAGCTCAATGGCGTTTTGGATAAAGCGCACTTGCGCGGCGGGCAAGAGTCCGCGATCGCGCGCCTGCTGCACCAACACCTGAAGCTCCTCAGTCGAGCGAATCAGAGTATGGCTGTGCGGCGCGACAACTCCCAAAACGGCAACTACCCGTTCGGCGGCGCTGTCGAGGAGATCGATGGCCCAGCGGAAGGTATTCAGAAACCAGTAGAAGGGCCGCGCGATGATAAGAGTGACGCGCTCGGCGCGCGCCAAGCTCAGGCTCTTCGGAACCAGCTCGCCGAAGATGACCTGCAATACGGTAAGTAATCCAAAGACAACAATCAGTGCCACTGCATGCGTAAGCACGCCGGCCCAGCGCCCGCCGAAGCGCTCGACGATTGGGTGGACGATCGCGGAAAGTGTGATCTCGCCCAAATACCCGAGAGACAGGCTGGCGATGGTGATGCCCACCTGAACTCCGGAGACGACGCGGCCAAGGTCGCTGAGCAGAATCTCGACGATACGAGCGCGTGGGTCGCCTTTCTCCACCAATTGCCGGATGCGAGACAGGCGGACGGCGACCAGCGAGAACTCCACGGCGGAGAAAAACGCGTTCATGCTGATCAGGAAAACGACGCCGAAAATGTGAAGGGTGCTCACGGCGCGGGTCTTACCGCTGCGGCTCCCTGGAGAGATTGGATCCGAGGCCCATGCGGGCGTTCAGCTCGGCGGACTTCCCCTTGGGCACGCTCAGGGAGCTCCATCTTTCTCCGGTAAAATGCTTGGCCAAATAGACGATCTGACCGACGTGATACGCGGCGTGGGCGAAAGCGCGCCCGATAGCCTGCAGCACAGAGTGCGGCTCGGTGCGGATCAGGACGGTACGAGTCAGATCAGCGTCGGTGAGATTACCCAGGGACTCAAAGATGACTTTCCAGCCGGCCTCCCACAGGGCGACAATCTCCTCCCTGGTATGCGGCGGAGCCTCGAACTCACTGTCGCGATCGCGATCGGGCTTTTCGCCGTCTGTGGTAAGAAAGTCGCTCCAGCGGGATCGCAAATTGCCGGAGAGATGCTTCACGATTGTTGCGATGGAGTTGGACTCGGGGTCGAGCGTCGCGACGAGCCCAGAGTCAGGCGTTTGCTCTATGGCGCGGGTGCCAAGCTTCTTGTAATAGTGCAATAGGTCTGTCGTGTCCTTCAGGGAGGACGTCGTGAATTCGGTCGGCATGGCTCGATTGTGCCTGTGAGTGCAGCACAGCACAAGAGGTGAGCCGGGCGAGCTGTGCTTTGGCGCGTTGCGAGGTTTCGGGGCGTGCGCTAAAATGAGCGGCGCATGCCCGCCACTCCAAACAAAGCGCCCGAGGCTCCTCGCAAGGGAGATTTCGAGAAGTCGCTTACGCGCCTGGAAGAGGTCGTCAAGCGGCTGGAGAGCACTGAGCTCTCACTCGACGAAGCGATGGGGCTTTTCGAAGAGGGCATGAAGCTCTCGCAAGAGTGCCAGAAACAACTGGAAGAAGCCGAAGGACGCGTCGAGATCCTGCTGAAGCGAGCGGACGGCAAGATCGCCGCGAAACCATTCGAGCCTGAAGATGAATCTTCGTAAGAGACTGTGCCCTCCCAAGGCATATTCGGCGCCGCTCAGACGCGAGGCATGAAGCTTCCCGATTTCTTCCCGGCAGACCAAGCTCTGATTGAGGCCGCGCTTGAGAAACTGCTGCCAACTGAGAACGTACGGCCACCCTCGATCCATCGCGCGATGCGCTACAGTGTCCAGGCGGGCGGCAAGCGCATTCGCCCGATTCTATGCCTGGAGGCGGCGCGCATGTTCACAGAAAAACTGGAAGGCGCCGTTCAGGTCGGATGCGCACTGGAGTTTATTCATACCTATTCGCTGATTCACGACGATCTCCCCTCGCTCGACAACGACGACCTGCGGCGCGGCAAGCCGACGAATCACAAGGTATTCGGCGAGGCCATCGCGATTCTCGCGGGCGATGCCCTGCTCACTCTCGCGTTTCAGACCCTAGCCGCCGCTCCTCTCGATCCGAGCGAGCGAGTGAAAGTGATCGCCGAGGTTGGCGCGGCAGCTGGGACCGTCGACGGCATGGTCGGCGGGCAGGTGGCGGACCTCGAAGCGGAAGGCAAGCCCCTGAACGAGGCTACGCTCGAATATATTCATCGCTCGAAGACCGCGGCGCTGATTCGCGCGGCCATCGTTGCGGGCGGGATCGCCGGAGGCGCCGCTGAAGAAGACGTATCGCGTCTGCGCGGGTTTGGCGATGCAATCGGCTGGGCGTTTCAGGTTGTCGACGACATACTGGATGTCGAAGAGTCATCAGCAGCGCTGGGAAAAACCGCGGGCAAGGATCAATCCCAGAAGAAGGCGACTTATCCAGCGCTATACGGGATGGAAAAATCCCGCGCCATTGCGGGAGAGCTTGAGGCCAGCGCTCGCGCACAGATTGCTCCGTTCGGGGCACGCGCGGACCGCCTTTTGCAGTTGGCGGAGTTCCTGATCGCGCGGCGATCTTAGTTCCCTGCTGCATCGAGTAGCGATGCCTGCCCACCCTACCGAGAACTCTCCAAAGAAAAATCGCAAGCCCGGCAAGGAACGCCTGGACGTCCTGTTGGTCTCGCGGGGCCTCGCCGCTTCCCGCGAACAGGCGCAAGCGCTTCTGCTGGCCGGCGAGGTGCGCGTCAACGGCGCGACGGCTGGGAAAGCGGGCAGCCAGATTCCCGAGGACGCGCGAATCGAACTCGCAGGCGAAGGCCTACGCTACGCCAGCCGCGGCGGCTTGAAGCTCGAGGGCGCGATCGAGGATTTCGGGGTCAGCTTGCAAGACAAGGTGTGCATGGACATCGGAAGCTCGACCGGCGGATTCACCGATTGCATGCTGCAGCACTGGGCGGCCAAGGTGTATGCCGTCGACGTGTCGACCGACCAATTGCGCTGGAATCTGCGCACCGATAGCCGCGTGGTGATGGTCGAGCGAAATGCGCGCTACCTGCGGGCGGCGGACATTGGCAAGGAAGTGGACTTCGTCACCATGGACGTGTCATTCATATCGGTGGCGAAGGTGCTACCGGCGATTGCGCCGCTGGCCCGGGCCGGCGCCGATTTTCTGATCCTCGTAAAGCCGCAATTCGAGCTCGAAAAGCGCGACATTGGCAAGGGCGGGATTGTCCGAGACGAGGCGTTGCATCGGAAAGCCATCGATCGCGTGCGGGCGGCGGCAGCCGAAGCCGGTCTGCGCGTGGAAGGCGAGCGGCCCAGCCGCGTGAAGGGCGCCGAAGGAAATCAGGAGTATTTTCTGCACGCGCGGCGGCTGAGTTAGCATAAAATCGGCCACATACTGATGATTCGCGCCGCCGGAATTGTCTGCAAGCCCGTGCAGAAAACCGTAGCCGCCGTGGTTCCGCCGCTGATCGAGTGGCTGCGTGGTCGCGGCATCGACGTATTCATCGATGAGGAAACCCAAGGCTGCATCCAGCCGCCGGAAAAGGCGCTCACCCGCGAAGCGCTGGCGGAAAACGTCGATTTGCTGATCGTCCTGGGCGGCGACGGGACGCTTCTTTCCGCCGCGCGCGCCACAACCATCCGCGAAGTTCCGATTCTAGCGGTCAATCTGGGCGGTTTGGGATTCATGACCAGCGTGACGCTCGATGAGATGTATCCGCTACTCGAGCAGGTGCTCGCGGACCAGCACCGCGTGAGCCAGCGGATGATGCTGGAAGCGGACATTTTACGTGAAGGGCAGCCGCCCGAGCGGCAGCGTGCGCTGAACGACGTGGTAGCCAACAAAGCGGCCTTGGCGCGCATGCTTGATTTCGACGTTTACGTTGACCGCGAGCACGTGGGACGATATCGCGCCGACGGGATTATCGTGGCCACGCCAACCGGCTCTACGGCCTACTCGCTGGCGGCCGGGGGGCCGATCATTGATCCTCACATCGACGCTTTTGTAATCACTCCGATTTGCCCGCATATGCTGACCAATCGACCGCTGGTGATTCCTGATTCTTCGCGTATCGACTTGGACTTCGCACCGGCGCAGGAGCCGGTCTATGTGACGCTCGACGGCCAGCTCGGTTTTCAGCTTCACGCAAAAGACCGCGTCACCGTAACTAAATCCGCCAATCGAGTGGTTTTGATCCGGCCGCCGAACAAGACGTACTTCGAGGTTCTGCGCAGCAAACTGCGATGGGGTGAAAGGTAGAGATTGTCGCGGCCCAGCGACCGGCGACGCGAACTTTACTGAACCTTCAGCACCAAAAGTGTACGGTCATCGGTAGGATGCTGGCCGCCGGAAAAGCGGTCGGCGGCTTCCAGGATGCTGTCGGCTATTTCGTCCACCGGCAGATTTCGGTTCTTATTAATTAGGTCGGATATCCGTGCCTGGCCGAAAAATTCCCCATTCGTCGCCTGTGCGTCTCCAATTCCATCGGAAAACAATGCCAAAATGTCGCCGGGCTCCAGAATGTAGCTCCGCTCCTCGTAACTGCTTTCCTCGAAAATCCCCAGTGGAAATCCGGAAAGCGTAATTTTTTCGCAGCGGCCCGCATGGCAAAGGATCGGCTGCTCCTGGCCGGCATTGGCCACCCGCAGGCGCCGCTTAGCCTGGTTCCAGGTGGCAAAGCAGAGAGTCATGAAGCGGCCCTCGATGAGGCGCTCGCCGAGAAAGCTGTTGATTGCACGCAGCATATTGGCGGGCCGCGGCTTGCCGGCTCCCAGGCTGCGCAGGGTTCCGACGGCAACCGCTCCGTAGAGCGCTGCCGCGCTGCCTTTACCGCTTACGTCGCCGAGTGCAACGCCAAGGTCGTGAGGGCCGTAGCGAAGAAAGTCGTACAAGTCGCCGCTTAATTCGCGCGAGGAAACGACCCGGGCGGCTATCTCCAACCCAAACTCTGGTCCAGGAATGCGAGGAAGCAAAGCGCCCTGAATGCGGCGAGCAGCGTTAAGATCGCGTTCCATCCGGCTTTCGTCGCGGGCCACCTGTTCGTAAAGCCGGGCGTTCACGATGGAAACCGCCAGGTGCGCGGCGAGAATGGCCAGCACCTGCACATGGTCTGGCGTGAAGTAGTTGAGCTGCGGACTTTCCAGGTCCATTACTCCGACTACTTGGTTCTTATATAGCATGGGCACAGCAAGCTCGGAGCGCGTTTCGGGATTCAGCATCCGATAGCGCGGATCGAGGGACACATCCGGCACGGCTACCGCGCGGCGGAGCTTCGCGGCGGCGCCCACAATGCCTTCGTGGGCAGGCACGGCGGATTTCTCCTGCACGCGCTGGCCGAACTTCACCGTGACGCGATGGCGAAAGACGTCGCTCGTTTCGTCGTAGAGCAGGATACTGAATATTTGATAGTCGATCAGGCG